>JAEEGG010010747.1_pt1 | contig 20141 bp, 11 predicted proteins | sample 9134161 | NCBI WGS metagenome assembly JAEEGG01 (sample SAMN16246543, study PRJNA631951) | gut metagenome | biome: gut microbiome; feature: rumen; material: CR-attached | host: Bos | place: Iran: Karaj | collected 2018-10 | reverse complement strand
AGCAGCATCAGTCCGTTGTTGTCCGTTGCAAAACAAAGTGGTGGGCAGCAGCATCAGTCCGTTGTTGTCCGTTGCAAAATAAAGTGGGAGGCGGCAGTATAAGTCCGTTGTTGTCCGCTGCAAAACAAAGTGGTGGGCAGCAGCATCAGTCCGTTGTTGTCCGTTGCAAAATAAAGTGGGAGGCGGCAGTATAAGTCCGTTGTTGTCCGTTGCAAAACAAAGTGGTAGGCAGCAGCATCAGTCCGTTGTTGTCCGTTGCAAAATAAAGTGGGAGGCGGCAGTATAAGTCCGTTGTTGTTCGTTGCAAAATAAAGTGGGAGGCGGCAGTATAAGTCCGTTGTTGTCCGTTGCAAAACAAAGTGGTGGGCAGCAGCATCAGTCCGTTGTTGTCCGTTGCAAAATAAAGTGGGAGGCGGCAGTATAAGTCCGTTGTTGTCCGCTGCATATAAATCTGGCGAACGAACACCGTGTGACAAAGAAAAGTCCGATGTTGTCCGCTGCATATAAATCTAGCAAACGAACTCCGTGTGGCAAAGAAAAGTCCGATGTAAGATAGAGTAGGGGTGCGGCAGTGTCAGTCCGTTGTTTTCCGTTGTTTTTAAGTCCGTGTCAGTCTGCTGTTAAGAAAGGAGGCGGCGGGAGAAGTGGTGAACAGGATACCACGCAGAGAGGAAGCTCACCACCATGACGGTGACGAAGACCACCACCACATCCCAGGGGTGCACGCTGACTGGATAAGCATCGACGATGAACGAGCCTGCCGACTGCCCCAGCGCAATGATGCCCAGCTCCTGCTGCAGCCAGCACAGGAGGAGCCCTATCAGTATGCCTATGACGGCACCGATGGCCGATATGAGCCATCCCTCGAAAAGGAAGATGCGCGAAATGAGTCTGTCGTCGGCTCCCAGGGCGCGCAGTGTCTGCACATCGGCCTTCTTGTCGATGATAAGCATGGAGAGCGAGCCAATGATGTTGAAGCAGGCCACAATGAGTATGAACACGAGGAAGATATAGGCAATGAGCTTCTCAATCTTCATGATGCGGAAGGTGTCGTCCTGCTGCTCGTAGCGGTCGCGCACATAGTATTTCGTGCCGCAGATGTCCTTGATGTGCTTTTTCACCGCCTCGAAGTCGCTGCCCGGCTGCAGTCGCAGTTCCAGCGACGAGAGCATGCCCTGCTGGTCGAAGATGCGCCGTGCGAATCCGATGGAGGTGAGCAGGTAGCCGCGGTCGTACTTCGACTGCATGACGCTGAAGATGACGCCCGGTGAGAACAGCGAGTCAACAATGAAGCCGTTCTCAGGGTCGTTCATGTCGAGCTGCCCCTCGCGTCGGGGGGCATAGATGTGTAGCGGTGTATCGTAGCGATAGCCCAGTCCCAGCTGTTCTGCCAGCCGTATGCCGGGTATGCCGTAGTGCATGTCGGCGGCATGCAGCTCAAAGCGCCCCTCGCCCTGCAGTATGCTTTTGATGTTGGTCAGCCGGTCGAAGTTGTCGTCGACGCCTTTCACCGTCACCATGGCCTGTCGCTCATGGTATACGGCCAGCGCCTGGTCTTCCACGCACTCAGTGGCAACAGCCACCTGCGGCAGCGTCCTCACCTGTTGCAGCAGGGGGTCGTCGGCGGGTGCCGTCTTTCCTTCGGTGGGTCTCAGCTCCAACTGTGGGTCGAAGTTGGTAAAGAGCGATGCCACCAAGTCGCTGAAGCCGTTGAACACGCTCAGCGTCACCACCATGGCCATCGACGCCACCGCCACTCCCACCATGGAAATGCCGCTGATAATGTTGATGACGTTGGTCGACTTCTTCGAGAAGAGGTAGCGACGGGCTATGTAGAAAGGAAAATTCATCTGTCACTTAAATACCGTGATGCACACCACCCGCTTCGCCTCACTGCAGCAGCTCCAGTGCCTTCTTCACTATCTCACTGTCTTCATTCATAATGGAGTGATATTCGCTCATGTCCCAGAGGTCGCGTGCCATGAGTGCCTTCAGCTGCAGGCTGATGGTGGGCAGCGAGCGTTGCAGCTCATCGTCGTCGGCAGGTGTCACGCCCTGTTTCTTCGCCTCTTCTATAATAGCGTCGAGCAGGCTCTTGGGCACCTGATACTCCTCCTTGAACTGTGCGAACTCCGGATACTGGCTCTTCAGCTGCTGACGATTCTTGTCTACAAAGCGCAGGTTCTGCTGTATGATGATGCCTTTAGCAGCTACCTCGCGGTGGAACTTGGTATAGTGGTTGGTGTCAAGAGGCACGAAGTAGTCGGGCATGATGCCACCGCCGCCATACACGATGCGGTGCTGGTTCAGCGTCTCAAACTTCAGCGAGTCGGCAAAGTGTATGCTGTCGGCATTGGTCAGCTCTCCGTGGCGCAGGCGGTTCATCATGTCCTCCGAGTAGCTCTTCTTGTTGCCCTTTTCGTATGGCTTCTGTATGCAGCGTCCCGAGGGTGTGTAGTAGTGGGCTATGGTGAGTCGTATCATCGACCCGTCGGGCAGGTCGATGGGCCGCTGCACCAGTCCCTTGCCAAAGGTGCGGCGCCCTATCACCATGCCGCGGTCCTGATCCTGTATGGCGCCCGACACAATCTCTGATGCCGAGGCGGTGTACTCATCGACGAGCACCATCAGTCTTCCGTTGCGGAAGGAGCCGGTGCTTGTGGCTCTGTAGTCGCGGCGGTCCACGCTACGCCCCTCAGTGTATACGATGAGGTCGCCGCGGCTCAGGAACTCGCCGGCCACGTTGGCTGCCGCTTGCAGATAGCCGCCGCCATTGCCCTGCAGGTCGAGCACAAGGTCGTGCATGCCCTTGCGCAGCAGGCTCTCCAAGCTCTCTATGAACTCTTGATAGGTGGTGGCCGAGAAGTTGGATATGCGTATATAGCCTATGCCGGGCCGCAGCATATAGGTGGCATCGATAGAGTAGACGGGTATCTTGTCGCGCACCACGTCGAAGCGCAATGTGTCGCGTATGCCGCTGCGCACCACCTTCAGCCGCGCCACCGTGCCCTTCGGGCCGCGCAGGCGCCGCATAATCTCCTCCTTCGACATCTTCACGCCGGCAATGGCAGTGTCGGCCACCGCCACGATGCGGTCGCCGGCCAGTATGCCCACCTTCTCCGACGGGCCGTTGCTAATGGGCTGAATGACCATGAGCGTGTCGTCCACCATGTTGAACTGCACGCCGATGCCCTCAAACGAACCCGACAGCGGCTCGTTCATCTCCTTCGTCTCCTTGGCGTCGCTGTAGGTGCTATGGGGGTCCAGCTTCTCCAGCATGCCGCGTATGGCGTCTTCCACCAGGTGGTCGCCGTTCACGGTGTCCACGTAAAGGGACTGTATGGCAGCTATGGCGAGGTTTATTTTGCGCATCCCCATCATCCTGTCGTCTGTTTTCTGTGCGCTTGCACTGAGCACCAGCAGCACAAGGGCTGCCACGGTTGTAGCTATTCTTTTCATCTGCAGTTGTGTTTCAAAAAGACGGTTGCAAAGGTACAAATAAGTAAGCGAAAAACAAAAGAAAAAGCAGTTTTTAGCATAACGTCTGTTTTTTTATCGTTTTTTGTGAAAGTTTTCCCCCTTTTTCTTGTAGATGTCGGAAAATACAACTACCTTTGAAGGGTGAATAGTAAGAAACTGCATCCCCTGTTGTGGATCATCATCATCACGGCGCCACTGGTGCTCTGGGCAAAGCTGCTGGTGCTGCCCACCTTCGACGACTGGACCACCCTGTCGTCGCCCAACACCGACCCCGACTTCATGCAGTACTTCCTGCCCTACGGCAGCTCGTGGCGGCCCTTCGACTCGTTCATAGGCTATGTCTACAGCTGGATAGGACCGCAGTGGTTTCCGGCGCTGAGCCATCTGCTCATCTTCGCCGCCCATGCCGCCAGCACCTTCATGGTCTACAGGCTGAGCCGGCTGCTGGGCTTCGCACGCATGGCACAGGCAGTGGCCACCGTGTTCTTCTGGATGTCGCCCTGCATGCTCGCCACCGTCTTTGCCTGCGACTCCCTCAACCAGACTTACTCCCAGCTGTGGGGCCTGCTGGCCATCTATGCCTATCTCAGGCCTTCTGCACCGCCATCCTTCGGCCGCCACGCCCTCTGGCTAGGGTGCGTACTGATGGCAGCGCTGTCGAAGGAGAACGGACTGGCTTGGGCTGTAGTGCCGCCCATCGTGGCCTTCGGCTTCCTGCGCATCGACCGCCGCACGCTCTTCCGCCACCTGGGCTTGGGCGTAGCGCTGGCCGTGGCCTATGCTGCGGTGCGCCTGTCGCTGCCGCTCACCGAGGTCTACTATGAGGAGTATCACAGCTTGTTTGCCTTAGCAGGAAAGGTGAAGGCTGTGGCTGTGCTGCTGTGTTACACCTTCTTGCCCGGCGACTACATCTTACTGCTGCACGCGCCCAGCCGTAACATTCCGCTGTTCCTGCTCACGCTGCTGCCCACGCTGCCCTTCCTGTGGATGCTCGTCAGCATGGCGTGGAGAAAGTTGCCGACCGACAGGGGCTTCCGCCGGCATTTCCTCACGCTGCTGCTCTGTGCCCTCATAGCCGTGAGTCCCAACCTGCTCATCACCATGAGCATGATGAATGCCTATGCCTGGCTGGCCATGGCCGCACTGCTTGTGGGGCTATGTGCACAGGCAGCCCCCCGCCGGCAGCTCGTTGCCACCTTCATGCTGTGGCTTGTTGCTGTGGCCGTCACCAACACACATCACTGGTACTGCACGTGGAAGACGGGCATCCCGGCCCGCTACATGGCTGAAGAGGCCATAGCCAAGACCGGGCGGCGTGTGGACCGCGTATACGTCATCACCATAGAAGAGACCGAGCGCAAATTCTCTTCGTTCATCACTCTGCCCACTGAAGCCTTCGGCTGGGGCCGTGCCGCCTGGGGGCAGACGCGCTTTGAGTGGCCCTCACACATCGACGGCACCAGTGTGGCTGCCGACACTCCCTGCGCCGTCATCGACAGTATGGCTCGCCAGGCACTGGATGCCGGCAACGACTGTGTGTGGGTGGTGCGCCACGACAGCGTCGACGTAAGGTTCTGACATCGCTCCACGCCGCGCTGCCCACCCATTTTCCCCGCGTCTTCCCTGCCACGGGCTCCCTCTGCGCCGTTGACGTTCTCGTTGACGTTGACGTTGACGTTCTCGTTGCCGGCATGCCTTTATTAGGGGCCTACCTCTTTGCCGGATAAGAATCCCTATATATACGCGTGCGTGACTGAAAGGTGCTTGCACCACTTGCACCACGCTCGCCTTCCATCGACAATGCACAGCGTGGCGAAGTGTCTGGCGTGAGCAGCCTATTTCTTTTTGTCTCATGCTTTTCTGTATGTTTCATCCTGCATATTTATTCACTTTGTGTGTATATTTATGCATAACGGCATGCCGCCAACCCATGATGGCCCGATTCTCCCACGTGGAGCCGCCCCGTGAAAAAAAAGTCGCCTCCATTTTTTCACGTGGCGGCCCCTTTTTCTCACGTGGCGGCTCCCCAGAAATGCATATTTATGCACTTTGTGGCGGGGGCAAGATAGGGTGCTTACCTCTCCTTGTGGTGCAAGAGGTGCAAGCACCAACCGATCATGCGCGCGTATATATCGCGCGCGCGAAAGTTTACCCCCGAACAAAACTCGCTTACCCACAACTACACGGATTATATGCAGCGGACAACAACGGAATTTTCTTGCTACGCGTAATTAGTTCCGCCAGATTTATATGCAGCGGACAACAACGGACTTTTTTGCTACGCGGAGTTCGTTCCGCCAGATTTATATACAGCGGACAACAACGGACTTTTTTGCTACGCGGAGTTCGTTCCGCCAGATATTATATGCAGCGGACAACAACGGACTTTTTTGCTACGCGGAGTTCGTCCGCCAGATTTATATGCAGCGGACAACAACGGACTTTTTTGCAACGCGGAGTTCGTCCGTCAGATATTATACGCAGCGGACAACAACGGACTTTTTGTTGCTACACGGAGTTTGTTCCGCCAGATTTATATGCAGCGGACAACAACGGACTTATGGGGCTTAGTCTGCACTTATAGCGCCCGTAGGCACTCCCCGCCCCTCAAGGGGAGGGGCAGGGGTGGGGTCTGTAACTTGGTTATTTAGCAGCGGACAACAACGGACTTTTTTGCTACGTGGAGTTCGTCCGCCAGATATTGTATGCATCGGACAACAACGGACTTATGGGGCCCTTACGCTTCTCCACTCCTTTGGATGTGCGGTTGGGAAGATACAGACCCCACCCCTGCCCCATTCCCGAGCAAGCTCGCCTACCCGTAGCCTTTCCCCTTGAGGGGCGGGGAGTGCCTACGGAATTCCTGTAGCAGACAAAGTATCCACAAAAGTCCGTTGTTGTCCGCTGCCAAATAAATAAACCAGCAGCAGACTGACACGAACTGACGCTGTAGCCATAAATGTCCGTTGTTGTCCGCTGCATATATCTACCGACTAACAATGTAGCTGTAATAAGTCCGTTATTGTCCGCTGCATAACTATCCGGTGCAGTAATATCGCGTAGCAACAAAAAGTCCGTTGTTGTCCGCTGCATATATCTACCGACTAGCAATGTAGCTATAATAAGTCCGTTGTTGTCCGCTGCATATAAATCTATCGGTCGAACTTAGTGTAGCATCAAAAAGTCCGTTGTTGTCCGCAGCTTATATCTACCGACTAGCAATGTAGCTATAATAAGTCCGTTGTTGTCCGCTGCATATAAATCTATCGGTCGAACTTAGTATAGCAATAAAAGTCCGTTGTTGTCCGCTGCATCTAAATCTATCGGTCGAACTTAGTGTAGCGACAAAAGTCCGTCGTTGTCCGCTGCTATAGTGTCCGTCCATTGTGGTAGGAATGGTCCGCTGTTGCAAGAGAGAGGGGCGCCCATTCTCATGGACTCCCCTCCAACATAAAGAAATATTTGAGTATTTGATGTATGCTTATTACTTAGCCCACCAAGTTGGCTTATCAGCATTGGGAGCATACTTCTCGGGATGCTCTACATAGTCATCGAAGTTGGGATAAACCTTCAGTATGTCTACACGTTCAGAACACCACTGGTATGTGTGGTCGACCTTTACCTTGGCTGCAACGTGACCCTTCTGAGCCGTCAGCTCAATGAAGTTAATCTGCTCTTCGCCACCTTTGTTAACATAAAGCTTGATACCGTCATCGCCACCCTTTGTGATATTTACCTCGAAGAAGGGCTTGTTAGCGTCAGCTACGGTCGGGCCTGCACCCGTGTTCACCATCTGAGTTACGTCAACGTTAAAGAGATTGTGCACCTCGAAAACCTGACCACCTACGCGAATCTCAAGGGGCAGCGTGCCGCCGGCAGCCTGCAGCTTAATCTTAGCTTTGGTAGCATCATTCTGATTGTAGTACACGTCGAACACCACGTCGTTGAAGTCGAAGTCGTTGCCCTTGTCAGCAATAGTCAAGTCCTCAGCAATGATGCGGTAGTCGGGAGTGTCAAGATACGGAGGAGGAGGTGTGCCTGTCTGCTTGGTAGCAGGAGTGAGCGTTACAATCCAATCGCTGTACACATGGTCGCGGCCACCAATGTTCTTTGTCCACTGGTATAGCTTGCCATCGCAAGGCAGTGCAGCTTCGTCTATTTTACTCTGAATGACAGTGAGGTCAATCACATCATCTTCACGCTTCAATTCTTCAATGTATTTCCTGGTAATATAATCATTCTGACCGCCGCTCAAATCAACATTAGTTCCAATGAACATGTTTCTCTCATTAATAGTGTAAGGAACCTTATTGCCCTCCTTGTCGAGGAAATACTCACCGTTTTCTGCAATATAGTCATCGAATTTCCAAACCTTCTCACCATCCCAAAGATATTCCTTCTGTTTAGCATCAGCTATCTTAGCATAGACAATGGCATTATTATCCTTTTTGTAGATGCCAGCGCCATACACGCCATCATAGTCAAGACCTACGAATGAGCGGTTCCAACCGTCAACAACAGCAGCACCTAGGTCAATCTGTAATGCCTTTGCTTCAGCAGACTCAGCCCATGCATCAATAACGGCTGCACTAACTAGGGCGCAACGGTCATTATGGCCTAATGAACCATTACTGCCCCAGTAACCTACGCAGTCGCTCTTTGAATCAAGCATCAGCGTAATCTGATCCTGATGAGTGGCGGTGGGGTCAGTCCAATTATTCGTGCTTTCACCAGTATTCAGGACTGTAGTTGTATTACCGTTATTATAGTCACCATAGTTAAAGTCTTGAACATGGTCATAGTAATTGGCTGTCGTACCTGCATCTGGTGTACCTACGCTCAGCTGATCCATCTGCAAGCCACCCACTACGCTACCACCATTACCCGTAGGATATGTCTCAGCCGACTGAGAGGCGATAGCACTTGTACCACCTTTGTACACTTGCTGTACAAAGAAATTGGTAAGACCAGGGTCTTGATAGGTAAGCCATGGATTGTACTGGAAATACAGCTTAACGCGAAGTTTCTGCTCTGGAGTCAATTCAGGCGGAACGTTCCAATTCCATTTTCCACCATCAGCGTTGGGGTCACCCCAAAGGTTGTGGTTGGTGCTGTACCCACGTGTCATCCTTGCCTGTGCTTGGCTTCCGAAGCCCCAGTCCTGTGTGGCTGCAGGCTGTCCGAAAATCTTGATGAAAGCATCGGCATAGCTCTGCAAGAAGCGCTCTGCCTGTCCTGCGGGGTCATAGAGATCCTTCTCTTTCGAGCAGCTGGTGAAAGATGCACCAATCATCAATGCGGCTGCTCCAATCATCAAATACTTTTTCATAAAATACTCTTTTTGTATTAATTAATAATGTGTAATAAAAATGCAGTTTACATGCCTCAACGCAGAGGCTTTTCTTTTCGGGCTACAAAGATAATGCAAAAAATCGGACTATTTACTCATTATCGCGTTAAATAATATTAATTCATTTATTTTGCCTCTTTTTATCAACAAATTTTGGTCGTTCGTTTTTTTCTTCGTATCTTTGCAGAAACTATTATTATTTGCTATGATGATAAACACACATTATCGTGAATGTAACACGAATGATTCAATGCTGCGGCGCGCCGTGGTGATGGTGGCACTGATTTGTGCCTTGTGTATGAACGCAAATGCCAACCCCGTGAGTAGGGAGCAGGCACTGCAGAAGGCCAGCCTGTTTATGCAGCAGCGTGGCGACGCCCATGCCCTGAAAGCCGTCGACAACACGGCACGTTTAGCCCCTGCCCACGCACAGGCAGCAATGGCCCGCTCACAGCGGCAGGCCGCAGAGCCTTACTATGTCTTCGACCGCGGCGCAGTGGGCGAGGGCTTTGTCATCGTGGCCGGTGACGACGCTGCGCCTGTCGATGTGCTCGGTTATAGTGACTGCGGCACGTTTAACTACCAGCAGCTGCCACCCGCCCTTCAGGAGATGCTCGACGGCTGGGCCAAACAGCTGGCTGCACTGTCGGCTGCCGGGGCAGATAGGGCACAGCTGCCCTTCAAAGCCGAGCATCCGAAGATAGAGCCGATGATGAAGAGCAAGTGGAACCAGGGCAGCCCATACAACGACGAGTGCCCAATGTACTTCAACGAGGGCCGCTCGGTGACGGGGTGTGTGGCCACCGCCTATGCACAGATACTCTACTATCAGCGCGACAAGATGGTGACAGAGGTGCAGGCCGACATCCCTGCCTACGACACGTGGACCAGCCACCCCACTTACGGAAAGCTGCACGTGGAGGGCATACCCGCCGGGTCGCCCATCGACTGGGACGGCATGACCGACACCTACAGCTCCAGCTCAAGTGCCCGCGCGAAGAAAGCTGTGGCACAGTTGATGCACTATTGTGGTGTGGCAGTGAAGATGGACTACACCAGTTCATCGAGCGGTGCACAGTCGAATGAAGTGGCCAACGCGCTGTGCAACTACTTCGGATTCGGCAACAATGTTCACATAGTGACCGAATATGACTTCGCGGGCGAGGCCCAGTTTGACGAGGTGCTCTACAGCGAGCTGCAGGCCGGGCGTCCCTTCTATATCAGCGGCCAAAACAGCAGCGTGGGCCATGCCTTCGTGTGCCACGGCTACGACGGGGCAGGGCGTTATTACATCAACTGGGGTTGGGGCGGACAATCTGACGGTGCCTTCTATCTGTACGACCTTAACCCCTACCAGCAGGGCATCGGCGGCGGAGGCGATGATGGCTTCAACGACTATCGCCTGTGCGTGCTGGGCATAGAACCGGAAAACTATGCCGACAGGGCCATGAAGTTTGCTGACGTTACCGCCCGCACACTGTGCACTGCCGCCTGGGATGCCAATGGCGACGGACAGCTGACCTATGGCGAGGCGGCAGCAGTGACCGACCTCGGCACGGTGCTGCAGGGCAAGAACATCAAGAGCTTTACCGAACTGCACTACTTCACCGGACTGACCGCCATTGGCGACGATGCCTTCAACGGCTGCGCTCAGCTCACCAACCTACAGCTGCCGCGACAGGTGGTGAGTGTCGGCGCAAGGGCCTTCAAGGGTTGCACCAAGTTGGAGGAGCTGATACTGCCCAGTGCGCTGACCACCATCGGCGAGGAGGCCTTCAGCGGGTGCAAGACGCTGGCCGACATCACCCTGCCCGACGGGTTGCGCCGTGTGGAGGCTCGCACCTTCAACGGCTGTGGCGCCTTGACACAGATGGTGCTGCCAGCATCGGTGGTGGCAATAGGCGACGGCGCCTTTGCCCATTGCACTGCCCTGCAGACCTTTACCCTGAACACCATGAGTCCGCAGCAGATAGCACTGGGCACCGGCGTCTTCGAGGGAGCCGCTACCTCACAGGCCACCCTCATAGTGCTGCAGAGCACACGCGCTTACTGCGAGGGCAACGCCCAGTGGGGCGCCTTCGGCACCATCAAGGAGGTGCGCGAGCTGTCGCAGGGTGAGTTCACACCACTCGTCGCCGGTCAGCAGCTGTTCCTCTATCATGTGGGCACGGGGCGCTATCTCACCAAGGGCGAGGCCTACGGCACACAGGCCGTGGTGGGCAGCAGCAGCCCCATGCGCTTCAAGCTCACCCGCTCTACGTCGATGGCCGACGGCGTGTACTACGTCACCTCCGACGACACGGGCAGGAGTGGCAAGTATCTCTTCCGCACCAGCACCGACACTAGTGTAGGACAGGGCGTGCAGGCAGCATTTGTCGACGGCACATTAAACAATGGCAAGCAGACACACTGGCTCTTCACCGACATGGGCGATAACACCTATACCATCAGTGTGCCGCAGGGCTACACCGGCTATGATGCCGCTTGTCGCTGGGGCGTGCAGGGCAACCATGAGAGCAACTACGCACAGCCCACGTGGGGCGTCTACAGCGATGTGACCTATGAGGGCAATGAGCTGGGATGCCAGTGGCGCCTAGTGCGTTATGACGAAGAGAAGGTGGCCAACTTCGAGGCTGCCACCAGGCTGCAGATGCTGCTCGACATGGCTGCCGCCCGCCACCTCAACATCACCGCCGAGCAAGCAGTATTCGACAACCTGCAGAGCACCACCGCCGAGCTGCGGCAGGCACAGCAGTCGCTGCGCCAGCGGCTGCGCCTCATCAACTTTGCCGACGACCAGGTGCGCAATGCCTGCATCAACAACTATGACCTCGACACCGACGGCGAGCTGAGCATACAGGAGGCATCGAAGGCTAGCGAGCTGAGAGAGAGCATGTTCTTAAACACTGCCATTACACAGTTCGACGAGCTGAAGCACTTCACCAGCCTCACCTTTATCCCGGGCCGCACCTTCGACAACTGCCGCCAGCTCACCAGCGTTACACTGCCAGAAAGCATAGAATACATCTACTACGACGCCTTCCGCAACTGTGCGAAGCTCACCGACATAGCCCTACCCGAGTTCATCAGCATCATCGGAGAACAGGCGTTCAGCGGTTGCACCAGTCTGAAAACAGTGACCGTGCTCAACGCCGATCCGCAGCTCATAGGGCTGGGCGAGGACGTATTCAAGGGCGTCAATCTGGCCGAGGCTACGCTCATCGTGCCAGCCGGATCGAAGACGCTTTATGAGCAGGCCCCGGTGTGGAAGGACTTTGGCACTGTTAAGGAGACGCGCGCTCGCACGCAGCCCCGCTTCTGCGACTGGCCGTTGGGCGAGGTTTGCTATATCATGAACGTGGGCACTCGTAAGTACATCACCAATGGCGAGGCATACGGTACGCAGGCCGTGGTGGGCCGCAGCGGACTGCCTCACGAGGTGTTTGGGTCGGTTAGCGACTACAACTTCATCTTCCAAAACTCCAAAGGCACTGTGTTCCGCACAGACGTCGACGAGAGGGTGGGCGTAGGCGTGAAGGCCTGCTTCGTTGACGGTAGCTATGACTCGCCAAAGTCATACTGGAATGTAGTGCCGGTGAACGATGACAACACCATCTACACGCTGCAGACGCCCGAAGGGCAGGCAGGCTATGTGGCCGACGAGTTCCTGGGCACTGATGCCTACCATAAGAGCGGAGCTGCCAGCCCTACCAATGGCATCTACTGGGACATTAAGTACGAGGGCCATGAGCGCTATTGCCAGTGGGCATTCATAACCGAGGCCGACATGAAGGCGGCGCTGGCACAGGATGCCATGGTAGAGCAGCTGAAGACGCTGCTGCAGCGGGCTGCCGACCGTGATATAGACAAGGCTGAGGAGCAGGCCGTCTACGATGACCTGACCAGCACTGCCGAGCAGATGGAGCAGGCTGTGGCCAGTCTGCGCCGCAAGCTGCACTACATCGACTTTGCCAGCAGCCTGGTGCGCACGATTTGCATCGATGCCTGGGACGAGGACGGCGACGGCGAGCTGTCGGAGGAAGAGGCAGCGGCAGTGAAGGAGATAGGCACTATGTTCCGCGGCCGAACCAACATGACGAGCTTCGACGAGCTGCGCTACTTCACCGGTCTTACCGCCATACCCGACGATGCCTTCCGTGGCAGTTCGGAGATCATATCGCTCTATATTCCTGAAAGCGTGACACAGTTAGGACAGTATGCTTTTGTGGGCTGCTCGAAGCTGCGCTATGTGGCCATGATGAACGCCGCCGCTGTGGTGCCCGTAGGGGCCAGCAGCTTGCCGAAGGCGGTGACGCTCTTCGTGCCGCAACAGCAACTGGAGGCCTATCAGACCGACGCTAAGTGGGGCACCTACACCGTGAAGCCCTACACCGGCACGCCTGTGGTGAGCGCCAGTGCCACCCGTCAGTACGGCCGCACTGCCGCCACTGTCAACATCGACGTGGACGGTGCTCCCGTCAATGGCACGCCCGTGACTTCCTGCGCCGAGCTGAATGTGGCCACCACGCCCGTGGGCACCTACGCTATCACTGTGGAGCCGGGCACCATCACCACCAAGGGCGCCGTATTCCACAATGGTGCGTTCGTCATCACACCCGCCATGCTCACCGTCACCGCGAAGTCGTACTCCCGCCGTCAGGGCGAGGCGAACCCCGAATTTGAACTGACCTACAAGGGGTGGCGCAACCGCGAGGATACCAGCGTGCTCACCGTGCTGCCCACGGCCACGTGTGAGGCTACACCCTCCAGCCCCGCCGGTGACTATGAGATTGTGGTGGCTGGCGGCGAGGCCCAGAACTATGAGTTCACCTACGTCAGCGGCATGCTTACCGTCGTGGGGTCTGATGGCATTGCCCCCGTCTCCACCAATGACTCTGATGCTCCTCTCTACGACTTGCAGGGTCGCCGCGTCAGCAAAGCCTCCCGTCAGGGCATCTACATCGACCGCCAGAAGCGCAAGGTGCTGCCCCGATTCTACACGAATGGCAAATGAATTCATAAATGAAAACGGCCACGGATCTCATGAATCTTCACGAATGAGGGTGAGAAGAGACGAAATAATAGAAATAAATATTTGTGTTGATTCGTGTGATTCGTGATCGTTAATAAATAAAGCGTGTGATTCGTGGTCGTTAAAAAAGCTCGTGTTGATTTGTGGGAACAATTTGTGGACAGTGATTAACATTATAATTATGTAATTGATTATGGAAACAACATTAGTGTTATTGAAGCCCAGCTGCGTGCAGCGGCAACTGATAGGCGAAGTAGTGAACAGGTTTGAGCGTCGCGGACTGCGCGTCTCAGGTATGAAAATGATGCAGCTCAGCGACGAGATACTGCGCGAGCACTATGCACATCTGGCCGACAAGCCCTTCTTCCCCTCACTGCAGGCATCCATGCAGGCCTCGCCCGTGGTGGCCCTTGCCCTGACAGGTGTCGACGCCGTGCGGGTGGTGCGCCAGATGGCTGGTGTGACCAACGGCCGTGATGCCGCTCCAGGCACCATACGTGGTGACTACTCTATGAGCAACCAGCAGAACATTGTGCACGCCAGTGACTCGGTGGAGAATGCCGCCATAGAGCTGCGCCGCTTCTTCCTGCCCGAGGAGGTGTTCGACTACACCAGCAACGCCCAGAGCTATATCTACGGCGACGGCGAGTGCTAATAAACTTTATAATTCTGCACTTTTGTGTGGCTAAGTCAATTATTTTTTGTACTTTTGCGCCCGAATTCAGTAAAAGTACAAAATGAAGAGACGACAAATAGCCATACTAGGCTCCACGGGCAGCATCGGCACACAGGCCCTGCAGGTGATAGAAGAGCACCCTGACCTGTATGAGGTGTACTGCCTTACAGCTAACAACCGCGTGGAACTGCTGGCCGAACAGGCACGGCGGTACCACCCGGCTGCTGTGGTGATAGCCAACGATGCGCGCTACGACGAGCTGCGGCTCCTTTTGGCCGACCTCCCCGACGTGAAGGTGTATGCCGGTGCCGATGCCCTCTGCCAGATAGTGGAGGCCGAGCCTATCGACATGGTGCTCACTGCCATGGTGGGCTTCGCCGGACTGCGCCCCACCATACACGCCATCAAAGCAGGCAAGCGCATTGCCTTGGCCAACAAAGAAACACTTGTGGTGGCCGGCGAGCTGATACTTCAGCTGGCTCAGCAGTACCATGTAGACATACTACCCGTAGATAGTGAGCACTCAGCCATCTTCCAGAGCCTCGTCGGCGAAGACCAGAATGCCATCGACAAGATTCTGCTCACCGCTAGCGGAGGCCCCTTCCGCCTGCTCACTACCGAGCAGATGGCCCGTGTGACGAAGGCCGATGCTCTGCGCCACCCCACTTGGGACATGGGGGCGAAGATTACCATCGACTCTGCCACAATGATGAATAAAGGTTTCGAGGTGATTGAGGCCAAATGGCTGTTCGGCGTCGATGCTCATCAGATAGAGGTGTTAGTACACCCGCAGAGCATTGTACACTCGGCTGTGCAGTTTCAGGACGGCAGCGTGAAAGCACAGCTCGGCGTGCCCGACATGCGCCTGCCCATACAGTATGCACTGTCGTTTCCGCGCCGCCTCACGCTCAGCGGCGAGCGTCTCGACCTGTTTGCAGCGCAGAAGCTGGAGTTCTTCAAGCCCGACTTGGAGAAGTTTCGCTGCTTGGCCCTCGCTTTCGAGGCCATCAAGGCGGGCGGCAACATGCCGTGCATCATGAACGCGGCCAACGAGGTGGTGAACCGCGCTTTCCTTGAAGACCGCTGCTCCTTCCCCCAGATGGCAGATGTCATAGCCGCCACCATGCAGCGCGCCACCTTCTCTGCCACTCCCGACTACGACGTCTACGTTGAGACCGATGCCGAGGCAAGGCGCATTGCAACAAGTCTGTTAAATAGTAAATCGTAAATTCGTCAATAATGGAAGTATTTCTGATAAGACTGCTACAGTTTCTTTTGGCCATCTCGCTGCTCGTGCTGCTGCATGAGCTGGGCCACTTCACCTTTGCCAAACTGTTTAAGGTGAGGGTGACAAAGTTCTATTTGTTCTTCAACCCGAAGTTTCACATCCTCAGCACCTACGACACATGGGTGCGACGCCTGCTGAAGCTGAAGCCTGAGGTGGTGCCCACCAAGGAAGAAGCCCCCCCTTCGTCCCCCGAGGGGGACACAAATGTCCAGCAGAGTAATGAAGCCCCCTCGGGGGCCGTAGGGGGGGCCAAGCCAAAGCTCGTGAAGGAATATGTGGGCACGGAATATGGCCTCGGCTGGCTGCCCCTGGGCGGCTACTGTGCCATCGACGGCATGATAGACGAGACCAACCAGAAGCTGAGCGAGGAGGCGCACCCCTGGGAGTTCCGCACCAAGCCGGTGTGGCAGCGCCTGCTCATTATGATTGGCGGCGTGCTGGTGAACTTCCTCCTCGCGCTGTTCATCTATGCCATGATTCTCTTCACTTGGGGTGAGACCTACGTGCCCGTGAGCGAAATGAAGCATGGTATGGAGTTCAATGCCGAAGCAAAGGCACTGGGATTCCATGACGGCGACGTGCTCCTCTCCACCGACCGCGGCCCGCTGAAGAAGTGGGATGACGATTTGTTCCGCGAGGTGTCGAAGGCCCGCCAAGTACATGTGCTGCGCAACGGGCAGCCCTTCACCGTGGAGATACCTGAGTCGGCCGACCTCAATCTGCTGAACATGTTCAAGTCTACACCCATGTTCATGCGTGTGTGGATGCCCGCCGTGGCCGACAGCATACTGCCGCAGACGGCTGCAGCCGAGATAGGCATGCAGCCTGGCGACACCATCGTAGCCATCAACGGCAAGGCCATCAGTTCCTATAATCAGTTTACCGACGAGGTGGCACGTCTCAGCGACAAGCTACAGACCGTTACCACCTCTGCCGACAGCCTCGCCGTCAGGCAGGTGACGCTGGTGCTGGCCAAGGTTGCCCCCACCGCCCCCGACACGGTGGCTGGTGCCGCAATGCTGCGCGACACCATCACTACCACCCTCTCTCCCGAACTGAAGCTGGGCTTCTTCCCCCATCAGCCCTATAAGGCCACCACGTTCAAATACGGATTCCTCGAGAGCATACCTGCTGGCATAGGCTATGGCTGGCACAAGCTGTCAAGCTATGTCAGCGACATGAAGTACGTCTTCACCAGCGAGGGTGCGAAGTCGCTTGGTGGCTTCGGAGCCATAGGCAGCCTCTTCCCCGAGACATGGGACTGGCACCGCTTCTGGGAGATGACCGCTTTCCTCAGCATCATCCTCGCCTTCATGAACATCCTGCCCATACCCGCACTTGACGGCGGCCACGTGCTGTTCCTGCTCTACGAGATGATAACACGCCGCAAGCCCAGCGAGAAATTCATGATCCGTGCAGAGTACGTAGGCTTCGGCATCCTTGTGCTCCTTATGGTTGTGGCCAACCTCAACGACATACTCCGCTGGTTAGGATACATGTAATTTGACGGAGTGAAAGTGGAGTGAAAGGGACTACTGTATGATAGAAGTCAAGAACCTGTATAAGAGTTTTGACGACAAGGAGGTGCTGCACGACATCTCGACGGTGTTCACCGACGGCATCACCAACCTTATCATTGGGCAGAGCGGCAGTGGTAAGACGGTGCTGATGAAGAACCTTGTGGGGCTGCTCCAGCCCACCAGCGGTCAGGTGCTCTACGACGGGCGTGACTTCGTGGCCATGTCGAAGCAGGAGAAAGTGCACATGCGCCGCGAGATGGGCATGATCTTCCAGAGTGCCGCCCTTTTCGACTCCCTCACCGTCTTGGAGAATGTAATGTTTCCTCTCGACATGTTCTCCAGCATGACGCTGCGCGAGCGGCAGCGGCGGGCGCAGGACTGTCTGGCGCGCGTCAACCTGACCGATGCCGACCAGAAGTACCCCGGAGAGATAAGCGGCGGCATGCAGAAGCGTGTTGCCATAGCCCGAGCCATAGCCCTGCAGCCTAAGTATCTGTTCTGCGACGAGCCTAACAGCGGGCTCGACCCGAAGACCAGCCTTGTGATAGACGAGCTGTTGCATAGCATCACCCACGAATACAACATGACCACCATCATCAACACCCACGACATGAACTCTGTCCTGGGCATTGGCGAGAACATCCTCTTCATCTATCAGGGTCGCCGCGAGTGGCAGGGTGTCAGCGCCAATGTGATGGGCACCACCAACCAGCGCCTTGCCGACTTTATCTTCGCCAGCGACATGCTGAAGCAGATGAGAGACGGAGTGGTTAAAAGTAAGGAATAGAAGGTAAGGAGCGCACAGCCTCAGAAGCCTTAGTAGCCCCATAAACCCCCATAAACCTATGAAAACCTTTGAAGAACTGGGCGTCATTGCCCCCATACGACAAGCCATAGAAGAGTTAGGCTTCGTGCAGCCCATGCCAGTGCAGGAAGCCGTCATACCCTACCTCATTGAGGGCCGACGCGATGTCATTGCCTTGGCACAGACGGGCACCGGCAAGACCGCAGCCTTCGGCATACCACTGCTGCAAAGGTTAGAAGTGCCCTCGGAGTCTGTTAGGGAGGTCACTTCTGCTCTCGTACTCTCGCCCACCCGCGAGCTGTGTCTGCAGATAACCGACGACCTGCGTGACTTTGCCAAGCATCTTGACGGCATACACATCGAGGCAGTCTACGGCGGTGCAGCCATAGAGCCGCAGATGCGTGCGCTGAAGAAAGGCGTCAACGTCATTGTGGCCACGCCGGGCCGCTTAATCGATTTGAAGAACCGCGGTTTTGCACACTTGGAGCATGTGAGCACCATCGTGCTCGACGAGGCTGACGAGATGCTGAACATGGGTTTCTCTGATGCCATCAACGAAATATTTGAGTCGCTGCCCGCCGAGCATGCCACACTGATGTTCTCCGCCACCATGAGCCGTGAGGTGGAGAAGGTGGCCAAGAAGTATCTGCACGACTACGAGACGATAGTGGTGGGCAGTCGCAACGAAGGGGCAGAGAATGTGAACCACATCTATTATATGGTGCAGGCCAAGGACAAGTATCTCGCCCTGAAGCGCATCGTGGACTACTACCCGAAGATTTTCGCCATCATCTTCTGCCGCACGAAGATTGAGACGCAGGAGATAGCCGACAAGCTCATACGCGACGGATACAACGCGGAGTCGCTGCACGGCGACCTCTCCCAGCAGCAGCGCGACCTCACCATGCAGAAGTTCCGCCAGCACCTCACACAGCTGCTCGTGGCCACCGATGTGGCGGCACGCGGCCTCGATGTAGACGACCTCACGCACGTCATCAACTTCGGACTGCCCGACGACATAGAAAACTACACCCACCGCAGCGGACGCACCGGGCGTGCGGGGAAGAAAGGCACCAGCATTAGCATCGTCCACTCGAAGGAGAAGCACAAGATTCGCAACATTGAGAAGGAGATAGGCAAGAAGTTTGTAGAGACGCCCATCCCTTCGGCCGAGGAGATTTGCAAGAAGCAGCTCTACAAGGTGATGGACCAGATAGTGAAGACCGACGTTGACGATGAGGAGATAGCTCCGTTCATGCAGGACATCAGCCGCTACTTCGAGTATATTGACAAGGAGGAGATCATCAAGAAGATTGTATCCATGGAGTTCGGCAAGTTTTTGGCCTACTATGCCGATGCGCCCGAGCTTGAGGTGGTGAGTAGTAAGGAGGTGAAGAATAAAGGAGCTAAAGGGGGAGAGCAGACCGACCGCCAGAAGCGCATGAACAAGGCAGAGCCGGGGTTCCATCGTCTCTTTATCAACTTGGGCAAGCGCGACGGCTTCTATCCTGGCGTGCTCATGCAGTTGCTCAACCGCTATGTGGGCGGCCGCCAGGAGGTGGGGCACATCGACCTCTTAGACAGCATCTCATACTTTGAGGTGCCCGAGAAGGACGCCCGCAAGGTGATGACGCAGCTCAGCGGTATACGCTTCCGCGGCCGTCAGGTGCGCTGCAACTCAGAGGATGACAAGGCGCTCCAGCCTCAGAATTCCCGGAGGTCTCAGAGTTCCCAGCGATCTCAGAGTTCTCAGCGGCCACACACGTCCCAATGGTTGCCCAAGGACCAGTTTGAGGAGGGCTTCGCCCGTCGTAAGCCCAAGAAGAAAAAGCAATAGCACTATCCACCACAAGATATTATAAACTATTGGTGTCCGCTAAACTGCCGTATGGCACGTAGCCCCCTTTCCAACTGCCGATTTTATGCGGTTGGAAGATGATTGTTCCAATTCCAAGCCCCCCCTATTCAAATTTCAGCTCCAGCTCCGGGG
>JAEEGG010010746.1_pt1 | contig 20143 bp, 19 predicted proteins | sample 9134161 | NCBI WGS metagenome assembly JAEEGG01 (sample SAMN16246543, study PRJNA631951) | gut metagenome | biome: gut microbiome; feature: rumen; material: CR-attached | host: Bos | place: Iran: Karaj | collected 2018-10 | reverse complement strand
TCTTTTTCATTTTTGTTTGTTTTAAGTTATTAATTAGTAAAAGGTGAATTGTCAAAACAAATTCATACAACTATCATATAATCGGTAAAAATGAAAGTTAAAAAGGAAAAGTACTTTTTTTAAAAAATATTTGGGGATAATTCTCTTTTCAATCCAATTCAACCTCAACCTCCTCCAGATCGTCATCAAGTTCATCGTCTGGAAGGTCATCAAAATCAAATTCAAAATCAGCGCCTGCAGCCACAAGTTCATTCTGGAGCTCACCTGCATCCTTTGAACGGTGAACAATATGCTCGGTCTTCCATGTGGCGTCCAGCTTGTTGCTCTCGCTGTTGAGTTCCTTCCACAGGATATCCTTAAGCTGCTGCAGGCCGAGACCGCTTACGCCCGATATGAACACATGGGGAATATCGGCCGGAAGGTTGGGCTCCAGCATCGACATGAGTTCATCATCAATCAAATCACACTTGGTGATGGCAAGCACACGCTGCTTATCGAGCATCTCGGGGTTGAACTGAGCCAGCTCGTTGAGCAGAATCTCATATTCACGGGTTATGTCATCGGTATCGCCAGGCACCATGAACAACAGCAGCGAGTTTCGCTCAATATGACGCAGGAACCTGAGTCCCAGGCCCTTGCCCTCGCTGGCTCCCTCAATGATTCCGGGGATATCGGCCATTACGAATGACTTGCCTTCGCGGTATGAGACAATTCCCAGATTGGGTTCAAGTGTGGTGAACGGATAGTTTGCAATCTTGGGCTTTGCGGCCGATATGGCCGACAGCAATGTGGATTTGCCTGCATTGGGGAATCCCACCAGGCCCACATCGGCCAGCAGTTTAAGTTCCAGGACCACCATGAGTTCCTGGGCCGGCTCACCGGGCTGTGCAAAACGGGGCGCCTGACGTGTGGCTGTGCGGAAATGCCAGTTTCCCAGACCTCCGCGGCCACCCTTGAGCAGAACCACCTCCTGACCGTCATCGGTTATATCGCAAAGATACTCGCCGGTCTCGGCATCGTAGGCTACCGTTCCGCAAGGCACCTCAATGATAACGTCATTGCCGTCCTTGCCGAAACACTTGTTGCTGCCGCCGTTTCCGCCGTTCTCGGCAAAAGCGTGACGCTCATAGCGCAGGTGCAGCAATGTCCAGTAGTTGCGGTTACCCTTCAGGATAACGCTTCCGCCCTTTCCGCCGTCACCGCCGTCGGGACCGCCGTTAGGGATGTATTTGTCATGACGCAGATGGGCCGATCCGCGACCGCCCTTGCCCGACCTGCAAAAGATTTTTACGTAGTCTACAAAATTTGATTCTGCCATATATTCAAATGCAAGGTGGGGTCAGATTGACTCCACCTTCTCTATTATTTCCTTGATCATCAGATCCTTGTCACCCTTAAAGGTAAACTCTGACAACACTCCTTCCTTCTTGAACCATTCAATAAGGGGATGCGTCTGGGTATAGTATACGTTGAAACGTTTCCTGATTGTCTCCTCGTTGTCATCGGACCTGCCCTCTACCTCTGCACGGTGCAGAAGACGCTTCATGAGTATGTCTTCACTGACTATGAGGTTAAGCGTTACCGATATCTTCTCACCGCGTTCCTGCAGCATCTCCTTAAGGGCCTTGGCCTGAACTATGGTGCGGGGGAATCCGTCAAAAATGACTCCGGGACCGTCACGCATGGTGTCATAGACTCTGGCAAGCATGTCAATGATCAGATCATCAGGTATGAGTTGTCCTTTTTCAATATAGCCTTCGGCTATCCTGCCCAGTTCTGAGCCCTCCCTGATTTCAGCACGGAGCACATCACCGGTTGAGATGTGATAATAACCGAATTTTTCAACAAGGGCAGCACTGTATGTCCCCTTTCCTGAACCGGGGGCTCCAAAGATTACGATGTTGTCCATTCTAAATACAATTATTCCTTTACAATCTTATAAATATCACGTGAATTACGGCCGAATCCGTCATAATCCAATCCGTAACCTACAATAAAGCCGTTGGGAATATTCATAGCCAGATATTTCAGGTTGATGTCAACCTTCAGCTTATCGGGCTTGCACAGAAGTGCACACACCTGAACCGATGCGGCTTTCTCCTGGGCGAGTGAATCCAGCACGTCACGCATGGTGTATCCGGTATCCACGATATCCTCGACAATGATGATGTGTCGGCCCTCAACATCCTCCTGGAGTCCCATGAGTTCCTTAACCTTACCGGTAGTGTCAGTTCCCTGATATGATGAGACTTTCACGAAAGAGACGTTACAGGGTATGTTCACATCCTTGAGCAGGTCTGCCGCAAACATGAATGAACCGTTCAGAATGCACAGAAACAGCGGTTCCTTACCAACGTAATCACGGTTTATCTCGGCTGCTACTCTCTTAATCTCCTTCTGGATATCTTCTTCCTTAAGAAAAACCTCAAACTCTCTGTCCTTTACCTGAATGGTTCCCATATTGTCTTGAAAATTTATTATGCGAATATACTCAAAAAAAGAAGGTCAATACCGTTATTCCGTCCAATTTTATGAGCCGCCCCGACAAGAATGGACCATTTTTAACAAAATAAGCGTACATTTGCCAAGTGCAATTGCCAAACTATGGATAAAGTAACCGTAGGTCAGGACTATGTAAAATCCCTCATCAGGCCGCGAGATCCCAAGGCTCACAAGGGCTGTTTCGGTCATGCCCTGCTCTATGCAGGCAGTCCGGGAATGGCCGGCGCTGCAGTACTCTCGGCAAGAGGCTGCCTTCGCAGCGGAATAGGCCTGCTCACCGTCTGCTCCCCGTCATGCAACAATGACATCCTGCAGATATCGGTACCCGAGGCTATGACAATCCCGGCCGATGACCTTTACGCCAATACTGATCTGAGCCGATACAATGCCGTCGGTGCGGGTCCCGGACTTGGCAAAGGTGAATCACAGACTGCCATACTTGAGAAACTCCTCAAGAGCGCCTCATACCCCATGGTTCTGGATGCCGATGCACTCAACATCATATCCCAGAGCCGATATCTGATGGAGTACATACCCGCCGGCTCAATACTGACACCCCACCCCGGTGAACTGAGACGTCTGACAGGTGATTTCCGCGACCCTGAGGATATGATTGACAAAGCTATAGGGCTTGCAACAGAGAACAACATTACGGTTGTAGTAAAAGGTGCACCCACCGTTACAGTATCACCAGCAGGAACACTCTATGTGAATACCACCGGCAATCCCGGCATGGCCACAGGAGGTTCAGGTGATGTGCTGACCGGAATGGTTCTGGCCCTGCTCGCACAGGGTTACACCCATGATGAGGCCGCCTTTATTGCAGTATATATGCACGGACTTGCAGGAGACATTGCGGCACGCCGATTGAGCATGACGGCCATGACATCGGCCGATATCGCCGACACCCTGCCTGCAGCCTGGTTACAAATGACAGAAACGCTATGATTATGAATATCAGAAAGATGGCCCTTACCGCAGGGCTCCTGCTATCAGTTATTACCGTATCATCACAAGGGTTGTCATCAGCCTATCAGCCGGGTGTGACCCAGGACGGCGTCGCCTACTGGCTCCCAAAGACAATGATCACCGTAACCGTGACAGCCCAGAAGCAGACCTTCAAACCGGGAGAGTTCTCACGCTATGCCGAGCGTTACCTGCGCCTGAGCGATGTCAAGGATAAGGCCGAAGAGGTTTGGACAATAACAGACGTCAGGATATCCACCGCCGGTGTACCCGACAAGGATAATCTCTATACTCTGGCATTCCCCGCCAAGGGCAACCGCCCTTATTTTGAACTCACCAATGACGGAGTGATATCGGCCGTAAACGTACGCCGCAAAGAACAGCCTGCTCAGAACGTCCAGGCACCGGCACCCAAGCAGGTCAAGAAGGTCAACCCGCAGGAGTACATGACAGAGGAGATCCTTATGGCCAGTTCAACCGCCAAGATGGCCGAACTCACCGCCAAGGAGATATACAACATCCGTGAGAGCCGTAACAACATAACCCGCGGCCAGGCCGATTTTGTGCCCACTGACGGTGAATCGCTCAAGTTCATGCTGGAGTCACTCACTGCCCAGGAGACAGCGCTGCTAACCCTCTTCAGTGGCACCAATGAGACCGAGGATATTACATTCACCATCAACGTAACCCCCGATGAGGCCCTCAGCAAGCAGATACTGTTCCGCTTCTCGTCCAAACTGGGTGTGCTCCCCATTGACAATCTGGCCGGCGAGCCCGTATGGATAGACCTTACAGACCGCAAGATGTCTGACAACTACACCATAGACCCCGACCAGCAGAAGAAACTGCAGTCTTCAAAATCCAAGAAGGAGGCATCATTTCTTTACTACCGTCTGCCGGGACGTGCCGCACTCAGGATTTACAACAACCGCACCACATTCCTTGAGCAGGAGATTCAGATTGCCCAGTTTGGAAACGTAGAGACCATCTCATCATCCATTATGGGAAAGATGGCCGATACCAAGATCACCTTTGACACCACGACAGGTGCCGTGCTCACAATAGAGTAACCAGGCAAGATAAAAAATAATAAGGGCGGCTCCCGAAAGGAACCGCCCTTAATGTTTCTGTCAGTTCAGTTACAGCAGTATGTAACGTAATATGAACAGAATTGCCAGTATCCACATCATAACGCTGATCTTCTTGAACTTGCCGGTCAGGGCGTTCAGAACAACGAATGATATCATACCCAGCATGATACCGTCAGAGATGCTGTATGCCAAAGGCATTACAATCATGCAGATGTAAGCAGGAATGCACTCTGAGAAATCATTGAAGTCAACATCCAGTATTGATGACATCATCATTACACCTACCAGAATCAGAGCAGGAGCAGTTGCTGCTGACGGAATTGCAAGGAATACCGGAGCAAAGAACAGTGCAATTGCAAAGCATATTGCAACAGTGAATGATGTCAGACCGGTACGACCACCCTCAGCAACACCTGATGCACTCTCAACATAAGTGGTAGTGGTGCTGGTTCCGCAGATAGCGCCCCATACAGTTGCAACTGCATCGGCCATAAGAACCTTCTTTACGCCGGGGATTGTACCGTCAGGATTCATTGCATTAGCCTTCTTGGATACGCCGATAACAGTACCGATAGTATCGAACATATCAATGAAGAGGAATGTGAATACAACGATAATCATATCCCATGTCAGGATGTTGTGGAACTCAAACTTGCAGAAGATAGGAGCAACTGAAGGCACAGCACTTACAACACCGTCAAACTTGGTGATGCCAAACGGAATACCTATGATAGCGGTAACGATGATACCAATCAACATTGCACCGGGCACCTTGAGGATCATCATAACTGATGTGATAACCAGACCTACAATGGCCAGCAGAGCTGGACCACTGGTAATAGTACCCAGACTGATGATTGTGCCGCCGTCATCAACGATAATGCCTGCATTTACAAGTCCGATGAATGCTATGAACAGACCTATACCGGCTGATACAGCACTCTTCATTGACTTGGGGATAGCATTGATGATGGCCTCACGTACATTGGTAGCAGTGAGGATGATAAAGATGATACCCTCAATAAGAACAGCTGTCAAAGCGAACTGCCAACTGTATCCCATGGTCAGGCAGACGGTATAAACAAAGAATGCGTTCAGACCCAGACCAGGAGCCAGAGCATATGGCTTCTTTGCATAAAGAGACATAACCAATGTACCGACAATGGCAGCCAGAGCGGTTGCTGTGAATACTGCGCCCTTAGGCATACCCATATCCTCCAGTGCGCTGAATATATCAGGGTTGACCGCAAGGATATAAGCCATGGTCAGGAAAGTGGTGATACCGGCAACAATCTCAGTCTTGACATTGTGCTTGGCGGGATCAAATCCTAATACTTTCAAAAATGACATAACTGTATAGTTTTAAGTTATACCAGATACCTTATTAGAATTCCCACTTAAGACCCAGGCAAGGATTAGCCATGAAGCCCTCGTTATATGCAAAGTTATAGCTCAGCTCAACCTCACCGCCGGCGCTCAGGTTGGGGCAGTTGAAGAACTGACCTACGTTATACCAAATCTGAGGCTCTGAAATGAATGTAAGTGATTTCTCACACTTGTCCATATCAGCCCAGAGGTAAGTATCCTCACCCCAGATATCGGCAAAACCTGAGAACTTGAGGCCCTCAACACCAAAGAGGTTCTGCATGCCCCATACGAATGTGAACTGCAGAGGCAGATGGCTCTCTGAACCCTTGAAGGTCTTGTACAGAAGCTCAAATGTGAATGTGTTTGAGAAATCGTCGTTGTGCAGGAAATACTCAGCACCGAACAACCAGTTGCGGCTGCCGAAACCTACACCACCGTTGAACTCAATATGTGCGCTCAGTGCACCCAGGCTTGACTCCTGCCAGAAGTTGAAAGAACGAGCAATTTCGAAATAGCTGCTGCGGGCACCGTAAGTGTTAGGATGGGTCTTGACACCAGCAACTTCCTCGTTACGATAATCCTTGTTGAAATAGTCATAATCAACAAAGAAGAATGTGCTTCCCCAATCATCGCCCTTGAACATCTCAAGAGTAGTGGTAACCATCTTACGATCCTTACCGAAATCGTAGAAGAACTGGAGATTTGTCTGTGCAAATGCACCTACTGACAGCAGGGCGAAACCTGCAAAAGCAACAAATTTTTTCATATTAAAAACTTAATGAGTTAATATAATGAGTTAATTAATTAACCGTTGTACTTGGGATCGTCATGCAGAGGCTTCTTGAAATCCTCGGGCAGATCCTGACCCTCGGCGGTAGCACGCTTACCGCTGGCATAATCACTGGTAAAGTGGAAGTCGTTGCCGGGAAGAACAGCATTCAGGATGATACCTACCAGAGCGGCAACAGCCAGACCTGACAGAGAAATCTTACCGAATGATATGCTGCCGGGACCAAAGTTTATACCGATGGCCAGAACCAGAATCAGAGCGGCGATAAGCACGTTGCGGTTGTTGGTAAAGTCAACCTTGTTCTCAACCAGGTTACGTACACCTACAGCCGATATCATACCGTAAAGCACCAGAGAAACACCACCTACCGTTGCAACAGGCATTGCGTAAATGATCTGGGCAAACTTGGGGCAGAATGAGAATACTATAGCAAGGCATGCTGCAATACGTACAACCTTGGGATCAAATACCTTGGTCAGGTTGAGCACACCGGTATTCTCACCGTATGTAGTGTTGGCGGGAGCACCGAACAGGGCAGCCAGAGCGGTTGCGGCGCCGTCACCCATAAGAGTACGGTGCAGACCGGGATCGGCAATATAGTTACGGTTACATGTTGATGAGATGGCGCATACATCACCGATATGCTCAATCATGGTTGCAAAAGCGATAGGCACGATGGCAATGATTGCAGTCCATACGAATGACCAGTCAGGATCCTTGAGAACTGCAAAAGCGGTGTTCTCCCATGCAAAAGGCATACCGAACCAGGCGGCATCCTTAACGGCCGAGAAATCAACCTTGCCGAAGCAGGCTGCAACGATATATGAACCGATAACACCAAGGATGATGGGGATAATCTTGATCATACCCTTACCGAAGATATTGCATATCACGATAATCACGATAGCCAGCAGGGCAATCCACCAGTTGCTCTGGCAGTTGTTGATGGCGCTCGATGAAAGGATCAGACCGATAGAGATGATGATAGGACCGGTAACTACGGGCGGGAAGAAACGCATTGTGCGACGTACGCCGTAGAACTTGAACAGAGCGGCCAGCACAAAGTAAAGAAGACCTGCGCAGAAAACTCCCACACATGCATAAGTAAGAGCAACGCCCTCTGTCATGCCCAGACCTACACCGAATTCCTTTACAGCAGCATATCCGCCCAGGAATGCGAATGAAGAACCCAGGAATGCGGGAACCTTCATCTTTGTGATCAGATGGAAAATCAGTGTGCCGACACCTGCAAACAGCAGTGTAGCCGAAACTGACAGACCTGTAAGAAGCGGAACCAGAACGGTAGCACCGAACATAGCGAACATGTGCTGACAACCGAGCACAAACATTTTACCACCACCAAGGGTACTGGCATCATAGATGCCTTCCTGTTTTAAATCCATGATTATTAACGGTTTTGGTTACGATATGTTTAAAGTTGTTTTTACGTGTTAGCAAAAATAATTTCGCGCATAAAAATGTAAAAGAAATAACTCCCCTTTTTTGGCAATTGTTGATAACTTTAGGCAATCGGTTGAAAACTTGGATTTCAGCCCAAATAAACCCCGATATTTCCATAAATTACACTATATTTGTGCTTTGGGTTTTCTGATAATTGGATTAAAATGCAGATACATTTTCAGATAGAATACATTACCCGCTGGGGCGAGAATCTTTACCTGTGCCTGAACATGAGCGACGGTTCACAGTTGAACCTGGAGATGGCCAACAACGGTGCAGGCACATGGTTCACCGACTATGAGATAGACGATGACGATATCGCTGCGGGTGACATAACCTACTGCTATGTAGTCCAGATTGACGGAAACATAACCCGTCGCGAGGAGGGCTCGCTGCACGCCATCCCCTACACCCGCGCCAAGCGTCTGGTTCTTTCAGACCGATGGAAAGACTACGGCGGACAGAGCATCGAGCAGCGCACCGTTGCACTACCCTACGTACATCTGAACAACCGTCCGCGTTGGAAAGGCGCCGGCACGGCCATTCCCGTATTCTCACTACGTTCCGAGAGGGATTTCGGTATAGGCCAGTTCACTGATCTCAAACTGCTGGTTGACTGGGCAGCCGCCACAGGACAGAGCATCATCCAGACCTTACCGGTCAATGACACCACCATGACCGGAACATGGCGTGACTCATACCCCTACAGTGCCAACTCATCGTTCGCACTCAACCCCATCTACCTGGACCTGGAACTGGTTGGAGAACTTGATGACGCCAAATTCCTGAGGCAGGCCCACAGAGAACAGAAGGAACTCAACGCCCTTCCTGCAATAGACTACGAGCGAGTGTTCAGACTCAAAAGCCAGTATATCGACCGTCTGTACGCACGTTACGGAGAGCCGTGTTTCCGTACAAAGGAGTACAAGTCATTCTTTGCTGCCAACCGCAGTTGGCTGGAGCCGTACGCACTCTATTGCTACATGCGTGACAAGTACGGTACGGCCGATTTCAGCCAATGGAAAGAATCAGAATACACCCCTGCTCTTCTGGACAGATACTGTGCTCCCGGCAATGACCGGTATCTTGAGATACGCAAACATTACTTCATACAGTTCCATCTGGACAAACAGTTGACAGATGTCAAGAAATATGCCAATAAAAAAGGTATACTCCTAAAGGGTGACATACCCATAGGCGTAAACCGTCACAGCTGCGATGTCTGGATACACCCCGAACTGTTCCACACTGACTGTCAGGCAGGCGCTCCGCCCGATGCCTTTGCAAAGGATGGCCAGAAATGGGGCATGCCCACATACAACTGGGAAAATATGGCCCGTGACGGATATGCCTGGTTCGTAGAGCGTTTCCGCAAGATGGCCGATTACTTTGACGCCTACCGCATAGACCATCTGTTGGGATTTTTCCGCATCTGGGAGGTTCCGTTGGAATATAACAGCGGGCTTATGGGCCGATTCAACCCCGCCCTCACCTACACCCCGCAGGAACTGTGGGACAAGGGCTTCCCGTTCAACCCCGCCCAGCACGCCAAGGCGCCCCAGGGAACACCCGAAACCAACGTGCTTTTCCTTGAGGACACCCATCGTCCCGGCACCTACCATCCGCGCATAGAGGCCTTTGACACCGATATATTCAAAGCGCTGACAGACAGTGAGAAAGATGCTTTCCGCAGCATACATGACGACTTCTACTACAGCCGCAACAACGATTTCTGGAGCAATGTGGCGATGTCCAAACTCCCGGCTCTGATTGAGGCAACCGATATGCTTGTATGCGGCGAGGACCTGGGTATGATTCCCGCCTGCGTCCCTGAAGTTATGGACCGTCTGCGCATCATAGCCCTTGAGGTTCAGCGCATGCCCAAGAACATGGGCGTGAGCGTATCGGATCCATCGACCTACCCTTACATGTCGGTATGCACCACATCGACCCATGACATGAGTGTTCTGCGCACCTGGATTGAGGATGAGATGGAGCCCAACGCGGTCATAACCACCAGGCAGGCAACCGTAGCAGCATGCACCAGCGTGATATCGGCCCACCTGGCATCGCCATCTATGCTGGCAATATTCCCGCTTCAGGACTGGCTTTCAATGAGTTCGCAGTTGCGGGCCAAGGATCCGCGCGCAGAACGTATAAACGTTCCGGCCGACAGCAACAACTATTGGCGTTACCGCATGCATCTGACAATAGAGAAACTGCTTAAGGCCCGCAAATACAATGAAGAAATCCGCCAGATGCTCTATCTGTCCGGCAGATAACACAATTTATTCGGGAATAACTGCGAACTGAGGTTTTTGTGTTCGGTTGGGATGGATGTCGTAACGCATCATCCTTGTATCCAGAATGTTTTTCTTAAGGTGTAGGGTTACCGCAAGACCTTTATAGGTATTGGGGGCGCTCATGTTTGAGATGTAGTTGCCCAGCGACCAGACTGTAAGATGCCTTATGGGACGGTTGCGGTAGTCCGGAAGGGTGCGCACGGGCTGTACCACATGGGGATGACCGCCTATGATATGGTCCACTCCGTGGGCGTAGAGCCAATCCTCAAGTTTTTTCTGCTTTGAGTCGGGCTGGAGCATATACTCCGTTCCCCAGTGCATGCAGGCTATGATGCAGTCAGCCTTTAACTGGCGGGCGCGACGGATATCGGCCTTTATCTGTACTGTGTCTATGTAATTGACTATGCAGGGCGGTGCCACAGGTATGCCGTTGGTGTCATAGGTGTAGTTGAGCAGTGCTATGCGCAGGCCGGCTTGCTCAATTATATAAGGATAGAGAGAGTCCCGTTCAGCCTGACTGCGGTAGGTGCCCAGATGCTTAATTCCCAGACTATCCAGCACATCAAGGGTACGCACAAGACCTCGGTTACGGCGGTCCATACAGTGATTGTTTGCGGTCAGGAAGATGTCAAATCCGGCATCCCGGACCGCCTGGGCATATGCATCGGGCGAGCAGAACTGCGGGTATCCGGTATAGGGCGCTCCGCCCAGCGTGGTCTCAAAGTTGCAGACAGCAATATCGGCTGCCTCAATCTCAGGGGTCACCTGAGTGAAACAGCCGCTATAATTGTATGTACCGTCGGGTTGTAATGCCGCATCCAACTGGGCCTTATGCTGCATCATATCTCCTGCAAAATAGATGGAGATACTGTCAGGAGTTTGGGCCGATGCGCATAATGTGCAAACCAGCCATATCCCTATGAATATGGCAGATCTGGTCACGGTTTACTCGTAAATGCACTTCTGACCTGCAAGCAGGGTGTTCTTCATAAGCGAGCAGATGGTCATGGGACCTACGCCGCCGGGAACGGGAGTGATGAAACTGCACTTGGGCGCAACCTCGTCAAACTGAACGTCGCCGCACAGGCGGAATCCGCTCTTCTTGGTTGCATCGGGAACGCGTGTGGTACCTACGTCTATGATTACGGCACCCTCCTTGACCATATCAGCCTTTACGAAACCGGGCTGGCCAAGTGCGGCTACTATGATATCGGCCTGCAGGCACTCCTCCTTGATGTTGGCGGTGTGGCTGTGGCAGACGGTTACGGTGCAGTCACCCGGGTTGGATTTCTGCATAAGCAGGCTTGCCATAGGCTTGCCTACTATGTTGCTGCGACCCAGTACAACGGCCTTCTTGCCGCGGGTCTCAATGTTGTAGCGCTTAAGCAGTTCCATGATGCCGTTGGGTGTGGCCGATATGAAGCAAGGCAGACCTATGCTCATGCGGCCCACGTTTATGGGATGGAATCCGTCCACATCCTTGCGGTAGTCAATAGCCTCTATTACATGCTGCTCGTTGATGTGCTTGGGCAGGGGAAGCTGAACTATGAATCCGTCTACATCGGGGTCGTTATTGAGTTCTGCGACCTTATTCAGAAGGGTTTCCTCTGTGATGTCGCTCTCAAAACGGATAAGGGTTGACTTGAATCCGCATACCTCGCAGGCCTTTACCTTGGCTGCCACGTATGTCTCGCTTCCTCCGTCATGACCTACCAGAATGGCGGCCAGATGGGGACGTTTCTCACCTCTCTCTACCATTGCGGCCACCTGGGCTGCAATCTCCTGCTTAACCTGTTCGGCTACTGCTTTACCGTCTATTAACTGCATATGCTGAATGTGTTTATCTTCTCATCATTGAACCCAGGTTGGGAAGTTTGGCGCCGGCCACGTTTTTCATCATCTTGCGGGTCTGCTCAAACTGCTTGATCATACGGCTTACCTCCTGAAGTGACTGTCCGCTACCCTTGGCAATGCGGTTCTTGCGTGACTGGCTCTTGTCAAGCAGTTCCGGGTTGGCGCGCTCGGCGGGAGTCATGGAATGTATCATGGCCTCGATGCCCTTGAATGCATTGTCGTCAATGTCAATATCCTTAAGCGCCTTGCCTACACCGGGAATCATACCCATCAGGTCCTTGACGTTACCCATCTTCTTGATCTGACCTATCTGCTCCAGGAAATCATCGTAGTCAAACTTACCCTTGCCCATCTTCTTCTGGAGGCGTTTGGCCTGCTCGGCATCAAACTGCTCCTGGGCGCGCTCCACGAATGATACTATATCACCCATGCCGAGGATGCGGTCGGCCATGCGGTCGGGATGGAATACATCGAATGCATCCATCTTCTCGCCGGTGCCCACAAACTTGATGGGTTTGTCAACTACCGTACGTATGGAGAGAGCGGCACCACCGCGGGTGTCACCGTCAAGTTTTGTCAGAATCACGCCGCTGAAGTCCAGACGCTCGTTGAACTCCTTTGCAGTATTCACGGCATCCTGACCTGTCATGGAGTCAACCACAAAGAGTATCTCATTGGGTGATACAGCCTCCTTGATGGCAGTGATCTCCTGCATCATCATCTCGTCAATGGCCAGACGGCCGGCGGTATCTATGATAACTACGTCGTAACCCTTGGCGCGGGCCTCCTTTATGGCGTTCTGTGCTATCTCAACGGGCTTGTTGTTACCCTCCTCGGTGTATACGGTTACGCCAATCTGCTCGCCCAGAACCTTCAACTGGTCAATGGCAGCGGGACGGTAAACGTCGCAGGCTGCAAGCAGGGGTTTCTTGGCGCGCTTGGTCTTGAGAAGGTTGGCCAGCTTGGCACTGAAGGTGGTCTTACCGGAACCTTGCAGACCGGCCATCAGAATGACAGCGGGATGTCCCTTGATATCAATGTCGACTGCCTCACCACCCATCAGGGTTGCAAGTTCATCGTGTACCACCTTGACCATCAGTTGGCCGGGGCGGACCGATGTGAGCACGTTCATGCCAAGGGCCTTCTCCTTTACGGTATCGGTGAACTGCTTGGCTACCTTATAGTTGACATCAGCATCAAGCAGGGCTTTGCGTACGTCCTTGAGGGTTTCGGCAACGTTAACCTCGGTGATTTTTCCCTCACCTTTCAGTATCTTTAGTGACCTTTCAAGTCTTTCAGAGAGATTTTCAAACATGGACTTTTATTTTAGGGTGCAAAGTTAACAAAAAAGGGCGTAATCCGTCACAGATATAAAAAATCAAAAAAAGTGGCCCATTATTCCATAACCCAAACTTCAAATTATATCTTTGCCCTGTAAGAGAAATAAACCAATATGCTTATGAAATTCTTAATAACCTTTGCTTCCGCTTTGCTGCTGTCGCTTTCAGCAAGTGCCAAACTGACCTTTCAGGAAATCCGTACCGCATCAAACAATGTCATTGAACTCTTCTACACCAGTGACACTCTGGATGTAAACGAGGTCGATATCTCAGATCCCGCACAGTGGAAGGTAAACGGCACCCAGGTTCTGGGCGTGAACCGTACCGCTGCCGCAGCCGATCAGTGCGACCACTTTATCTACCTGACCGTCCCCACCCTCAAGAGCGGCCAGAAGTACAGCATTGAGACTCCATACGGTTCATACAGTTTCAAGTTTGACCCCAAGAAGATATACTGCGAGGCCATCAAGACCAACCAGGTTGCATACAGTGCCCTGTCAACAAAGCGTTTTGCCAACTTTGCCATATATCTGGGCGACGGTGGCGTCAAGAAGATAGAGGGTTCACTGCCAAACTATACCGTATATCAGTTCAAGAAAAACAAAATCGGCAAGAAGGTTACTTCGGGCCAGCTTGTAGAGATTGGCGATGACCGTTCATCGGGCGACTTTGTATACCGCATTGACCTGTCAAAGGTTCCTGAGGGCGGTCCCTACAAGATCGTAGTTGACGGTTACGGTTCATCCTACCCCTTCGGCGTAGGCGGCCAGTTCTCACAGAAACTCTCATATATCAGTTTCCGTTCACTCTTTAACCAGCGTTGCGGCATACAGATCATCGAGCCCTACTCAGATTTCAGTTACCGCACCAAGCGCTGCCACGAGACCATCTATCAGACCTACGACCGCATCGGTGAGGCACGTCTGGTTGTAAAGGGCACCGAGCCCACCATCCAGGCATGGGGCGGCTACCACGATGCAGGCGATGCAGACCGCCGCACCTACCACATGGACGTACCCAGCACCCTGCTCACCACATTCGAGGCATTCCCCGAACTCTTTACCGATGACCAGTTCAATATCCCCGACAAGTTTGACGAGCAGTTCAACATCCTGGGCAAGGGCAACGGAATACCCGATATCCTTGACGAGGCCGAATGGGGCACCATGTTCTGGAAATACTTCCAGGAGGAGGACGGTCAGATTCCATGGGGAACCGAGACCAACGGTTACTCACCCTTCACCACCTATGACTTTGAGGACCACCTGTTCGGTTCAGAGACACTTGATCCGCGCACATCGTCATGGGCATCGGGCCTGTTCTATCACTTTGCCCGCATAATCAAGCCTTACGATGAGGCCAAGAGTAAAGAATATGTTGAGCGTGCAGAACGTGCCTACAACGCATCGGTCCGCGTATACGGCGAGCGTAACCGCCAGATGCCCGCTTCATTCCAGATGTACTACAACGTTGAAAAGTACCTCATGACCGGTGATGCCCAGTGTCACGAGTACATCAAGTCACACGTGGCCGATGCCGAGCAGATTCTCACCACCTACAACCAGGGTTCCGAGATATTTGCCGAACGCGGCTGGCTGACCTCATATTTCTTCAGTTACATACTGGCTCCGGCAAGCAAGACCGATCCCGCCACCGTAAAGGCATTCAAGGATATCCTGCAGGCCACAGTCGATAAGCAGCTGGATGCATTCGTCCAGAACGCCTACCCCAACGGCGCACCAATGAACGTAAACTGGTGGGGCAGCAACGTGGCTCAGGGTCAGTACACATTCCCCATCGTTCTTATGTGGAAACTCACCGGCAATCAGGATTACATTGACGCCGTAAGCCAGATGATGGACTACGCGCTTGGCCTGAACCCGCTCGGCAAGTGCTACATGACCACCCTTGGTTTCAACCAGGTTCACTGGCCGCATGACCGCGAATCGGCCTATACCATTGAGCAGGGTTGGGGTCCGCGTCCGGGCATCCTGGTGTTCGGTGCCGGCAACTATGTACGCAACTATCCCAGTTATCCGGTCATCAGCCGTAACAGCACTCCCCGCGAGCGCGCTTACATAGACGTTCTGGACAATTATCAGAATAACGAATACACCATTTATCAGAGCCTTTGCTTCCCGTCTGTAGTCTATCCCATCCTGGCTGGCGGCTGCACCTGGAAACCCGGCACAAAAGACCCTTACAAATAAGACTGTTAACCATTTATTAATTATATCAATATGTCTATGAAAAGAACCTTATTTGCAATTGCCGCTTTGGCCAGCGCCATTTTATGCGGCTGTGACAAAGAATCCCCTATCGTTGACTGGTCTCCCGTAAACATCTACATTTACGCTACAAACCAGGCAGGACAGCCAATCATCCAGCCCGATATGCCGGGCATGACCCTCACTTTCAAAGGTGAGACTTATACTGTCAGGGATTCCAGGACCCCTAATGACAGAATCCATACCAAAGCATACATGCCTGTCATGTACGGTCTGTATGCCGAGGCAGTTGACACCACAGCCAACCCCAAGGAATACCGTCTCTGTTTCGGTGAGATAGACGGAGCCGCCGATATGGACGAGGACATCACCCTGAACTGGCCCGATGGCTCAACCGATGTGATCCACTATCACTGCTCAGATCACAACGAACGCAAAATCACAGTAAAACGCACCTGGAAACTCAACGGAAAGGAGCACTCCGGCAACACCTTCTATTTCAGAAAATAAAACATACCGGACTATAAAAACGAAACTGAGGGGAATTACTTCTCCTCAGTTTCTTTATTTTCAAAAAGTATAAAAAACGGTATTTCCAAAATTTTTCATATTTTTGGGAATAACAACCAATTAATCCTTTTCAATATGTCACTCTGGAATCTTAGCAAAGACATCAAAATCTTGGGCAAGCCCAAGAGAAACTTCTATTTTCACGACAAATGCGTAATCGGCCCCCGCAACCTGGCTGAGTTGAAAGAACAACAAAAAGAAAACAAGAATAAATAAATCGCCTCAACCTTTTGCGTTATTCTGATAAATTACTACCTTTGCACCGCTTTAATCGGAACACCGGTTTATATGGTGCCCGTAGTTCAGTTGGTTAGAGCGTCAGATTGTGGTTCTGAATGTCGTGGGTTCGAGTCCCACCGGGCACCCCAAAAACGCAAAAGGAAGAGGTCAATTTGGCCTCTTTATTTATTTTATAACTATCAGGAATAAGATATGAAAACGTTTAAGCCAATCGTAATTCTATCGTTTCTGCTATTAACAGCAGCATGTTCTGAGAAAGGTGATAAGTATGCTTTTCAGTATGTGTCTTTCAAGGAGACCCTGCCTTATCATCAGGGACAGGAGCATCCCTCTTGTGTGTTTGACCTGCATGTTCTCAAGGCTAACGGTACCGATACCCTTTTTGCCGATGCCTTTAACCTGGACATCTCCTATTTCCTCTTTGACAAGCGCACCACCGATGTACGCGGTGCCATGATTACGTTCATCGACTCCATAATAGAGTTGTTCAAGGAGGAGAACAAGGAGGAGATCCGATTTGCCAAGGAGGAGGGTTATGAGCCGCGCGACATAGACTACGAGTACGTGATCAATACCGAGGTGCATTACGGCAACAACCGCGATATCATCGGCCACTTTATAAATATGTATCAGTATACCGGTGGAGCTCACGGCGGCACATTCATAACCTGCCGAAACCTTCGTCTGGAAGACGGCAGCGTAGTTACGCTCGACAACTACTTCAAGCCCGGATATGAGGAGGTGCTGATACCGGTTTTGGAAAAGAAGCTTCTGGAGTATGCCGAGTGCAGCAGCCGCGACGAGCTTGACGACCACGGCTATTTCAGCAATGAGCCAATGTTTGTGTCAGATAACTTTGAAATCCGCAAGGACACCATAGATTTCATTTACAACCAGTACGATATTGCGCCCTACTCTACGGGCATCACAACGCTGTCCGTTCCCAACGACGAGATCCGCGCTATTTTACGCTGATGATGTCTTGGAGATTGGTGGTGTAGCAGGGCGTACGCAGATTATGCAGAATGGCATCCTTGAAATGGGGTGCCTTTCCTGTTTTTGGATCGGCGGGATACTGCTGGGCTGCAAGCACCAGAGTCTCGGTTCCCATGCGGCGGTTTATGCTGTCGGCCGTACGTGATATGCTGTCCAGACGCTTGCGGCGCTCCTCATCACTCAGGAACAGATCCAGTTGCACCGCGCTGTCAGGTGTTATGCCCGATACTATCACGCCCGCACGCTTGTAATTCAGCCCCTCGCGGAATATGCGGTCAAGCGCGCCCGATGCCGCCGCCACCAGATCCGTGGTGGAACTTGATGCGGTATGCAGCGTGACATTCATCATGCCCTGATACCACTCCAGGTCCTTTCTAAACCAGTTGGTGGCAATAAATACCGACACGATATTGCAGACGGTATGCTGACGGCGCAGTTTCTCGGCGCAACGGCAGGCGTAGTTTGATATATGTGTGCGCAGCGATTCGCGGTCGGTTATCATGCCCGGGAAACTGCGGCTGGTACAGATGCTCTTCTTGGTGTTGACCTCGGTGGTATCGATGCAACTCACGCCGTTAAGTTCACGCCAGGTGTTCTCAAACGGTAGCGGAAACAGCATGCGGATCCATCCTTCGGGCTTATCGGCCAGTTCAAGGGCGTTTTTTACGCCCAATGACGCCAGCTTGGCATCATAAGCGCGCCCTATCCCCCACACCTTGGCTACAGGGAACGCGCCAAGCGCCTTACGCCGTTTGGATTCCGTATCTATCACGCAGCACTTGTTGTAACCGGCGTAAGTCTTTGCGTATCGGCTTGCAACCTTGGCCAGGGTCTTGGTATCGGCTATACCGATGCTCACCGGCATGCCCACCCACTTCTTTATCCGTGCTGCCAGTTCCTCACCCCACTGCTTGAGGTCAAAGGTCTGCTCCATTCCGGTAAGGTCACAGAAACACTCATCAATGGAATAGACCTCAACCCGCGGGGCATACATGCGTACAATCGCCATTATGCGGGCCGACATATCACCATACAGGGTATAGTTGCTTGACAGAGCCTCTATCTTTACGCCCGGGAACTCATCGGCCAGTTTAAAGAACGGAGTGCCCTCCTTTATGCCCAACTTTTTGGCTTCGTTGCTGCGGGCCACCACGCAACCGTCATTATTGCTCAACACCACGACCGGCTTGCCCTCAAGGTCAGGCCGGAACACGCGTTCGCAACTGACAAAACAGTTGTCACAGTCAATAATGGCGTACATGGCGCAAATAAAATATCAGATGTGATTAATCCTTTTCTTAATGGTGTAGCTTACTACACCCCATATCCTGAAATCGCGTTCAGGAGTAATCTTTATGCGCGGGTAACTGCTGTTGGCGGGAACCAGCCAGATGACGCCGGTATCCTTGAGCGACAGGTCCACATACTTGAGCGTGAACTCGCCGTCCAGATAGCCCACAATCATGTCACCACTCTGGGGCTCTATGGAACGGTCTATCACCAGGATATCGCCGCTTTCCACGCCCGCATCAATCATGGAATCACCCTTTACGCGGCCGTAGAACGTAGCCATAGGATTGGCTATCAGCTCCTGGTTCAGATCAAGAGCCTCCTCCAAATAGTCCTGCGCAGGGCTGGGAAATCCCGCCCGTATGCCTCCGTTGGCAAACGGAAGACTAAGCGTGTGAGTCAGATCGGCCGACAGTAATTCCACCTCATCCATAACACTGCAAATTTAGGTATTTGAAAATTTTTTCCGGAAAAATTTGGAGGGTATTTTATTCCGCTTTACATTTGCAGTGTCATAGATTAATATGACACCATTAGACGACGAAAAACAACAGTACTATACAATGATTGAAGTTAAAAATTTAACCGTAGGTTACAGCAATCCCGCAAATATCCCGGAGATATTCGATCACTCCGATGATTACGACTCACCAGAGATTGTTCTCCGCAACATCAGTCTCAAATTCGAGTCGGGAAAAGTATATGGCCTGATAGGCCGTAACGGTGCCGGTAAGACCACTCTCCTTAACTGCATAAGCGGTCTGATATGGAGGCCTTCCAAGAAAAAAGTATTCCTGGACGGAATGCCGTTATCCAACGGAAATCCGGATATGACCTCCAAAATATTCTACGCAATCGACACCACCCCTAACCTGCACGTCCGCGTAGACAAATTCGCCAAGAAGCTCTCCTTGTATTATCCCGAATTCAGCATGGAACACTTCAACGAGTGCGTTGATATGTTTCATCTGAGTTATAAGGAGTACCTGGACAGGTTGTCTTTGGGACAGAAAAAGATGACATATCTGAGTTACGCCTTTGCATCGAACGCATCCCACATAATCCTGGACGAGCCCACAAACGGTCTGGACATCACCGCCATGAGGACGCTGCGCAAGCTGATCGCCTCGAATATGACCGATGA
>JAEEGG010010741.1_pt1 | contig 20149 bp, 13 predicted proteins | sample 9134161 | NCBI WGS metagenome assembly JAEEGG01 (sample SAMN16246543, study PRJNA631951) | gut metagenome | biome: gut microbiome; feature: rumen; material: CR-attached | host: Bos | place: Iran: Karaj | collected 2018-10 | reverse complement strand
TGATTTGTTTGCGTTGCATACGATGGGCTTTCGTGGTGAAGCACTGCCCTCCGTGGCAGCTGTCTCACAAGTGGAACTGCTTACTCGCAAAGCTGGTGAGGAAGTAGGCACTCGCTTGGTGTTGCACGGTTCACGTGTAATGGAACAGGGACCTGCAGCTTGCCCCGTGGGGTGCAACTTCCGTATAGAGAATCTTTTCTTCAATGTACCGGCACGCAGGAAGTTCCTCAAGACGAATGCAACGGAATTGAGCAACATCTTATCGGCTTTTGAACGCATCATTTTGGTCTATCCAGAGATAGCCTTTTCCATGTATAGTAATGGACAGGAATTGATGAACCTAAAAGCGTGCTCACTCAAACAGCGCATCGTCGATGTCTTTGGAAAGAAACTAAGCCAGGACTTGCTTTCTCTTGAGGTGGAAACAGCTCTCTGTCGTATCTCAGGATATGTGGGGAAACCTGAATCGGCAAAGAAGAAAGGAATGCAAAACTATTTCTTCGTCAATGGCCGATATATGAAACATGCCTATTTCCATAAGGCGGTGGCCACAGCATTCGAACGGCTCATTCCTCAAGGAATGATGGTTCCTTACTTCATCTACTTTGAAGTATCGCCAGCAGACATCGATGTAAACATTCATCCCACTAAGACAGAGATAAAATTTGAGAATGAGCAAAGCATCTGGCAAATTCTGTTGGCGGCGGTCAAAGATGCCATAGGCCGATTCTGTGAAGTTCCTGCTATTGACTTTGATACCGAAGGACGACCGGATATTCCTCTTTTCAACCCTAAGGCACATGCTGTCGAGGTGCCAACGGTGAACTACAATCCCGAATATAATCCATTTAAGTCGGCAAGTAAGATTGAATCATCGACTGGTAGCGAAGCTGGAAAAATATATGGTAGCAGAGTCTCTAAGTCGTATGGTATGCAAGAAGACTGGGAACAACTCTATGATGTGACACAGGTGCAGCAACAACAAGCAGGACTGTTCCCTAACCCACCTGCAGAAGAAAATGGCATGGCATCGGACTTCTTGGTTGACAAGTCGCCCATTCATTATCAGTATAAGGGACGTTACATTATGACTGCAGTGCGTTCAGGCCTCATGGTTATCGATCAGCATAGGGCTGATATGCGCATTCGCTATGAGAACTACCTGCAACAATTGGCACAGCAGCAGAGTAGAACCCAGCAACTACTTTTCCCAGAAGTGGCACAGTTTGTCCCTTCAGAGATTCCTTTGCTGGAACAGGTGCTGCCTGTTTTAACGGCAGTAGGCTTCGATCTTAGTGACTTGGGTGGAGGAAATATCGCTATATCAGGAGTACCAACAGGAGTTGACGGCTTGGATCCAGTATTACTGGTAAAAGGATTGGTGGGCGATGTAAAGGAAATGGGAAGTTCGGTTGTTGAAGAACAACTGAATGCCACATTAGCTCGGAGTCTGGCAAGACAGTCAGCTATTCCGCAAGGCCAGGTACTTGATAATGAAGAAATGGAACGTTTGGTGAATCAGCTCTTCTCTTGTAAGAATGTGAACTATACTCCAGATGGAAAAGCCATTCTGGCAATATTGCCACAACATGATATAGAACAATTACTTGGATAAAGTAGGGTAGATATAGGGGGCTGAATTTTTTATTTCTGGACATACCATCTCTATTATATAGTATATAATATATAGTAATTATAATATATAGTATGATGTAGTACGGAAAAGAGAATGTTGAATTTGAAGTATTTGTATAGTGTAAGACGATATGAATGGTTTTAACAGGATTTTCGGAAAAACAACCTCTGTTAACTGAAGGGCTGAAACGTTTTTTATCTCCTTTTTTGATGAAATACAGAAATATCGTCAATGATTATCTTTGAAAAAGAAGAAAATATGGTGCAATTCTGCGAAAAACAGGCACTTTTCGGCCTTTTTTGTTAAAAAATGGCACTAATCTAGTATTTTGTGCGAAAAAATGTTGGAGAATTAAATATTTTTATCTACTTTTGCCACACATTTCGAAATCTAACTGATTGTTTTATAAAATAAAATTATTATGAAAAAGTTTTTAATGGGACTAGCTTTTGCTAGCATTTCAATGGCAGGATTCGCTCAGTCTGACGTCCCTGTTAAGAAGTACAGTGTTGCAACTAACAATTTCTGGGCAAACTGGTTCATCACCGCAGGCTTCCAGTATGGATCTTCCTATTCAGCTTATGAGCAGGAGCACGGACTCGAGCTCGGCGGACTGTTCAAGGATACCCGTCGCGACATGGGTGCTTCTTTGTCAATTGGTAAATGGTTTACTCCAGGTCTCGGTCTCCGTACTAAGGGTACCATGTTCTTCGTTGGTCACGATGCAGCTCACACTGTTGCTGCTGATGGCAAAGTGAAGATTCTGAACATCCAGGAGCAGGCTCTGTTCAACCTGAACAATCTGTTCGCTGGTTACAATGAGAAGCGTGTTTGGAATATCATTCCTTATGCTGGTGCTGGTTTCATGCGCAACATGAGCGACAATGTGAATTCTGTAGGCGTTAGCTTCGGTTTGTTGAACACCTTCCGCCTCAGCAAGCACATCGGTATCCAGCTGGATCTGGGTTACAACATTGCTAACTATGCAATCTTCGGTGAGATTGGTCCTGACAAGTACGGTTCGAACCCCGCAAAGTGCGACCGCTATTTCGATGCAGAACTGGGTCTGATCTTCAACCTTGGCAAGTGCACATGGAGCAAGACTCCTGACGTAGAGGCTCTGAAAGCTCTGTCACAGTCTCAAATCGACGCTCTGAATGCACAGCTGAGAGATGCAGAGGCTGAGAATGCTCGCCTGAACAACCTGATTAAGAACCACAAGTGCCCCGAACAGAAGGAGCCTGTTTATGTGAAGGAAGTTGCTACTGCTCCTGTATCAGTGTTCTTCAACATTGGTAAGAGCAAGATTGCTTCTCGCAAGGATATGCAGAACGTGAAGGAACTGGCTGAACTGGCTAAGGCTAACAACTCTAAGATTGTTGTAACTGGCTATGCTGACAGCAAGACTGGTAGTGCAAGCTTCAACCAGCAGCTGAGTGAAAAGCGTGCTAAGGCTGTTGCTGACGAACTCGTTAAGATGGGTGTAAACCGCGATAACATCGAGGTTGTTGCTGCTGGTGGTGTGAACACACTGTCACCTGTTTCATACAACCGTCGCGCAACTGTTGCTATCAAGTAAGAAGTTTTTAAGTTTGAAATCATTTAAATTTTAAAAAACATGTTTGGAAAATATGCACGTTTTGCTGTATGTCTTGGCATCGCCACGGCTATTACAGCTTGCCACCAAAATGAAGCACCCGATCCAATAGGAAGTGCAATTCATGAGGATGTTCCTGTGGCATTGAACACTACTAGAACACTTGTCGTTAAACTGACAGGTAATGCTACTGATGTTGCTGCTGCTAACGTGAAATATGCTGGAGGCAATGGATCTCGTTCTGGTAATATCGTAACTTTTGCTAACGCAGCATCCAATGGAACAGTTAATGTTACTGGTACAGGCTTGATAAATCAGAGTTTTCCCGTTGACTTCGGTGAGCGCTCTACCATCGTTGTTGATGTGAATATTGTTAAGGCTTCAATCAACATTGTTACTCAAGCTGCTGCTGAGACTGGTACTAACGTTGATAACGATACTAACAACCAGACTACAACAGGTGTGACGGGTAAGTTGAATTTGGCTACTAATGGTTCTGTACCTGATTATAGCGCTGCAGGCACTAAGCGTGACTATAGCTTGGTTGTATATACACCTGCTGTTGCTCCTGTTAGCTCTGTTGAATCTGGCAAAACATACGATCTTACTCCTTATGCAGTTGACTGCCAACCTGAAGGTGCTAAGTTCGAACCTGCTGCTCATATTGAGCTGACAGTTCCTGGGGTATCAGCGATTGGTAAGAATGGCATTCTCTTCCGTCACGCAGAAACTAATGAAGATGCTCAGGGTACAAATGTGAAGGAAGGCGATATAGTTGAGGGTAATTTGCCTCACTTCTCTCCTTGGGGTATTATCGTATCTGCTCAATGTACAGGCATTACTGAGAGCTCAGACGTGATTGCTTCAGGTGCTTTGGTTGCTGGAGCTAACGAGGTCACTTATGGTGAGAAGTGTGGATTCGAAATTGTTAGTGGAGTGACAAAGGGTACTGTTCTTGAGACATGGCTTAAGTTGCTTTATGGCGCTACGGTTACTGCTGTTAACAAGACAACCTCTATCAATGCTACAGGTGCTGGCTCTTATAATATTTCACAGAAGGTATTCATTACTTCTTTCAAGGCTGGTAATGTTTCTTTCCAGGTGAAGACTTTTGGCGAACCTACATGTACTGTTACCTATTCAGGTACAGATGTTCCCGAAACTAAGCCTACTACTCCCACTGTTCCTACTCACAGTGGTGGCAGCAATGACTAATCAGTTGATTCATTTAATTAATACTTTGCCATGTAGTCACAGCTACATGGCAAAGTTTTTCTTAGAAATAGTATGCGTAGAAAACATTTACTTACCGTATTAATATGTTTCCTTTCGGTAGTAAAATCTTCGGCACAAAATCAGACTGTGGCGGAAGTGTTTTGTGGCGCAGAATTGAATTATTCAGATGTTAATTTCACACGTCTGTATAATGTATTGGTGAATCTTACACCAGGGACTACGGTGAACTTGGGGCAAGATTGGGAATTTGCAGCACAAGTATATATACCAGTGGTTAATTCCGGCTATGATTCAAGGTACAGCATGCTGAGGCTGAATATGGCAAATTTCTCAAAGGTATTGAAGTTCGAAAAGGCCCATCAGTATCTGCGTTTTACTGCTGGTCTGTTTGGCAAGGAGCGTTACGGTGCCGATGTGAGATGGATGTATCCGATTAATTCCTGGTTGATGGTTCAGGCAAGGTTAGGGTTGACGAATCATTGGGCATTAGGATTTTCTGTTTCAGATGACACCTCTGAATCGGAGTTCGCTACTTCTCAATGGAATTTTACTGGCATGGCGGGGGTTAATTTTTGGTTGAACCGCTGGAAAACTGAGTTAAGGTTAATGGGAGGCCGGTATTTGAATAAAGATCTTGGTGTTGAAGCCGAAGCTGCTCGGCATTTCAAGCATTGCTCAGTGTCTATTTTTGCGCAGGCTCATGATAAGAATGCCAATCCCTACACGAAATCTAAGAATATGTTCTCTGGTGGCTTCCGTATTGTTATGATGCTGCCTCCCTATAAAAAGTCTAAGAGGAAAGTTGTATGGCGTCCTGCATCTAATTTCCGTCTTACTTATAATGCGCAGTCTGATGGCTATTCAATGCGCAAATATACGACTGATCCTGAAGAAAACGAACGAACCTATCCTATCCGAATTCCTTGGGGAACAGGTAATTTCGATGAATAATGATGAAGAGACGAATCTATATTTCGGTTATTTCCCTGATGCTGTTTGCTTCATTGAGCGCGCAGCAATATCTCGGTATTTCGGGCATGATACATGTTCCTACAGCTGATATGGATACGGCTGGCGTTGCCCGTGTGGGAGCCCATTTTATTCCGAAGTCGATGATGCCGGATAGAATGACTCTTGACGGTGAGAAGTTCAATTCCTTTACGAACTATCTTTCGTTGACTCCATTTCGCTGGATTCAGTTGGGATATGGATATACGCTGTGGAAGATGCATCAGGACAAAGACCCTAAGAAAGGAGTGGGGTTCTATTCGAAAGATCGTTATTTCTCACTGAAGATTCAAGTCTTACCTGAGGGGAAATGGTGGCCTTCTATTGCTGTTGGCGGTAATGATGTATGGGGATCATCGGATGGCGGTGCTTCTGCTAGCAATTTCTATAAGAACTGGTTCGCTTCAGTTTCAAAACATTTGGATTTGAAAGGCCACGACCTTGGTGCACATGTTACTTATCGTTGGTGGAAGCGCGATTATAACAAAAAGTGGAATGGTGTAGTTGGCGGTATCACTTATTCTCCTTCTTTTTACAAGCCCCTCCGAGTGATGTGTGAATGGGATGGAAATGAAGTGAACATAGGAGCCGATTGCAGGCTTTTCAAGTACGTTTTGATACAATGCGCATTGATAGATTTTCGTTACTTCAATGCAGGCTTGTGTCTGTATATTCCTCTTCTTTAATTTTTCTGATGCACCTTAACTGCATCTAACGTTTTGTTAACTGCATCTAACGTTTTGTTAAACGCATCTAACGCATTGTTAAATGCATCTAACGCCTTTTTAAATGCATTTAACGTCTTGTTAAATGCATCTAGCGTTTTGTTTAATAGTTTTGTCATTGTTTGAATGAAGCCTATTGTGCTTAAAAATGTCCACAAAAAAAGCAAAAAGTTTGGTAAGTAGAAATTTTCTTCGTAATTTTGCAGCCGCTTTCCGCGTAATCGCTGGCAGGAAGATAGGAGAGTTGCCTGTTATGTTGCGTAGGAACGATAACAACAAATTTAATTACAAATAGACAATGAACTTAATTAAAGTTGCTGAAGAAGCATTTGCAACCGGCAAGCAGCATCCCAAATTCAAGGCTGGTGATACTGTGACTGTCGCTTACAAAATTATCGAGGGTACCAAGGAGCGCATCCAGCTCTATCGTGGCGTGGTGATCAAGATTTCTGGTCACGAGGAGAAAAAGCGTTTCACCGTTCGCAAGATGTCGGGTACTGTGGGTGTAGAGCGTATCTTCCCCCTTGAGTCGCCCAACATTGAAAGCATCGAGGTGAACAAGATTGGTAAGGTTCGTCGCGCTAAGCTCTACTATCTGCGCAAGCTTACTGGTAAGGCTGCCCGCATCAAGGAGAAGCGCTCAGGTAATATTGCCGCTGAATAAATCCTCTTAGATGAACAACAAAAAGAGCATTGCTGTATTGGCAATGCTTTTTTTGTAGTGTAAAGTGGAAAAAGCCTATACTAATTCTATTCTACTTCGGAAATCTCTTGCTACTAATGCGCGATTTCCTTAGATTTATGAGAGTTTTTTTGAAGTTTTTTATGCTTACTGTGAGGCTAACAAGATTTATTTTGTACCTTTGCAGCACAAAGATTTTTTTCCTTTTAAGCACGATGAAAGAATTACAGCTGAAGTACGGATGTAATCCGAATCAAAAACCTTCCCGAATCTTTATGAGCGAGGGTGGTGAATTGCCCCTCGAAGTGTTGAACGGTCGCCCTGGCTACATCAATTTCCTTGACGCGCTGAATGCGTGGCAGTTGGTGCGCGAGTTGCGACAGGCTACTGGTCTGCCTGCAGCAGCCTCTTTTAAGCATGTGAGTCCTGCGGGCGCTGCTTTGGGCCTGCCCTTGACTGACACGCTGAAGAAAATATACTTTGTCGATGATATTCAGAACCTTGACCAGTCGCCCATCGCTTGTGCGTATGCTCGTGCTCGTGGAGCCGACCGCATGTCTTCGTATGGTGATTTCATTGCCCTTAGTGATACCTGCGATGAGACTACCGCACTGATTATCAAGCGTGAGGTGAGTGATGGTGTCATTGCTCCAGACTATACTCCCGAGGCATTACAGATTCTGAAAGAGAAGCGCAAAGGCACTTACAATGTCATTAAGATGGACACCAATTACCGTCCTGAGCCTATTGAGCGCAAGCAGGTGTTTGGCATTACCTTCGAGCAGGGGCGCAACGAGATTCGTTTAGACGATCCAGCACTTTTCGAGAATGTCCCCACTGAGAATAAGAATTTTCCGGAGGAGGCTCGCCGCGACCTTATCGTTGCCTTGATTACGCTGAAGTACACCCAGTCGAACTCGGTGTGCTACGTGAAAGACGGTCAGGCTATCGGTATTGGAGCCGGACAGCAGAGCCGTATCCATTGCACTCGCCTGGCAGGTCAGAAAGCCGATATCTGGTGGCTTCGTCAGCATCCAAAGGTAATGGCTCTGCCTTTCATTGACGGCATTCGCCGTGCCGACCGCGACAATACGATTGATGTGTATATCTCTGAAGATGAGCACGACGATGTGTTGCGTGATGGCGCTTGGCAGCAGTTCTTCAAGACCCGTCCTGAGGTGCTCACAAAGGAAGAGAAGGCCGAATGGATTGCTAAGAACACGAAAGTTTCGCTGGGTTCTGATGCTTTCTTCCCCTTTGGCGACAATATTGAGCGTGCCCATAAGAGTGGGGTAGAGTATATTGCCCAAGCAGGTGGCTCCGTACGCGACGATCATGTCATCATGACTTGCGACAAGTATGGCATTGCTATGACATTCACGGGTGTGAGACTATTCCATCATTAAGAACCCACCCCCAACCCCTCTCATGGGGATGGGCTTTAAATAGATAGCGCACATGGAGGAAAGAGATGATTTCCAGTCGATTCTGGAGAATGGAATCAACTTTGGCCGTGGTGGTGAACGCAAAGACCCCAATGCTGACAAGGTGAAGACCAAGGCCAAAAAGAAAAAGTATATTACAGGTGCTCATGGCAGTGGCTCGGCTAAGCAGAAGGCTAAGTATCGTGAACAGCGTGCCAACCGCCACAAGAAATAAGTAAAGCAATAAGAAAAAAACTATCGCTCTCTGTTCTGGAGGGCGATAGTTTTTTGTTGCTATTGATTCCTTGAAGTCAAATCACTCTTACCTGATAGGCAGTTGCAGCACGAAGCGACAACCAGTGGTATAGGCTGAATCGAGTAATAGGTTGCCTCCGAGCAGGTTGGTCAGCCTTCGGCTGATAGAGAGGCCAAGGCCCACACCGCCCTTAAACTCGTCAAGCTTCACGAAGTTATCGAAAATGGTGTCTTGCTTGTCAGCAGGAATGCCTATACCCGTGTCAGTCACACTGATTTCCACCATTTGTCCTTTTTGTGCAGCCTCTATGGTCACGCTGCCTTTTTCTGTGAACTTCAGGGCATTATCAATGATCTTTCCCAGGATTTGTGCCACAATCTCTTCGTTTGTCTTGATGGTGAATTCATCGTCCAGAGTTGTCATGAACTCCATTCTCAGCCCATTTTCGTTGTGTTTTTCCGAAGCCTCTAAGCTGTTTTTGCACATTTTGTTCACGGCTACGGGAATCAGGGCGTCTTCATCGATTTTCACGCTTTCACCGGCAGCCAGTTCCAGCAGCTCATTGATAATGATGGTGATGGCTTCGGTGTTCGACATGATGCGTTTTCTCATGTCCTCCTTCTCTTCCTCCGACAGATTGAAGTTGGGGTCACATAGAATTTGCGAGAATCCATTGATGGCATTGAGCGGCGTGCGTATCTCGTGGCTCATTGATTGTATGAACGACGTTTTCATCTGGTTGGCGGCATCGGCTTTCTCGAGTGCCACCTTCAGTTCGTCGTTTCGCTTCCATATTTTCCGTAAGAGACGTCGTCTGCCCATTATATAAACAAAGATGTAGAGGGCAGTCATGATGCCGAATCCCCACTTCAGCTTCTCCGTTGAGCGCTCTTTCTCGTACTGTCCCTCCATGCTGTGAATACAGTAGATGACCATTTGTCGGTCAACATTCAGCTCTTCTTCAGCCATCTTGATGGCATCGTTGAATTTTCCTTTGAAGGCAGCCTTTGCCACTTCTATGACCTTGTCGTAGCGATGGCTGAACCGCTGTTTGCCCAGTGTCAGCCCTTGTGCCTCCAGTGAGTCGAACTCCTCTCTTAGCCTTTCATATTTTTCAGCGTTATCCTGAAATGCCTCTTCGTCTGCCATCATGAAGTAGAGATAGCATTTCAGTCCGAGGCTCATGGAGCGATGCTCATAGTTGTTCAGCCGTTCTGCCTCCTGCTGTGCCATGTTGACCCACTTGATTGAAGCACTGCGGTTGGTCATATAGTTCACCTGTGCCAGACTCATGTGTATGAGCATGGTGAACTTAGGGTCGCGATTGCCCACCTCCCGTAATGCTTGCTGATAGATGCTGTCGCACAACGGGCTCCGTGTAGCCTTGTAAAGGTCGCCTTTTAGTCCTGTCGACAAGTAGTAGAGGTGTGTGGCCTGTGCTTCATGCAGTTCTCTGTCCAGTTGCTCTGAGGTCTTGAGTCCACGCAGAATGTCGCGCTGGCTCAAGTCGAAGAAGCCCTCATTGGTCTTTATCTTGAAGTATTCCTCCATCATCTGATGGCCTTTCAGGAATTTCTCGTATTTTTCAGCCTGTATATAGAATTGGTCAGCAGGCCCGTAGTTCTGAAGCCTAACAAACTCTCTGTACAGGTCTTTATTCTCTTTTTCTATAGGCGTTTCGGCAAATGCGCCTATCGAGAATAGCAGAAAGAATGCAAGTAAGATAGTTTTCCGGTTGTATAGGTCTAGGTTCATAGGTTGATGTTTATGATGCTGTTTACAGTCCGCTGGATATGTGCAGTCGTTCCATATTTCCGTCCCATAGCGATCGCAGATCTTCTATTTCCTCTTTTAGCGCATAGTCTATCACGCAGAGACATAGGTCGCCAGTGAGCTCGCTCTTTCCGATGCGCATCTCCCAGAACGCTTCGGGGTCATCTTCCTCTACCCATCTGAAGCGTATGTGGCTATTGCGTTCACGCTCCACGATGTTAGCCAAGAGTGTATGGTGGTCAGTCCAGGGCTGTCCCCAAGTGAATGATATGACACCGTTTTCTTCAGTCACCTCGTCGGCAATCCATCGTCCCAGGCCGTGGTCAGTGCTTATCAGACTCCACACGATGCTGGGTTGGTGTGACGACAATGGGTATTCTATGTAAAGACGCTCTTTCTTCATTTATTTAAGGAATGTTTGGTTAATAGTCCGTTGCAAAAGTACAAAAAAAACATGAGAAGCAAAATAAAATGATAAAAATATTTTGTGGATTGGAAAGTTATTCTTACCTTTGCACCCGCAAAAACAATGATGGCGGGATAGCTCAGCTGGTTAGAGCGCATGATTCATAATCATGAGGTCGCCGGTTCAATCCCGGCTCCCGCTACAAGAAGACAGCTCTAAAGGCTGTCTTTTTTGTTATAAGACATTTCTAAAACTACCAAAAGCAATGAAAAAACAATCTCTTTTCATCCTCCTGTGCCTGCTGATGGCCGTACCCTCGCTGGCACAGACCGCCCTCGTTCATCCCTGGCAGGGCAAGCGTGTGGCCTACTTTGGCGATTCCGTGACCGATCCACGCAACAGCGCCTCCAAGAAAAAGTACTGGAGCTACCTTCAGGACTGGCTACAGATTACACCTTATGTATATGGTGTAAGCGGGCGACAGTGGGACGACATCCCCCGTCAGACCGATAAGCTGAAGCAGGAACATGGCGATGACTTCGATGCCATCCTCATCTTCTGCGGCACCAACGACTACAATCATGGTGTGCGCATAGGGCAGTGGTGGGACGAGCGCGTGGCTCAGGTAGAGTATGGTCACGGTTCAGTGAAGAAGATGGTGACTCGCCGCCAGCGTGTCCCTTCGATGGATCCCACCACCTTCAAGGGCCGCATCAATATTGCCCTCGACTCGCTGAAGCGCACCTTCCCTACCAAGCAGATAGTGCTGCTCACGCCCATTCACCGCTCCGACTTCCATGCCAATGAGAAAAACTGGCAGTGCGACGAGTCTTATGCCAACCAGTGCGGCGAGTTCCTCGATGTCTATGTCGAAGCCCTCAAGGAGGCAGGCAATGTGTGGTCCGTTCCTGTCATTGACTGGAATGCCTCGTGCGGGCTGTTCCCCTTGCTGAAGGAGCATGGTCAGTATTTCCACAATGCCGAGACCGACCTCTTGCATCCCAACGACCGTGGTCATGAGCGCATGGCTCGCACCCTCATGCAGCAGCTGCTGGCCTTGCCCTGCACGTTCTGAACAATGTTTGGTTATGTAAAAAAATCGCTCTATATAGGGGCGATTTTTTTTGATTCATCTGTTTTCTTTCATTACCTTTGGTGAAGTGATTTTGCGTTTGTTTTTTTTCGATTTTCAAGACAACGGAAAAAGTTATTCTAGAAAAAATAATGGGCATTTTGACTGTCAACGAGGACTCTCTTGGTGTCCTGTTTCGTGTCTGTAGTGTTCAAAAGGGTTGATTTTTCACATTTCTTTACAGATCTTTCGCTCTTTTTTTTCAGATTCGCGCTTGTCTTAAAGCCGTTTTTCAGCTAAATTGTGCCGGGTTTTAGCCAAAAACACGGTGCGATTTAGAAAACATCATGTTGCGATTTAGGTTAAATCGTTTTGCGATATAGCCTAAACCGTGTGATGATCTTGCCGCAGAGGTGTCGTGAAATAGCCTAAATCTTTGGAAACCCCTGCTTCAAAAGGCTTTTTAGAAGCCTTATTTTGCAACGCGCTGATAGTCAGTGGATTGTAAAATGCCCAAAACTCGCAAATTTCGGGGCGAGTTGCGACCTGCTGAATTTTTTGCGAGTTTTGGAGGGGGATAAACGCCATTAAGCGCAATGAAAACTTTCAAGGTGTGTGATTCTTTAAAACTGTCGAAAATGTTTTGAATCTTTCTGTGTTTCGAAACATTTCCGGCATTTTTCTTTGCTGTTTAAGAAATAATCTATAATTTTGTTGCCAAGCATTACAATATTTTATATGGCACCAAGAACGCGACAAGAATACATAGAAATACTTAAAAGTCATGCTGATGTGCTAAAGACAAATTATGGCATTAGTTATATGCGGCTGTTCGGCTCTGTTGCTAAGGGAGAACATCATAGTGACAGCGATGTAGACCTCTTTGTAATCATGCCCGCAAAAGCTTATACGCTATGTGCCGCTGCCGACTATCTAGAGTCAATACTTGGCACAAGAGTAGACTTGATACGCAAGCATGACAATATACGTCCTTTTTTCTTGAATCAAATCAACAAGTATGGAATCGATATCTTTGGACAAGCTCATGTAGCCAAGCGGAGTGCAGGACCTTGCAGGTAACTGTATGACAATAATGGCAATAGGTGAAGGGTTTAGAAAGATAGACAAGATCACCGAAGGACTGTTTCTGCCCCTTCGTCCAGAAATCCCTTGGCATCAAGTATTCGGCTTGAGGAACAGAATTGCTCATGGCTATTTTGACATAGATGTAGATATCATATCAGAAGTCATTAACGATGACTTACAACCATTGATGGATGTTACTGTTTTCCTTATCGAAAATATCTGAATCAGAAAAACTATGGAACTCCCATCTTTCTGAGTTAGTGGGTAACTATAATACACTTAGTGGGTAACTCGGAAAAGTTTGTGGGTAAGTCAAAAAGGAAGAAATAATACGACAGCAATGAACAAACAACAACTTGCAGCAAAGATTTGGGCATCAGCCCAAAAGATGCGCTCCAGTAGGATTGAGGCACAGCAGTATAAAGACTACCTGCTGGGCTTTATTTTCTATAAATTTTTGTCTTCCAATGAAGTCAATGCCATCAAGAAACTTCAGGGTAATGACTTTAACGAAGGGTCTTTGAAAGTGCTTGATGAAACAAATAATGATTTGGTGAATTACCTGAAGGATGAGATCGGCTACTTTATCCCATATAAGCACTTATACGCCACTTGGCTGTCGATGGGTAGCGAGTTCTCTGTGAAAAACGTGACAGATGCGCTCTCATCCTTTTCTCGCAATATAAGTCAGGCACATAGCCATGTGTTCAAAGACATCTTTCATGCGCTGGAAGGTGGTTTCTCCAGCTTCGGTGAGACTACGGGCAGCATGACCAAGGCCATCAGTGAACTGCTCGGTGTGATACGCGATATACCCACTGACGGTCAGCAAGGGTATGATGTACTGGGATTCATATACGAATACCTCATCAGTAACTTTGCAGCCTCAGCAGGCAAGAAAGCAGGAGAATACTACACCCCCCATGAAGTTTCTGTCCTCATGTCTGAGATTGTTGCCGAACACCTGAAAGACCGTGATTCAATCACAATTTATGACCCCACAAGCGGCTCTGGCTCACTCTTGCTGACCATTGGTAAGGCTGTCGCCAAACATATTTCGGGGAGGAATCGGGTGGATTACTATGCCCAAGAACTCGTCGAAAGCACTTTCAACCTTACCCGTATGAATCTTGTGATGCGTCAGGTAGAGCCTGCCAAAATCCACGTAAGCAATGCTGACACTCTTGCGGCTGACTGGCCATTGAAAGAAACGGGGGAGTGCCTGCGTGTGGATGCCGTGGTGAGCAATCCGCCTTATTCACAAGGCTGGAATCCAGCTGCCATGAAATTGAATCCGCGCTTCGACTATGGACTGGCGCCAAAAGGCAAGGCCGACTACGCTTTCTTGCTTCACTCCCTCTACCATCTCGACCCTAATGGTATTATGACTATTGTACTACCTACTGGTGTCCTTTCTCGTGGTGAGGAATATGAGATTCGCAAGAACTTGATAGAAAATGAGCACATTAAGGCTGTCATTGCCTTACCACCCAACATTTTCTATGGCACCAACATTCCAACAATTATTATGGTGCTCTGCCAAAAACGCCAAAAAGGTGAGCCGGGTGATGTGCTTTTCATTAACGCAACTGACTGTTGTATAAAGTCTGGCAAGAAGAACGTCCTACGCGCCTCTGACATCCGTAGAATTGCCGATGCCGTGCGTGACCGCCAGCATATTCCCCATTTCGCCTATTTGGCAAGCAAAAAAGAAATTGCTGAGAAGAACGACTACAATCTGCATATTCCCCGCTATGTAAGTTCCGCAGACGCTACTATTCCCGAAGATATCCGGGCACATATACTTGGAGGCATACCCGATGCTGAGTTGGTTGCTTTGGACAAATATTGGAAAGCTTTTCCTTCGTTGCGAGGGAGCCTTTTCGTTCAGCCTGACAATGCTGCCTATTCCCAGCCTGCCACATCAGATGTAGATGCATGCATCCGTAGCAATGCAGATGTGACAGCTTTCTGCAAGCAGTGTGCGGAAGCGATGAATGGCTTGGACAAACAGTTGGAGGGCACCTTGATTGCAAGAATGAAGGACATCAAGCCCGATGTGGAACTGACACGTTTGACATCCGACCTGTTTCAGCGAACAGCTTCACTCCCACTGATAGACCGGTATGCAGCCTACCAAACGTTCAGCGACCATTGGACGACCATAGCCAACGATTTGGAAATCATCCAGACAGAAGGTGTTGAGGCCATTCGCAAGATTGATGCCATCAAGGAAATCGTCACCACCAAAAACGGCGTCGATGAAGAGAAAACCCGAGGATGGCAAGGACGCATCATTCCGTTTAGCCTGGTGCAGCAGACCTTGCTAAAGGAAGAGAACGATTCGCTGTTAGCTACCCAACAACTTTTGGAAAACATGAGTGTGGAGTATGCCGAAATGCGCGACCAACTGACCGACGAAGAGCAGGACCGCTATCTAACCGAAGACCGAGAGAACTTCGACTTCTATCAAGTAGAAGAGGACTACATGAAGGCTCTATCAGACATAGAGACTTCTGACATACTGACACTCAAAGCTTATCTCGCTCTCCTAAACGACCACGCCAGTAAGCCAGAAAAGTTGTCTTTCATAACAGAGCACAAGGATTACGATTGGTCACAAATGCTCCGAGGCCGTGACGGTACCTATAGTATCTCGGCAGTACGCTCCCTTCTGTTTACCTTACAGAGCCAATACGTCTTTGGTGAAAATACCACAGAAGGACACCTCCAGCACATCAATCAACTCCGCCAGAAGGAGAAGTCGCTGCAAACTGATGTTCGATTGATGACGAGAGAACTGGAACGCCATACCATACAGACGATTTCCATTCTGACCGACGAACAAGCACAGGAACTATTGCGCTTGAAATGGATAGTACCTCTATGTCAAGAATTAAAAGCTATGCCAGAAGCGATTATAGACCAGCTTTCTGAAAAAGTTCGTCTGATGGAACATAAGTACGCCGACACCCTTCACCAAATAAATACTGAGATTATGGAGGCTGAGAATGCTTTGGCTGAGATGTTAGGCAAATTAAGAGGAAGCGATGAAGACATGGCTGCAATATCCGAGCTACAGGCAATGATGAAAGGTGATAAAACTGGAGAAGGAACCCAAACGCTCAAAGAGGTTTGTTCAATGTTGATGATTCCCACTGGTAAGGAAAAAGTGCCACAAGTGAGATTTGAAGGATATGAGGGGGTATGGGAAGAGGATATTATTGATACTAAATTCCGTATTTTAAAAAACAACACCTATCCACGAGCTGAATTGAATTACACATCGGGAACTGTAAAGAACGTTCATTATGGCGATGTGCTTATTAAATATGGTGCTTGCTTAAATATTGAATCAGAATTAATCCCCTATATAACAAAGGAAGATAATGCAAAAAGAGTAATACAATCAGTTTTGAAAGATAGTGATATAATTGTAGCAGATACGGCAGAAGATGAAACCGTAGGAAAATGCTGTGAGATAATAAATCTCGGGAAAGAGAAGATTGTTTCAGGGCTTCATACTATACCATTACGGCCCAAAGAAACCTTTGCCAAAGGATATTTGGGGTATTTCATGAATACATCTTCTTTCCATAATCAATTAGTTCCATATATGCAAGGGTCAAAAGTTTTGGCAATATCAAAAACGTCCATCAAAGAAGTACCAGTCCGTTTCCCCACATCTATCTCTGAGCAACATGATATAGCTCAATTTTTCCTCAATCTTGACCGCCTTATTTCTCTTCGTGCTCGTCAGTTGGAAAAGCTGAAAGCCCTGAAGACTGGATTTTTGCAGAAGATGTTTGTCTAACTTCAATTGAGACCATTATGACCTTCGACAGCGAAAGAGAATTTGAAAGTGCCGTTATCGAGTGCATACGCAATAACGGTTGGAAGAAGTATCCAGTTATCAACTATCCTACTGAGGAAGAACTTATAAAGAACTGGAAAGACATTCTCTCCGACAACAATAAAGATAGAGACTGCCTTAATAGTCAGCCATTAACTGACACAGAGATGCAGCAGGTCATTGACCAAGTGAATGCTTGTCGCACACCGTTAGAAAAGAACAGATTCATCAACGGAAAGGGCATCACAATCATTCGTGACAATCCCGCCGACACCCTTCACCTGGGTAAAGCGGTGACACTGGAAATCTACGACCGCCGTAAAATCGAAGGAGGCAAAAGCGTCTATCAGATAGCCCGTCAGCCTAAATTTAAAGCCCCCAACAATATACTGCCAGACCGACGAGGCGACTTTATGTTGCTTATTAACGGAATGCCTGTTATTCATGCTGAGTTGAAGAAATCGGGTGTAGATGTGCAGGTAGCATGCAATCAGATTGAACTCTATTCACATGAAGGCATCTTTGCCCGTGGCATTTTCTCGCTCGTTCAGGTCTTTGTGGCGATGCAACCCAAGGAAACGGTTTATTTCGCCAACCCCGGGCAGGGAAAGGAGTTTGACCCCAAGTATTTCTTCCACTGGGCCGATGTGAATAACAAACCCATCAACGAATGGAATGAGGTGGTGCGAAACCTGTTGAATATCCCAATGGCTCATTTGCTGATTGGCTATTATACTGTGGCCGACAAGCGCGAGGGTAGTTTGAAGGTGATGCGCAGTTATCAATACTATGCTGCGTCCTTTATCAAGGAACGAGTGGCAGGACGCGAGGACTGGAAACATGCCGATCGCTATGGAGGCTACGTCTGGCACGCCACGGGCAGCGGCAAAACTATGCCCAGTTTTAAGGCTGCTCTGCTGATTTCTGAATTCGGCTATGCTGACAAGGTGGTGTTCCTCGTTGACAGAATAGAATTGAATGAACAATCGTTCGGAGAATATCAAAGCTTTGCCGACGATGGCACCGACATTCAGGACACAGCCAGCACTTCGGGACTCATCACCAAACTGAAAAGTCCCAAGCGGGAACACCGGCTCATCATCTCATCGATAAATAAAATGTCAAATGTTCGCAGGGGTAAAGTTCGCAATGAGTCGGATATTGATGCTATTCAGCAGAAGCGCATTGTTTTTATTGTTGATGAGTGTCATCGCAGCACATTCGGCAAGATGCTCACGTACATCAAGAACACTTTCCCCACAGCCATGTTCTTCGGTTTTACTGGCACACCTATTAAGGAAGAGAATCAGCGAAAAGACATGACCACAGCAGGACTTTTTGGTGAAGAACTGCATAAATACACTCTCGGTGGTGCTATACGCGACAAGAATGTGCTACCCTTCGACCCCTATATAGAATGTTATGACGATGATCAAGTGCGGCAAGCAGTAGCACTTAGGGAAGCAAAAGCCGCTACGCCAGAAGAAGCCCTGTCTGACCCTCGGAAAGCAAAGCGTTATATGCATTTTATGCAGGATGTACCTATGGGATATTATATTGATGCGGAAGGAAATAAAGTGAGTGGGATAGAGGATTATTTGCCTTCCACTCAATACGAATGCACGAAGCATCACGAAGCTGTTGTCGCAACAATTAAGAAAGGCTGGGTAACGGTGAGTTATAACAACCTTTTTCATGCAATCTTGGCTACCCATAGCATTGCAGAAGCTATAGATTACTATTATATTATTAAACGGGAATGTCCAAATATTAAGTGTACGGCCATTTTTGATGAGCAGGAAGATTATGCTGGCAATATGACCATCAAGAAAGAAGATGCTTTGTTGGAGATTGTTACCGACTATAATTCTAATTTTGGCAAGAAATTCGACTTGAAGCACTATGACCAATTCCTCAAAGATGTCAGTTGCCGTTTGGCACACAAAGAACCCTATCAGAATGTGGAGCCTCATAAGCAATTGAATCTGGTCATTGTCGTGGATATGCTTTTGACTGGATACGATTCCCATTGGGTCAATGCTCTTTACTTGGATAAAAAACTGGAGTCCCATCGTCTAATACAGGCGTTATCGCGCACGAATCGCTTGAATGGTCCTATAAAGAAATTCGGCATCATCAAATGTTTTCGCTACCCCCATACGATGGAGCGAAACATTGAACGGGCGGTTGATTTGTATTCAAGAGATGAACCACTGGAACTATTTGTAAACAAACTTCCTCGTAATCTCCAAGCCGTGAACAGTTTGTTCTCGGAACTTCAAACATTATTTAAAGAGGCTGGCATCGATAATTTTGAGCGATTGCCAGATGATGAAGTGGAGCAGGAACGTTTTGCCAAGGCATTCAAACAAATACAAGGATATATAGACTCAGCCAAACTACAAGGCTTTGTTTGGGAAAAACGCGAATATAACGAGAATAATAGTGAGGGCATACACGATCGTGTTTATGTTGAACTTGATTACAATAGCTACGTTTCACTGCTAAACCGCTATAAGGAATTAGCTGCATCTACTCGCGGTGGTGGCAGACGTGCACCGCGACAAGTGCCATTTGCTATTGACACGTATATTTCACAAATTCGAATAGATGCCATTGATGGCAGATACATAGACGACCGATTTGGGAAATTCCTCCATGCGTTCAATACAGATGGTGCGAATGCGGAGAGTACACTGCAAGTGAAGGAACAGCTACATACTGAATTTGCTACGCTCACGGCAACAGAACAAAAGTATGCCTATATGATTATTTCCGATATTCAAAAAGGAATGCATATCGATGAGGACAAAAATTTCAGGGAACTGCTCATACAATATGAGAGTAAAGCCGAATCCAAACAAATTCATGTTGTAGCAGAAACAATGGGCGTGGACGAACAGATGCTTAGGGAGTTGGTCAGACGCAATGTGAACGAGCAGACGATAGACGACAAAGGATTGTTCTCTGAATTGAAGGAAAAAGCAGATATAAGTAAAGCCAAAGAGTTTTTCGAGAGGTCGGAAAAACAAAAAATAGATCTATTGATGGTTAAGATAAAGTTACACCATCTTCTTCGCGATTTTCTTTTAGGCGATGATGCAAAGAAAGAAGCTATAGCCGAAGAGATTTTACGTACAAGCATGGAAACACGCTCTGCATATCCAGAGTACGAGCAGGTATCCCTGATGGCCGCAGAACCTTTTGAATGCTATAAGTGGCAAGGATTTGATAGAAGTATCAGAGATTCTTTTGGTGAAAATCAAACTATCCTTATAGGGTGTTATAAAGGAAAGAAATACCAAGACTGGATTCAGACCCATAATATATATAATATAAGGTTGGGCAAGACAAAAGGATCTATGGAGGCAAACCGAGAACTCTTTGACAGCATA
>JAEEGG010010740.1_pt1 | contig 20150 bp, 19 predicted proteins | sample 9134161 | NCBI WGS metagenome assembly JAEEGG01 (sample SAMN16246543, study PRJNA631951) | gut metagenome | biome: gut microbiome; feature: rumen; material: CR-attached | host: Bos | place: Iran: Karaj | collected 2018-10 | reverse complement strand
CTCAGGAAATCGTCAACAGCACAGAACAAGGTCCTGTCAGCCCTGTCGCCATACTGGAATCGCTGATTCCCGTCACGTATACGGCCAAGCACATTCTTGAAATTGTAGTCCTCCTGAATTTCCGGTGCCACAATCATATCACCCTGATACCTCGAGCCGTCGGCAGCGAATCCATTATCATTACATATAGCATTAAGGCCAATATGATTTGAGGAAAAGACTTTCGAAAGACTGATTTTCCCCTTCATCAGGTCTAGATAGAAATTACACACAAGCTGTCCCAGCTTAGAAAGCTCCAGCTCTGGCTCATCATAGACCGACGGAGAAAAGGGCTGATTATCATCCACATAAGCCCGATTGAACCACCATTGGTCAAGATTGACAAGAATGAGTTCCGGACTATTATGGAGTTTCTTCACAAACAAAGGCAATTCACAAGCATCCTGTATAGCACCGCCTGCATTATAAAAAGTATAGTCTGGATTGACCACAGAGCGCTTCACCTGCATAATCCTGGAAGACCCCAGAGCCAACACCTGAGGACTATGCACCTCATCTGTCATGTGAAACTTGTAAGCCTTGTCATAGTTACTGTATGCCAGTCCGAACAATTGGTCTTCTTGCAAAGGGTGGATATATGACGAAAACGATTTGAATTCTCCTGTCTTATACAGACACATACAGCTAAAGCCGAGGATAGCAGAGACCAGCAAAAGGAACAATGCTATTTTTGCTCCGAAGTGGGCGATGTCGTGTCGTTCTTTCTTATTCATTTTTTCACCTTTTCCGTGTTAATCCGTGTCAATCCGTGGCTAGAATTGGAAATATATAAACTCCTGACTAACATTGCTAAACGAGAAATAGAAGATGGCAGATGTCAGTATCAGATAGATCGCCCAGCGGACAGCAGAGTATCGGAACAATCTGTTATCAGAGAATTGCAGCACATGCACCTTGTCACGTTGCAGATATTCTACGATAATGAGAATAAGGACAGCCACAATAGTATTGATACTACCGAGACGAGGATGGAAATCATCAAAAGCCGTCACAAACATACGAGAGATGAAGTCCCATGCCTGAGCAATATTCTCTGCCCGGAAAATGACCCAGCCGATAACAGCCAAACAGAATGTCACCACCACTCTGAAGATATCTTTAAGCGAAGGTATCCACCGGCCTGCAGCCAGAACATCCTTATCCTTGGTGTTGACATGAAGCAACTTGTAAAGCACGATCAGGGTTCCATGATACAGTCCCCAGCACACAAACGTCCAATTGGCACCATGCCACAAACCACTTACGCCAAACACGATGAAAGTATTGCGTATCACCTTCCACTGGGCACAACGGCTACCGCCAAGAGGTATATAAACATAATCGCGGAACCACGTCATCAGCGATATGTGCCATCGGCGCCAGAATTCTGGTATCGACCTTGACATATATGGATAATTGAAGTTGCTGAGCAACCTGATTCCAAACAGGCGCGAACACCCGATGGCAATATCACTATAGCCAGAGAAATCACAATAGATCTGGAAAGTGAAGAGAAGCGCCAGCCCCCAAAGATTGATGCCAGAAAAGTCGGCGTATGAGTCCCATAGCGGATTAAGATCCGCTGCGCAACAGTCTGCAATGACAACCTTCTTGAAGAATCCCCACAGCATCTGGCGACAACCGTCAACTGCCTGCACATAGTCGAAGTGACGGTCACGCTGGAACTGCGGCAACAGGTTTTTAGCCCGCTCTATGGGGCCTGCCACCAATTGCGGGAAGAAACTGATGAAGGCAAAGAACTCTACTATATTCTTCGTGACAGGTATATCTTTCCGATAGACATCAATCGTGTAGCTGAGAGCCTGGAAGGTATAGAAACTGATACCAACCGGAAGGATCACATTCAGAGTCACCCAGTCCAACTGATAGTGGAACAGATTCCAAATAAGTCGGGCCAGACTGTCTGCAAAGAAATTGTAATACTTGAAGACGCCCAAGATGAGGAAATTCAGCACTAAGTTCAGCGTACACACCATCCGCTGCCTACTCTTACTACCCTCAAATTGCTCTATCAAAACACCACTATAGAAGCTGCAAAGCGATGTGAATGCGATAAGGAACAGGAAGCGCCAGTCCCACCAACCGTAAAAGACATAACTGGCTGCCACAATCAGCAGATTCTGCCACTCACGTTTCTGGAAGACAAACCAATACAGCAAAAAAACAACTGGCAGAAACACCAGGAATTCAATCGAATTGAAGAGCATATATTAACTGATCCTTATAGGACGTATCACACTATTTCTTTTTTTCAGCTGCAAAGGTACAACTTTTTTCCGACACTCGCAAATAAAACACCAACTAATGCAGTTGGTGTTCTAAATCGCTTGGTCACAAATGATGTCAATTAATCAGATGACGCCCTAACCAAGTCCACCATCTTTATCACGTCGGCTGCATCAATCTTATTGTCTCCATTAAGGTCAGCCAAGCCCACATAAAAACCTTCAGGATTCTTACCCATGACAAATTCCACAAGCGCATCCATATCATTCTGATCCACTACCTCGTCGAGATTCAAGTCACCTTCCACAAGCTCAAAGATATTTGTGAATTCTTTCCATTCATTGGCTCCCTTATAGGCTGACAGACTGCCCTTTGGAACCCAAACCACACAGTTAGAAAATACTGCCAGTTGAGCACCAAAAGGGAAAAAACTTTCTGGAAGCTAAAATCAGCTCTTTTTCTCTCGTCGCCTATAAGGTCTTTCAGGTCGTCGAGGTCTTCCAAATCAAAATTAACTTTGTCTGACATAATTTTATTATTTTATTTTATAATTGTTTACACGTTGAAGTCGATAAAGTCTTTCAAGGATTTGACGAGGCTTTCCGATGCAAACTCGCCTATTTTTTTCAGTGGACGGAGGTCCATGTGGAGCAGTTCGCGAAGCTCCTTCTCATTGGTAGCCACGTATGCATATTTATTCTCTTTTATCATTTGTGCCGTGGCATTCTGATGGTCGTTGCGGTGTTCACCTAAGGATGCTATGCGTGGAAAGATGACCAACGACTTAGAGTTGCGTAGAGCAGACAGAATAGTCCCCATGCCAGCATGGGCTACAATCAATCTTGCCTGGGCAAACACCTTTTCAAATTCATCGGGTTCAATGAAATCAATGAGTTTAAAGTGTTTAGGTTTGTATTTACCCCTAAGGGCCTGAGCATAGATCTCTTCGTCAAGCTCAGGTGCGATGCGGTCGAGCATCTCGATGAGCCGGTCGAAAGGAATCTGTGTGCCAATAGTAACGAATATCATAAGGGTATGAGAAAGTGGTTAGTGATTATCCAAAGATGTTTCCGGAATAATGGATTTTGGCTGTAGCCAAATGTTGCCACTGCGTATAGACTCTGGAGACGAATAAAGCTGCAATCCTTCCGCTTAGGGACAGGCGGTTGACGTTGGCGATGCTGTCTATCCAAATGGTCTTTCTGCGTAGCAGCCATCCAGCAAACACACAGATCAGTCCCGGAGCGGCTCCAGTGGTGATGATTGCATCGGGCTTTTCCTTTCTGATGATATTCAACTGCCTGAAGAATGCCGGTATCAGTTTCCAGGCATTTGAACGACTGAAATCAGTAGCCAGATAATAATTCTTACCTTCTACCATCGCAGCACATTTTGGATGTGTTGAGACATATACCATCTCATAGTGTTCTTCCATCGGGCGTGCTATTCTCAGCAACTGTATCCAGTGCCCGCCTATCGAGGCTACTGCCATTACTTTTTTCTTCATCATTTAATCTATTGGCAATACAGTTAATTCAGCAAGTTTATTTAAAAACATTTGTGTGAAATGATTCATATAGCCACCGCTTGATGTTAAAGTTAGTTCTCCAACATAAACATGTCCGTTGACATCATACAAATCTACCCGCATCTGAGGATGTTCTTTGGAAAGAATTGATGCAATACGTAACATAGTGTCAAGTGATGCAGGTTTGGGCATAAGCTTCTGTTCTGGCACATAATGGGAGGAATAGCGAAGGTACTCTGGGTGAGCATTCCAATTGCGGTCATACACGCCAATCTCACAATAATACTTATTATGCCGGTTACTGTAACACACAATACATTCCGGTTTGCCATTGAAGCTCCATATCTTGTAATCTACAAGTGATTGTGATTTGTTGGGCTGTGTACTTCCGTCAAGCAGTTCTTCGGCAATAATACATGGTCTAATCTGTTTATAATGCTCTTCGCCGGTAAGTATGCCGTAGGGCATCTGAAGATTCTTTCTAAAATGCTGAAGAGTTTTTTTCTTATCCAATGTCTTCTTGTCTGTACACACCACTACATCGCCACTGCTGTTGTTGCATTTCATCACAAACAGCTGTGGCAACTGGTCCCAATCTATATCATCCACCGTGTCCCACTTGCCAATAAGGGGAATCAGGTATTCCTCTCCTATCTTTTCTGCAACATATTCACGGACGCGATACTTGTCTGCCAGCAATGACCACTGACTTGTATCCCCGTAGAACTTCATCCAGTTGATCTTTTCGTTGATGTCTTTGGGATGCTCAAAATCGGGCCACCGGTGCAACTTGTAGAAGAACTTCAGTCTTGCCACACGAATGGGTGTCAAGATGTGCAGCCTGACAAGAAAGCTGACGAAGAAAAGAATCATTGTTTTGCTCATAATATTTCGATTTTCTTCAAAAGACCTTCCGTAACAATTCTGCTTACATCATATTTCTTTGCTTCTATTTGACAATACTGTTTCATCTTCCAAATATCGTATTGGCCATCAATGCAATCTTTCATTTTATACGCCAATGCCTTCGCATCATGAACGGGAATGAACAGTCCTGTTTCCCCTTTTTTCACAAACTGGCTGTTATGTGCCCAATCAGTAATTATCATCGGTAGCCCTGACACAAAGGCATCTATAAATATACCCGCAAACCCTTCCCCTTTCCAATAAGTCGGAAATAGCAGCATATCGTATGTGGCTAACCTGTCATATCCTTTCTTTTGCCGCATGTCAAGGAAATTCTGGTGTTTTACGTTTGGCAATTTGGATAGTCCTTCCTCAAAAGTCGTTTTGTAATCATCTGCTACCTTGCCATAAAAATCAACTACATATTGCTTCTGTAATCCCCACTCATTCAAGAGCTTTGCTGCTGCTAAAATTTCATTACATCCTTTTTCTGCCATAATTCGTGAAAGGAAAACGAAACGCAGGACGTTTTGGGGGGCACTTATTTGGGGAAGGTAATCGATGCGCTTGAAATTCGGAACATGAATAACCCCTTTTACATCGCAATCTTCCAATTGTCGAAGCATTAAAGGGCTTTCAACGAGTGTATGTTTAGCATAACCGATAACGTCTGCCTTAAATACACCATTCTTCACTTTGTCACCTAAGGTTCCGCCAATAACCCAATGGACAACATTACGATGGATGTTCAATTTCTTGAACCATTTCAATACGCCATAAATATTCGATGCAGAAGTAGAAAAAACGATAGTGGCATGAGACTGAATGATTACAGCCCATAATGCCTGCAGATATACCCATGGGTGCTTACGTTTTTCGTAGAAGTCCAAGACTATCACTTTGCAATACTTTTTCAGTTCTGCAATGATGTACTGGTTCTTAGTGGTCTCACCGTCCACGGGCGCTTTGCCCTGATTCACCCAACCGACAAAGAGAACTTGCTTCATTACTTTAATGCTGTTTTCAAGAATTTTAAACTATCTAATCTGAGTTTTTCAAGATTGTTATCTACCATACGCCAATCTATCGGTTCTTTAATCTTTAAAATGTTATCTTTAAATATATGGCTCTTATTGATTCCTAAAATCTCAAACAGGGAATCAATTCTTGAGTTCCTATTTGAACGTACTTGATGACTGGTACGATAAAAAGTCATGAATGGCCTATGAAACAACGTAGAGAACACCGTACAATGGAAAGAGTCCGTACATACATATTGTGCCTTACTGATATATCGGACAAAATCATTGGGATCAACAGCGTATGGAGCTTCATCGCCTATCGTTTCGTCTATCTCGCGATATTGCTCCATGTGTCTGATGGTGATCATTGGCAGGCCTGTCTCATCCTTCAATCTCTGTGTCTGAATACGTGCTTCTTTGTTGGGCGAAATCAAATAACAAAAGATATATGGAGTCCCTTTTGTTCTTGCAACATTCTGAGCCGTTGATTCCGATATGTTTTCAGCAATTTCCTTTTCCCATTCTTCTCGAGTGAGTAATAGTGTGGGGTCGGCTACTACTAATGCCTGCTGATGACTTAAACTTTCTACAATTTCTTTTCCGCGTTGCTCTCTGACGCTGATTTTATGGAACCTGTCAAGATAATGACCTGTGGCCTTTTGCTGGAAATCAGGAATATGACTTACACCGAAACTACTGGCATAAGACACCTTTCTCACAGAATCTTTCACAAACAACAAATTAAAGAACTTGTTGGGTAATGACAACGGTGTCCAAACCTGGTCAGAACCGACAACCACGGTATCATAATTTAAAGAACCTTCAGACAATGCCTTAAAACCTGTGTAGCGATGAAAATATGGAATCAATTTCTTGCTTTTATAGGCATCTACTGCTTGGGTACGCAATGTCAGGCCTTCTGCATACTGAGGATGACGATATGCTCTTTTACCCCATGCTTTCCGTTTCAGCACTTTTATTTCGCCAGCACGTATAGCATTGATAACGTATTTAATTTTATCAATCAGTGAGAGTTGCTTGACATATTCTATAATCTCTACATCATACCCCAATTCCTGAATCTTCCGAACCAAAGCATAGCCTTGAAGCGAAGTTCCATAGTTGTTGTGACCCTTGGAATATGCTATAACACAACCTATCTTCATCATGCCTTTCTTTTCTTTATCATGTATTTTATCAGAAACCACAGATTACGATGATGTCCCACTTGGTATTGCAGGTTTAGATTTATCAAATAGAATAGAGACTTTACAAATCCTATTTTGGAATACGGTTTTACATCGTATTGGGGGACTGCCATTCCCATTCGTTTGCACCAATAGACCAAGGATGCATATTTTGTTTTCTTTACCCTGGCCATTTTCTGAGAAGCCACTAATGTCGCCTCGTTTAGTTCTTCCATGACAATAGCACCATCCCTCATGGCTTCTTGTAACAAATCATTCATTTGAGGGGTTCGTACTATCAGAGAATTGATTCCTATAGTATCGTCAGAATAAGGCTTTATATGTATATCTCCAAATGAGATGTCAGCCAACTCTGCAGAGTGGTCGATACAGAAATGACAACGACAAGGTATAAAAATGCTTCGAAGCGGATGATAATAACTTTGGAATCTCTCTTTATATACCTCATTGCTACCTTTGACCACTAAAGACCCTAAACACCCCTCGTCACGATAGGAGAAATAACGGATATCCTCTTGATTGATATGTCTTTGTTGAAGGATATAATCAGTCAGATGAAATGTCCGGCCAGATGAACAATACAGTCCCCAATATGCAAATACATGTTCACGGAATTTCTTGTCCTTTTCTTCAATCTTCCTGAATCCGTGTAAATGACAAGGCAACCCCACAATGACATATTTCCCTTCGGCCTCTCTTATTTGCTTCCTGATGCCCTGCATAGATACAGGACAATACTTGGAACTTCTGGCAGAAATCAACTCGTCAGTATTACGCGCAATAAAAACCTCCGGCGTCAGATGGTCGATGGAAGAGAACCGTGTCACGACAGCTCCGTCAATCATCTTTTTCTCAAGCAGATAAGCCAACAGACCTGTAACCAGTCCCCCGGAAGCAGAATGATATCTGATATCCTCATTTGTACAATGACCGGTATATAGTTGCACATAGCGACCGAGATACTCATTATATGTAATATGACCGTTCGTTAGAGAGTCCTGCCTTGTTGATAATTTTAAAAGGTCAACACCTAACCCTGGACAGATATCTGAACATCGTCCACATTTGCTGCCGATACAAAGGGACTTATCGACGCTCGGGCGGTATTCTCCTTGGCGAATATCTATAGTTATAGCACCTTGTGGACAAATGTCTTCACATAAGCCACAACCTAAGCACAGGTGGTGTCTTGTCGTATAACTGATGTTCATTTGTTCAAATACCGTTTAACAAACATAATCATTATCAGAAATATCCTCAGCGTCTCATATTTTCTCCTACAAAGCAAGTTCTTAACAGTTTTCAGATAAAAAGTCTGAGGATTAGCCGTTAGAAAAATATGCTGAATCGTTGGATTCTCAACGACGGGCTTCATGTCCCAACCATGTGCAGCAAACTGCTGCAAGTTGGCATAAATGCGTACTCTAAAAAAGAAATCACACAAGTCTTGTTCAGGGAAAGGCATATTCCATGACTGATAAAGACGCTGATAGTCATTGTAGAACCATTCAATCGTTTTATAATAATCCTGCCCACTTTTACCCGGCGCACGCTTTGCCATTATTCTATAGTTATAACCACTATACGAAATAAGCCTTAACGATTGAATACAGGAATAATACCTATAATTGAAAGCAACATCCTGCGACCTGCGTAAAGGAGGGAACTCCACGCCAGAATTCCTTATAATCGACATTTTGTATAACTTTTGCGTAGGAGAGCCCACAACTTCAGAAGTTAACATTCTAATATATGATTGGCGAATCTCCTTCTGCCCATGAATGGTCTCTTCTTTGAAATGGCGAGGAATAACTTTCAAGATATGATTGTTATTGTCACACAAGACACGGGTTCTCCTTGTAGCTACCAAATCACAATCTCCATCCTGCTGAGCCTCATACAGTTTCTCCAACAACTCCGGCTCTATCCAGTCATCGGGATCCACAAACATGACGAACTCTCCCTGACAGTGTGCCAACCCATTGTTGCGGGCAGGACCACTGCCTGCATTCTCCTGCCAATAGACGGAGAAGCGACTGTCTGTCTTGCAGAAGTCTTGGGCAATCTCGTACGAACCATCAGTGGCTCCATCAATGATGATGATTACCTCAATGTTACGGTAGGTCTGAGCCGCAACGCTTTCCAGGCATTGCCGCAAATACTGCGCTACATTGTAGGTGGGCAGCACTACACTGATGAGGGGATGATTACTCATACTATTCGGATTCTTTGTGCTCTTCTTTATATTTCTGAGCCAAGAGATAACCTAAGAACAGGTTTATGTCTTCCTTGGTTGTTATCTTAATATTAGTATGACTGCCTTTTGAGAAATAGATTGGTATGCCCAATTCTGTCATAAAGGCAGTGGTATGTGGCTCAACAAAATCAAACATCTTCTTCTCCTCTACCTGCTTATAGATATCGGCAATCACCTTGTAAAGAAAAGACTGTGGGGCTGACAACGTCATAAAGGAATCTCTATTAATAGCCTTTTTGGAACACTCTCCATCATTAGTTCCATAAAGAAGATAGGAGTAACTGGCAGTCATCGCATTGCCTTTTTCTTTGCAGATACGGATATTGTCAGAGATAATATCTTCGGAAAGAAAAGGTGATGCCGACCAGTGTATCATAACCACATCGTCAGGATGGGCAATGCCTGCAAGCCCAGCTACTCCGTTCATTATCGACCTTTCATATTCTGAGCCGCCTGTCACAATCTTTATCACCTTGGTTATACCGTATCGTTCAGCAATGCCTTTCAAGTAATCCTGATACCCATCTACGCATACCAATTCAATGGCATCAATCTCGGGATGGTTCTGAAAATGCTCCATGGTATAGGCAATCACAGGCTTACCCAATACTTCCACAAACTGTTTCGGTACAGAAGCTCCCAAACGGCTCCCAACGCCTCCGGCAATAATAATGACGTAATTCATCTCTCGCTTTCCTCTTGAATTTGACGTGCTTTCAGCAAATCATCCACACTGTCTATTTCTGTCCATTGATAATCCTTGATGTCTTTGTAGTAGAGTTCAAAATTCTTCTGGAAAATCATCTGTACCAAAGCATCCTCGAAGAACAGGTTGTACATTTCTTCATTGACCATCTGGTTCAACTGTTCTAACAGGAAACGGGAAGAAACGGCATCGAGTTTTGTGATACTGGCATAATTACCCAAAAACTGTGTAAGGTTCTTGCTCATCACACAAACCAAATCACCTTGAACCTGCACGTTGTATTTGTTAGCATCTTTATGAGTGCTATCGAGTAATACGTAAGGGTAATCCGTATGCTGACTAATCACATCCTGTATCAGTTTGTCGCTTGCCACAATATCACCATTGATGATGGTTACGTTCTCTCGCTGCAAATAGTCCTTGGCAAACCAGAGAGAACCCATAGAACTGGTCACTGAGTAGAACGGATTATGCACGAACTTCACATTGTCATCCTCCAATTCCTTTTGGATATGTTTGTACATGAAGCCTACAACGACAACAATCTCCGCTTCTTTGTCATGCTTCCTAATGGAACGAACTAAACGCTGGAGTACGGTTGTCTTTCCATCCAGCTTGTATAAAGTTTTAGGATGACTCAATGTCAGAGGTTGAAGGTTCTTGCCTTGACCGGCTACTAATATTATGTATGTCATAACTCTTTCGTTTTATTCGTTATAAAGTGGCAAGGCTTTCTTGCTATACTCCTTCGCAAAATGATACCACTGAGGCTTCAGGTAACCAATAACCTGACCTTGGGACTCTTTATACATCGTCCAGTGCATGTAGAAGAAACCTGTGATAGCAATATAAGCATAGAAATGCCGCTGTTCCTTGATTGACGGTTTCCTGCCAAAATAGGTAAACAGAATCCTGTCAACCTCTTCCTCGGAATGGTCGCCGCCACAAACGTATGACCCGATATCGAAGCCTGGGTCGCCATATCCTGCATATTCCCAGTCAATGAGGTGAATCTCATGGTCGTTAATCAGGAAGTTCTCGTCACGGCAGTCACCATGTGTCAGACATTTCTTGATACCATCAGTCTTTGCCAGTTCATATAGCTTGTATATTCTCTCCTTGACCTCCTTGAACTCAGGGAAATCAGCAAAATGCTCTCCGTATTTGTCTTCAGGTGTTATATCACGAATGGATTCCCATTTTTCTTTGATATCAAATTCCCATCTAACTTTCGGACGCACAGCATGAAGTTTACGTAATTGGATAATACCTCTTACCATATCATTCACATCGTGGTAGTTGAAAGGTCGACTTTCTACAAAATGGGAAATACGCCAACCATAGCGAACACTCATTGCAACTAATGATGTGTCCACTCCTGCATCTTCTATTTGTTTTTGCACTATTGACTCCCTGCCTCTGTCTATAAGGATTTCAGAACCAAGTCCCGGGTAACGGAAAACATACTTTCCTCCATTAAATTTGAATGATAAAACAGAGTTGGATAGTCCTTTTTGTAACGGTTGCAATTCTGTAATCTGTGAGGGCGCGCAATTAAAAACTTGGCAAATACAATTGTTGATAAACTTAATATCCTCAGGATGCAGAACGCCACCTGTTGTTTGGATCGAATCTGTATTATTCATTTCTTTGATAAAAATGATGAAACATATTATGTGATGTTGATATCAACCTAATGGTCAAATGAAAACACGGATTTAATGATTGTCTTCATCATCTAAGAAAACAACATCATTATAATGGCAACGACGTTTTTCAGGTGGTGGTAATTCCATATAATTACCATAACAACATTTTAGATATGGGTCAGGGTTGTTGGGACCTAAAAAAGTTGTATTCTCAAACAGATATTCTTTAAGGGGGAATAAGTCATTTGGGAAAATACGATCATCGTAAATTACACAGAAAGTATAAATGTCCTGAGTACTACGATTAAGACTTGATGATAGTTTCTCTTTTTCAATAGAAACTTCTGATTCAACTTGTTTGGCTTTTTCGTTATAGGTATCTTCAGAGATAATACCCTTACTTTTCATTCGCTTCAAATACGCCAAGTGTTCCGAAGCCCTATAAAGTTTCTCTTCATCAGATTTCATTTTTTTTAAGCGAAATAAATCAATGCCTAATCCTTGATGCTGATAAATGTTCGTGTTCAATGATATTCTCTTTTCAATACGAGTTTTTAAATCTTTGACTCTTGCCCAACCGTGGTAGAATAAGGGTTCAGATTCTTTATCCTCCAAGAAAAGATCAATAGGCATTTCCGCTCTAAGGTATGAAATTGCTTCGTCGTAAGAATCATCAAATAAAAAGAAGTCAAAGTCATCATCCCATGGAATAAAACCTTTATGACGAACAGCTCCTAACAAACTGCCATAAGCGAGAAAATAAGGAATATTATGAGCTGTTAAAACATTCCTAATTGATGATGCCATGTATAAAAGGCGGTTTTGAACTCTTTTAATATCCATAAATTATTGATTATAAAATGTTACATTTGAATAATGGGGCTTGCGCTTTTCTATTGGCGGAAGCTGCATATAATTTCCATAGCAGCGGCTTAAAAGGGCCTCTGCTTTTTGCGGACCATAAAACTCAGTGTTCTCAAACTTGTACTTTTTTAGAGGGAAAATTTCATCAATGAAAAGACGGTCATTATATATTAAAGAGAAAGCATACATTTCTTTGCCAAGGTTATCTTGGCTCTTAAGAATGTCCTGTTCTTTTGCCAACTTTGAAGATACTTCTTCTATTCGAGTTTTAAACTGTTCCTCGTCAAGAAGTCCATGACCATACCTCCTCTTTAAATATGCAACATGTTCAGAAAGTCTATAAACCTGTTCTTCTTTTTCAAAGATTCGTTTTGTTCTGTATAAGTCAACACTGATGCCCTTGTGTTCATACATTCCATCTTGAGGGAATAGTTCACATTCAGTTTGTGAAAACAAATCCTTTACATGTGCCCAGGCATGGAAATATTTAGGTTCAGAATCCCAGTTTTCTAAAAACATATCCTTTGGTATCTTTTTTCTTAGGGCATCCATCGCTTCGTTATAAGTGTCATCAAACAAATAGAAATCAAAGTCGTCATCCCATGGAATAAATCCTTTATGACGAACTGCTCCGAGCAAAGTGCCATAGGTGATAAAATATGGGATATTATTTGTTTCTAAAATATCACGAATAACAATTGCCATTTCTAAAAGGCGTTTTTGAACCTTTTTTACTTCGTTTTCTGTGTACATTTTTTGTTTCTTAATTTAATACGTCTATCATATCAGGACTAAATACGGGTATATTCAGTTTGGTCTTAATATTTACCCTCTCAGCATTAGAATCATCAATGAAAAGGGCTTTCTTTGAACAAATATAATCTGCTTTATCAGAAGTTTTATCAATATGCATTACTTCATCAAATAAGTGGTCAAGCCGGAAATCTTCTAATTCTTTCTTTAAATCCCCATCATGTTTACTCAACAAATAAATCTTTTTCTTTTCATTGATGCATTTATAGAGAAAACGAACTAATTCAGTGTTAACAGTTTCTTTGTCTAGAATAAGACAATCATCATAGTCGCAGTAAACAGAATCGAATTCAAGATTGGTTTTATATTTGTTTTCTAAAGCCCGATCTAATTCGACTTGATAATCATTTTTAAGAATACTTACTTTATAATCGAAAATGTCGAACAAAGACAAAAGTGCAAAATTCACTCCAACAGCCCTTGAGAGAAGAGAAGAACCACCTAAGCGTGATGCTATTTCAAGTAAACATAGTTTGCCATTTTTGTTACGTTTAACCTGATAAAACCATGCTCCACGAAATGTGATTTCTTTGTTAATAGCTTCTGCTATTTTTGTAAATTCCTCTTGCTCATCAACAAAAAAAGTATTAACGCTGATACCATCTTTTACCCTATTTCGTTTTCGTGCTGCACTATAAAGTAATAGCCCTTCTTTGTCAGTAAAGCAATCTACAGTATATTCTTCACCTGGAAGATATTCTACAATGAGTAAGTCCTCTTTACCTTGAATAAAATTGTCAACTTCCTCTTGGTTGTTCAACTTTTTTGTACCTTTAGCCCCATACCCGATCTTTGGTTTTGCAAATACAGGAAATTCATTGGTAGGTATATTTTCAACATTATAGTTTTTGGGTATGCGAATGCATCCATCAAGTTTCTGATAAGTTTTTTCTTTGGAAAGACAGATACGTGCCGTTTCTACTGGCGATGCGACCACCTTGCATCCAAGTTCAGTTTCATGTTCCTTCAAAATCGTAATAACGAGGTCCATTGCAGGATAGATTGCATCTATATGTCTCTCTTTAACAATCTTTACAAGGGCAGGAATAAAATCTGGAGAGTTGGCAAACGGTATATCGGGTATATAGTCCTCATACACAAATTTGCCATGGTCATCCACAGAACTGCCTCCTATTAAATGGAAATATGTTGAGTAGCAGACAGAACTATAAATGTCAAGACCTATCTCTGAACCGCAGGGAAAGACTAAAATGTTTTTTTTCATTTAATGATACAATTGATAATTCTTTCAATTTCTTCCTCGTTTAGCGCATGGTGCATTGGTAAGCAAATGACTTCATTCGCCATCTTGGTGGCCATAGGCAGGTTCTCCGGAGCGGCACTTGGTAATGCTCGATAGGTGCTAAAATTACTGATCAGAGGATAGAAATAGCGACGCCCAAGAACACCTTGTTCTCTCATCTTGAAATAGAGCTCGTCACGAGTCTTGCCATACTCCGCAGCATTGATAAAGATGGGGAAATAACTATAGTTGTGCTTAACCCCAGGCATGTCGTCAAAGAAACGAATACCAGGTACATTGCGTAATGCCTCGCGATATCTTATTGCCACTTGATGACGAGCTTGAATAGCGGAATCCACCTGACGCAGGTTCAACAGACCGTAGGCACTGCGCACCTCGTCAACCTTGCTGTTAATACCAGGGGCTACCACTTCCGTTTCACCTGCAAAACCGAAGTTCTTCAGGTAGTCGATGCGCTTCTTGGTTTGCTCGTCATGCATCACTAAGGCACCACCCTCCAAAGTATTGTACACTTTAGTGGCATGGAAAGAAAGTGTTGACATATCACCGGCGTTCAAAACACTTTCACCATTTACTTCCACACCGAAAGCATGGGCGGCATCGTAGATAACCTTTAAGCCATATTTGTCGGCAATCTCTTTTATTCGTTTAGTATCACACGGCTTACCATAGACATGGACTGGCATAATGGCTGTCGTCTTCGGCGTGATGGCCGCCTCAATCTTATCTGGATTGATGTTACCTGTTTGGGGGTCTACGTCCACAAATACAGGTTTGCATCCATTCCACCAGATACTGTGGGTGGTAGCAACAAAGCTATAGGGCGTGGTAATTACCTCGCCTGTAATGCGCAATGCCTGCAGAGCAGTAAGTAGCGGTAGTGTGCCATTGGTAAACAAACTGATATACGGAACCTTCAAGTATTCACACAGGGACTTTTCAAGTTGTTTGTGAAACGAACCATTGTTGGTTATCCACTTGCTGTCCCAAATCTCCTTCAACATCTCGTGGAATTCATCGAGGTTAGGAAGGAGTGGGGACGTTACGGTAATCTTGTTTTCGTTCATTTATTTCTGTTTTTAAAGTCTTTATACATAACAATTACTTCTTTTAGTTCTGGATATTTGAAAAGATAAGAACCAGCAAAATAGATGGTGGCTCCTATCAGGATACCAATGGGTAACTGGATATATTTGTTGGAAATAAATTGTATGGTGAATAATACAACACCCCACATGACCATTGAGAGTAAGAGAGTAGGGGCAATATCACGCATTTGTTTTAGATACCCTACATTTATCAATTTTCCTGTGTAATATGTATTGATAAATAATGCTATTAGAGAAGATAAAATGTTAAAGTAGCACATGGCAACAATGCCTAAAGGGACAGATATACAGAGAATAATAACGCCTATAATTTTCTTGACAATCTCTAAATTGAGGAATAAGTCGGAACGCCCTTTTACTTTCAAAAGGTTGAGATTAATTGCATGAACGGGATACCACATCATCGAGAAGCAAATAATCTGCAAAAGAGAAGCACTGAAATCCCATTTATCACCGATAGCCACAAAAGTTAATGGCTTAGCAACGGCAGACATTCCTATCATAATCGGAAAAATGATGAAACATGATGTTCTGATCATGCGTCTGTAAATGTTTTCCAGTCGCTTGTCGTCATCTTGAACTTTTGCCAGTACGGGAAAGGTTATGGCTTGCAAAATGGTTGTTAGGTTTTTAGAACCAAGGTTTCCCCAATGACGGGCTCTGCTGAAATTACCCAAAGTAGTGGCAGAGTAAAATTTGCCTATGACAATTGGATAAATTTGCCCGTATGTTTGGTTAATAAGGCTGGATACAAGCAATTTCGAACCATAGTCAAAGAGTTCTTTGAAGGACCTTTTGGAAAAATGTAAATTGGGATACCATTCAGTTGTTGACCATAACATAATGGAGAAGAGAATACTTGCAGTAAGCGATTGAATAACCAAGGCCCATACTCCAAATCCTAAATATGCACACAACAGACCAATAACTCCAGAAATAATATTTTTTGAAACTGTAATCTTTGTCTTTTTCTTAAAATCAATATTTTTAGTAAGAATAGTACTTTGAACTGCACAGAATGCCTGAGTAATCAGCATTAAGCCAAGTACTCGAAGAATTGGGCACAAAACAGGTTCATTATAAAAATCACCAACATAAGGTGCGATAATAAAAAGAATAAAATAACAAATACAACTTACAAAAAGGTTGAAGATGAATACAGTGGAATAATCATCGTTTGTGCAATCTTTCTTTCGGATAAGTGCACTGGGAAAACCACTGTTGACAAATGTGCTGGATATGGCCATAAAAACGGTGGTTAAACCAATAAGACCATATTCTTTTGGTCCTAAAAGCCTGGCCATAAAGAGCATCAACAGAAATTCCACTCCATGATTTGTGAAACTCTGAATAGAACTCCATACCAATCCCTTGACGGTTTTCTTTTTTAATTCACTTGCCATGATGTTATCCTAATCTTAATATAATAATGTCGAAAAGAGGGTTGGGAGATATAAAATGTAGTTAAAAAAATATGGTTTAGAACACGCCTTTACCTTTTGTGTAATAGGTATACGGGTGTTCTGTGTCAAAATAGGCTCCTCCATGCAAAGTTCCACCCTTTACGAATTGATGCCAGTCGCCAAAAAAAGAGGTAAGGACTTCTTCGTATAAAGCAGGGACACTCACAGTTATATTTTCAAACGGAACCTCTGTAAAACTTTCCAGCCAGACCTTCTTACGCTTCATTTTTTCCATGAAATAGAAAACACTGAGCATAGAGACAATCTTTGAGTTCTTACTTCCTAAGTGCTTAATGACAAATTCAAAGGCATAATAAAAAACATCCATCAGCCATTTATTGACGGGGAAGAAAAAGCGGTGTAATCCCCGGATAATTGCTGGGTCGTTCTGACTGTTGTGCCTTACGGAAATATTAGCAAACAGCGAACTGCATTTTTTTATATATTTGGCCAGATAGCCACCAGCCTTATAGACGAATGGATTTGTTGGACAGTTATCCAACGGGAAGATATCAATAAAGATACCTTGATTGAAGGGCCGTTTCCATTTCAATTCGTGTTTGAGGATGCCTGTCGTCTCGCTATTCCGGAGTTGAGCATGCCCCCTCAGTGAACCAGGGTCGGTGGATTCTGTCTGGAAGAAATAGGGGTGCTTGAATTCATCAGCCAACTTACACAGTTTTTCATATTCATCGCGCATCATCATCACATCTATGTCATCATCCCAAGGAATAAATCCTTTGTGGCGAATGGCACCCAACAGAGTTCCTCCGCAAACTGAATATTTTAAGTCGTGGAGTTTACATACGCGCTGGAATTCGGAAAGCAGATCGAGTTCCACAGCCCAGACCTTCTTCATCTCTTTCGAGACCGTGTAGTCGCATCTGACTTCTTCCTCAAGAAATCCTGCAGGTAATGATATTTTGATATTCATGAGTCTTAATTTTTTCTGCCCTTGGATGCTTCATTAATCTATCATCACCGTATAGGCGCAAAATGCAATTATTGCCACTGCCACAATAGCCAGAATAATTTTGAATGTTTTTTCCATATTTAATAGCACGGCGTGCGTTTTTTTAGTTTCAAACAATACCAAGGACGAAAACGATGGCGATAAAGCCTCACCCTGATCCTCCCCCGAAGGGAAAGAGTTATTTTACCAGAGATTGAGAACCTTTTCAATAATCGGTGCCATGTCGTAATATTTGTATTCGGCAAGGCGGCCGCCGAATATGACAGCCCCATCCCGGCCCTCAGTAGAAGCCCCACCCCGGCCCTCCCCCGTAGGGAGGGAGGTTATGTCCTCAGGGAACATTACACCTTCTTGGTGAGCTAGCTTACGATAGGACTCCGCCAAAGCATTGTTGCGGTCGTTGTTGACGGGATAGTAGGGTTCCATTCCTTCCTTGTATTCTGTGCTGTATTCTTCGCTGACTACGGTCTTAGGACAGTCGTAGACTTCCTGGCCGAACATTTCGAAGTGTTTGTGTTCGATGACACGGGTGTAAGGCTCGTCATGGCTGGTGTAGTTGACGACGGCATTGCCCTGATAGTTGGGGGTGTCTTCAATGCGTGTCTTGAAAGTGACGGTGCGCCAGTCGAGTTTGCCAAATTGGAAACCAAAATATTGGTCAATAGGGCCGCAATAGACGAGCGTATGAAAAGCCTCCCTAAATCCCTCCCGCAGAGGGACTTTCTCTGAGAGCCACATTGCGAGTTTTACCTTTCTGATTACTTCTTCAGGATTACCGATTACTTCTTCGTTTCGGAGTCTTAGGATAGCAAAACCATAATCTTTCAGTTCTTCAGAGCGGAGATTGTCTTCTATTTGTTGCTCTACATCATCATGATATCCACCATCAATCTCTACAATCAGTTTTTTCTCAAAACAGACAAAATCAACAATGTAATCACCGATAATATGTTGACGACGGAATTTTGCTTCTAGTTGTCCGCTTGTGGCTATTTCCCAAAACGCTTTCTCTGCCTCTGTTGGTTCTTTACGCATTTGTTTAGCGTTTTCCTTAAGAACATCATAATTCTGAAGATCTGCCATCTCGCGATAGCCTCCGTCGGCCAAATTCTTCACTTTCGTCCCAGCATTCAAAGGCAGATCAATACCAGTAAGAGTCTCTATAGACCCCCTCCCTACGGGGGAGGGTTGGGGAGAGGCCAATAGCCCCTCAATCAATTTGTTATAGCCTCCGATGGGGATGCCCTGGTATTTGTCGTTGAAATAGTTGTTGTCGAAGATGAGGCGGACGGGGAGGCGGCGGATGATGAAGGCCGGAAGTTCGGTGCATTTACGACCCCACTGCTTCTCGGTGTATTCCTTGATGAGCTTCTCGAAAATGTCCTTGCCGACCAAGGTCAAAGCCTGTTCTTCGAGGTTGGAAGGCTCCCTGCCGTTCAATCCTGCAACAGCGTCGGCCTTCTGTTCCTCAATCTTTGCAGTGGCTTCTGCTGGTGTCTTCACTCCCCACAGTTTGTTGAAAGTGTTCATATTGAAGGGGAGGTTGTAGAGCTGGCCTTTGTAGTTGGCAACGGGGGAATTGGTGTAGCGGTTGAACTCAACGATAGAGTTTACAAAATCCCAAACTTCCTTATTGGAGGTATGGAAGATATGAGCTCCGTATTTGTGGACGTTAATTACGGCCTCACCCCGGCCCTCCCCCGTAGGGAGGGAGATTGGTTCACAGTAAACGTTGCCGCCCAGTTGCGGGCGTTTGTCAATCACTAAGCAGGTTTTGCCTGCCTGACGTGATTTGTAGGCGAATGTGGCACCGAAAAGGCCGGAACCAACGATGAGATAGTCGTATTTCATAAATGTAAGAGACCCACCCCAACCCTCCCTGCTTAGGGAGGGAGTTTGAACTTAGGGCGTGATGGTATAATTAGTCAATTTGAGTGAAATTATCGTTTGTTTTTAGATTCGAAACAGAATCAAAACTATTGAAAAAGGCACATACCTTAAACTCCCTTTAAGTGGCGTAAACGCTTGACCCAAAGATTATTACGAAAACCGGAAATGTGAAAAAGGACGAAAACGGTCATTTGCGGGGGCGAAGGTAGGAA
>JAEEGG010010737.1_pt1 | contig 20153 bp, 20 predicted proteins | sample 9134161 | NCBI WGS metagenome assembly JAEEGG01 (sample SAMN16246543, study PRJNA631951) | gut metagenome | biome: gut microbiome; feature: rumen; material: CR-attached | host: Bos | place: Iran: Karaj | collected 2018-10 | reverse complement strand
AAAAGGCAAACAAGAAGCCAATATGACACACTATGAGGTCGGAGCCAAGGTTCGCCAAACCATCAAAGAGCTTGGCGGCACCATGCCGGAAAATCTGCCTGTGGAGGAGAGCATCAAGGTTGTGGAGAGAAAACGTCAGAAGCAATTAAAGGAGAAAAACGAAAAACCCGAAGACAAATGATTGTCAATAGTATTCCTAACAGCATCACCTTTGAGCAGTTTATGGGAGCTCACAGCTCGTGTCCACGCAACCGACTTATTGCCAGAGCATTCTACTTGGCCGGTTTCATCGAATCGTGGGGACGTGGCATCAACAAAATCAAGACCGAATTTGTGGAAAACGGCCTCGAAGCACCTGTTTACAAGGAAGAGATGGGTGGGATGTCGGTGTACATCACCCGAAAGAAAGGTTTGTATGGCGAAGATGGCACTGTAAATGACCCTGTAAATGACGGTGTAAATGACGGTGTAAAATGGACAAGAAATGAATTAAGAATTTTACATGAAATGTATGAAAACAATGACATCACTTACATTGAATTACAAACAAAACTAAAAATTTCTGAACCAACAGTCAGACGGGCCATTAAACGATTGAGAATAAACATGATGATTGTCCGCGAAGGCTCCGACAAGTCTGGACACTGGTATGTGACGGAAAAAGGAAAGGAGTTGTTATGAAGATACACTTTACGTCCGATATGCAATAGCAGATATATTGAATTATGAATGCAATAATAAACATTTGCTAATATCAGATTTATAAACAAAAGAGACAATGATAGAGTTTATTAATACATTTTTAATAGAATATAATTGGACAATAGTTTCAATTCACTTGGTTACTGCTATTTTGATGTTTTTCATTATCAATTGGGTGGGAGCAAAATCAATTTCAATTGGTTATATGCAAATGTCAATTGTAGTAGAAGAAGAATCAGCCCCTGCATTAAATTTCTTATTTAAAGCGATAGCACCTGTCATAATAATGATTTTATTCGTTGCTTTAGCTCAAGCAATACATTTCGAAATATTTACAATACATTGTTATTTGATAGTGGTTTATTACTGGCTTGTTAGGACTATTGTGGTGATTATATATGGAAGGGGATCTTTAACTAATTGGGCAGTTCAATTTTTTTATTGGGTATCGTCTATAAGCTTATCTATTTGTGTATATAAACTACTTGACAAAGTTGACGAGATATTACCAGATCCTGCATCTTTGCGTGATGAAATGTGGATATTGATTATTTTGTTTTTGTATAGTACCGTTAACAATATGACTTTTAATAGAACTAGTACTGTAAAAAGGAAAGAAAACTACATAAACAATACATATACACTGTTTAAAAATAAATATGACAAAACTATCTCAAAAAAATGCAAAAAATATTTTATCAAACAAGTAGTTTATGCAATAATGATTTACGAGAACTTTAATCGACCAAAAATTGTCAGATGGATTGAATATGGTCGTTTTTTGCTGACAAAAAAGCCGCATACACTTGGAATAATGCAAGTTATGACCTTAAAAATGATTAACGATAAACAATCTATATCATTAGCTATAAATAAAATAATATCAGATTGTGACGGTATTATACAAAAGTACAAAAATAATAAAGAATGTTTCGGATTGGGAACAATGGTTGAAATGATTGCGGGTAAATATAATAAGGATGATGAATATGTGTATGAAGTAGAACAAATTTTTTCTACCATCTCTGATACCGAAAAAGCATCTACTTCATTCTATCGAATGTATAAACATCAAAACCTAAAATACGACAACAGCAACCAATACAATCCTTTTTCATTCAACAATTAGCATAGATATTATTATGATGAGCAATAACCAAAATATCCCCTCCGGCTACAAGCCCTCACCCCTCGGACCAATTCCCGAAGATTGGGAAGTGAAGAGGCTGGGAGAAGTATGCAATAAAATTACAGACGGAACACATGGAACACCTCAAAAACAACAGAGGGGTGTTCCATACCTTACCGCAATTCATATAAAAGATGGTGTTATAGATTATGATAATTGTTATTATCTCGCAGAAGAAGACCATAGAGAAATTTACCAAAGGTGTAATCCTGAATATGGTGATGTCTTAATGGTGAACATTGGTGCAGGTGTGGGAACTGTTGCTATGAATAAAGTTGAATATGAATTTAGCTTAAAGAATGTTGCATTACTTAAACCTAACAAAAGAATCCTTACTGGATACTTTTTAGAAACGTATTTACTATCTTCTAAAAAGAAAAATCTTCATAAACTAATAAATGGGGGAGCGCAACCTTTTTGGGGACTTGATGACATTGCAAAAATTCACATATTATTGCCGTCATTAGCAGAGCAAAGCAAATTTGAAAACGTTATACGTTTATGGGATACCACCATAGAAAAGCAAACACAATTAGTTGAAAAACTTACCATGCGCAAGCACGGCCTTATGCAGCAATTGCTCACGGGAAAGAAAAGGTTAAAAGGGTTTAGTGGGGAGTTGCAAAGTGTTAAGTTGGGAGAGATTCTGGAAGAGAGATTTGAGTTAGTTGGCAACAGGAGTATAGAGCCAGTATCTGTGGGTGTAATGGGGATAAGACTAAGATCTGAAGTTTTCGACAAAGAGCTCAGCGCCGACTACAGTAGGAATAAAGTCTTATCAAAACATCAAATTTGTTTTGGGTTAGGCACAAATCAAATAGTATTTGATGTATTATTGTCCGATAATATTTATTGCGTTAGTCCTGCATACAGAATATATAGCATAAAGCAGTGCAATCCAGTGTTTTTCAAAGCACAATTATCTGTTTACACTACATTCTTGAGCAAAAAACACTTGATAATATCTGCCCGGCAAGGTAAAAGTGTCGATTTTAATGGATTATTATCGGAAAGACTAATGGTACCATCAGAAAGCGAACAAAATGCCATCGCATCGGTTTTGGTCAATGCCGACAAAGAAATCGAGATACAAAAAACAAAACTGACAGCCATGCAAGCTCAGAAGAAAGGGTTGATGCAGGTGCTGTTGACGGGAAAGAAAAGAATAAAAAAATTGGAGAAATAATTTATGTCAGGAGTTGAAAAAGAAATACTTGAACAGACAAAAGGCGTTGCTGTTGAGGTTTATAAGGATGTTGCCAGCCCTATTGTAAAACCTATTGGAGAAATACTAGGCTTTCTGCCACGCACACTGAAATTGGCATTAAGTGGCTGGGAAAAATGGTTAATCAACGGAGAAGAAAGCCTTAGATTAACAGCAGAAGCCATCAAAGAAAAGGTTAAACAGATTCCCGAAAACAAACTCGTCGAACCAGAACCATATGTCGCCATCCCAGCAATCCAACAAATATGCTATTGCCAAAATAGCGATGAATTGCGAGACTTGTATGCAAATCTTTTGACTGCCTCGATGAATGCAGACAAAAAATGGCAAGTTCATCCTTCTTTTGTTGATATTATCAAACAAATCACTCCTGATGAAGCAAAAATAATAAAAAGCTTGCCGAATTTTAAAAATAGTTTTTTACCCGTCATTGACGTAAAGTTATTTGACAAAGACAAAACGGCGAAAGGGCATCAGATCTTATTGACCAATTTTACGACCGTTGGATTAGATAACATTGAAAACAAAGCCAATATATGCAGTTATATTGACAATTTAGTTCGATTAAACATCATTGAGATCCCCCCAACATATCATTTAATCGATGAATCTCTATACCAACCCTTGGAACAATCTACTATACTGGACCAGCTAATTCCTAACGTGTATAAAGAAATTTATGATATTAAGTATAATCACAAAATTATTGTAATTACCAATTTCGGTTTAATTTTCAAACAGATTTGCTGTCCGTAATTTCCACGTCCCTAAAAGAACTTAAATCCTCACAGCCATGACCATCCCCGTAAACATAGAATCACTAATCGACGGCCACGTGATCGAAAGCAACAGAACAAAACTCTAACACCATGATAACTGCAACCGAACTACAAGATCTACTGCAAAGCACCGAGACCTATCGGGTGGAGCGCACAACCTCCACGGGAGTGTCCTCCACGGTCCATCTCAATCGAAAGTAAAGAGATATGACGTATAACCCCAATATCCACCATCGGCGCAGCATAAGGCTGAAAGGCTACGACTATTCGTTGCCAGGGGCGTACTTTATCACCCTGTGCACACAGAATAGAGAAGACTTCTTCGGTTATATAGGAAACGGAATCCTTCATCCGAACGATGCAAGCGCGATGGTGCAGAAGTGGTACACTGAGGTCGCCCACAAGTTCGCCAATGTCACCTGCGATGAAATGGTGGTCATGCCCAATCATTTCCATTGTATATGGCATATCACCGAACAAATAGCAGATGTCGATATTCCGACAGTGGTGCAATGGTTCAAAACCATGACCACAAACGAATACATCCACGGCGTAAAAGAAAAAGGATGGCCACCTTTCAACAAACGTCTATGGCAACGCAACTACTACGAGACCATAATACGCAACGAACAGGCATACGAAAACATACGCAACTATATCCATACCAATCCCGTAAGGGCAGACCTGCGTGTCTGCCCTTACGACCACGACGATATAAAATAAAACCACCCAAAATATGAGCCTTATCTCTTTCAAAGAAAACGATATCAGCCAAATCCCGGCACTGGAGCTGCTGCAGAAGCTGGGCTACCAGTACCTCTCGCCGGAGGAAACGTTGGAAATGCGCGGCGGCAAGACCTCCAACGTGCTGCTGGAGGATATCTTGCGTCAGCAGTTGCGGAACCTTAACTCCATACGTATCGGCAGCCGTAGCGAGGCACGTTTCTCGGAACAGAACATCGAGAACGGCATAGCCGCTATGCGCAATGTGCCGATGGAAAACGGCTTCATCAGCGGCAACGAAGCAGTATATAACATGCTCACCCTCGGCAAGGCTTTCGAGCAGAGCATCGACGGCGACAAAAAGAGCTACACCATGCGCTACATCGATTGGCAACACCCCGAGAACAACGCGTTTCATGTAACCGAGGAGTTTGCCGTAACGCGTGCCGGCTCCACCGACACCTACCGTCCCGATATAGTGCTTTTCGTGAACGGCATCCCTCTGGTGGTCATCGAGTGCAAGCGTCCCGACATCAAAGGTGCGGAGGAGCAAGCCGTTTCGCAGCATCTACGCAACCAAAAGGAGGACGGTATCCGCAGTCTGTATGTGTATAGTGCTCTGCTGCTGGCCATTGGCAACAGTTTCGGCAGCTACGCCACCACCGGCTCGGCGGCGCGGTTTTGGAGCAAATGGCACGAGATGTTTGTAAACAAAGAGGCCGAGATAGAATACCACCAACGTCTTTTCGAACTGGTGAACAAAGATTCCGCCGCCACAAGGGAGCCGACCAAACAGGACAAATATATCTACAACCTATGTCGTCCAGAGCGTTTGCTGGAGCTGATGTTCCACTTTACAATCTACGACGCTGGTGTAAAGAAACTGGCGCGCTATCAGCAATATTTCACCGTCAACGAGACTGTGGAACGAGTGAAAACCATCGGTCTTGGAAAGCGTAACGGCGGCGTGGTATGGCACACGCAGGGCAGCGGCAAGTCGCTTACCATGGTGATGCTCGCCCAGAAAATAGCGCAGGAAGACAGCATCCACAATCCGCGCATAGTTTTGGTTACCGACCGCACCGACCTCGACGACCAAATTACCAAGACTTTCCGCAAATGTGGCAAACAGGTGGAGAACGCCACCACAGGCATTAGGCTGGTGGAACTGCTCGAAAGCGACAGCGATGCGGTGCTAACTACCGTCATCAACAAATTCGCCACCGCCATAAAAAAGATAAAGAAACCCCTCACCGACCCTAACATATTCATACTCATCGACGAAGCGCACCGCAGCCAATACAAGGAGTTGGCCATACACATGAACCGTGTGTTGCCAAAAGCCTGCAAGATAGCTTTCACCGGCACCCCTCTGATGAAAAGCGACAAAAACACAGCAAGGACTTTCGGTGGCATCATCAGGCCTGTTTATACTGTGAAACAAGCTGTTGAGGACAAAGCCGTTGTGCCGCTCCTGTACGAAGGCCGCCTTTCGCCGCAATCGGTAAACGAAGGCCCTATTGACAACTTCTTCAATCGGGTTTGCGAGGATTTGTCAGATTATCAGTCGACCGATTTGAAAAAGAAATTCTCACGCACCGACATCCTCAACCAGACCGAGCAACGCATCTACTCCATAGCCACCGACATCTCCGACCATTTTTCCAAAAACTGGCAAGGTACGGGCTTCAAGGCCATGTTGGTAACGCCTAAAAAGCGCGTTGCAATTCTTTACAAAAAATACCTCGACGAGATAGGGAAAGTGTCGTCGGAAGTACTCATCACCGCCCCCGACGACCGCGAAGGCGAAGAAGTGGCTTACGGCGATACCCCGCAGGAAGTCAAAGCTTTCTGGAAAAAGATGATGGACGAGCACGGCACTCCGGCCAAATATCAGGACAATCTCATAGCAAGATTCAAAAATCAGGAGACTCCCGAGATCATGATTGTGGTTGACAAATTGCTCACCGGTTTCGACGAGCCGAAAGTCGCTGTCATGTATCTCGACCGCAGTTTGAAAGGCCACACTTTGTTGCAGGCAGTGGCAAGGGTGAACCGCACCTGCGAAGGCAAAGACTACGGATATATAATTGATTATTATGGCGTTCTGCAAGAGCTGGACAATGCGTTGAGCATCTATTCAGAGTACGACGAAGAGGGGCGGCAGGAGCTCGCCGACACTTTAGTGCCAGTCTCCGACAAGATTGCCGAATTGCCGCAACGTCATTCCGATTTGTGGGAGATGTTCAAGACCATCCCCAACAAACGCGATTTGGAGGCATACGCACAGTCGTTGCGCATGGAAGACCGCCGTCACGAGTTCTACGACAGGCTTTCGGCATATTCTTCTGTCCTACAGCTGGCTTTGTCGACGTTGGAATTTCATCAGAACACCGATGAAAAGACCATACAGCGCTACAAAGACGACCTCAATATGTTTGCAAAACTGCGTACCACAGTGCAGCTGCGCTATTCCGACACCGTGGATTACAAGAAATACGAAACCCGCATCGAAAAACTCATCAACCATCATGTGGAGAGCGATGCCGTGAGGGTCATCACCAATCTCGTCAACATTTTTGACAAGGAGGACTTCCAGAAGGAGGTGGACAGCGTGGTGGGCACCGCCGCCAAGGCCGACACCATCGCCACTCGCACCGCCAAATACATCAACGAGAACATGGATTCCGATCCGGCGTTCTACAAAAAATTCTCCCAACTCATCAAGGAAACCATAGAACTCTACGAACAAGGCCGTCTGACCGACAATGAATATTTGGAGAAGATGATGCAGTACAAGGAGGATGTGTTGAACCACACCGACAGCGAACTCCCTCCCGAATTGGAACACAACAACGCGGCAAAAGCCTTCTTCGGTATAGCTTTGGAAAATTACAAGCGGCTCTTCCCCGAAATGCCTGTCCGCGAAATGGCTTTGGCCACGGCAAACGCTTTCAATGACATTATCTGCCAAACGGTGATTGTGGAAGGTTCCGTGCTGGTGGACTGGCAATCGAAAAACGACATCATCGGCAAAATGAAAATCCGTCTTGAAGACGAACTGATTGACAATATAAAGCGCAAATACGAAGTGAATTTCCCGTTTGATGATATGGACATCATCATCGACGGATGTGTGGATGTGGCCAAAATTTGGATCCGATGACAAAGGACAGCATCCTTTACGGCTCAACTTTAATTGGATATGACATCGAGTTCGTCGAGCGCAAAACACTTGGCATCACAGTGCACCCCGACGGCGCTGTCTCGTTGAAAGCCCCAATCGACGCAACGCCAGACGATATTCGCAAGAGGGTGCGTCGTCGTGCAGCATGGATTCTTCGCCAGAAACGTTATTTCGAGTCGTTCGGCACTCCAACCACCGAAAGGCAATATATAAATGGTGAATCCCACCTATATCTTGGCCGCCAATATATGTTGCGAATCCGCAAAAGCAATACAAATGCCGTTCATTATCAAAACAATATCATCGAAATCGAATATGACGGAAACCAAACGGTCGAAATGATATTAATAAGATGGTATCTTGAGCGATCTCAGATTAAATTTCCAGAGTATGCCAAGCCAATAATTGAGCAATTCTCGGCTTATGGAGTTCAACCCAAATCTTTATCCATAAAAAAATTGGAAAAACGCTGGGGGTATTGCACCAAAGACGGAAGAATCTACCTAAATCCGCAGCTCATATGTGCACCCCGTTGTTGCATAGAATATGTTATTACGCACGAGATGTGCCACCTTGTACACCGCAACCACACAAAAGAATTCTATGCCTTGCTAACCAAAGAGATGCCACACTGGGAAAAGTGGAAAAACAAATTGGAAAAGATGATGAGATAAAATTCCGTCAGTCATTACACATACTGTTTTACCAATTATTGCAAACATAAACTGTTAAGCCAAAGATGCATTGTAATTTAAATGCGGTTTTTTATAAGTCCCCCTGTACTAAAACCGCTACATCATCCGTTTCTTTAACATGAAATCTAAAAGAAACAATGCTATGGAAACCAAAGAGAAAATTAAAGGACTGCGTATTTTACCTTTTTCACTCCTGTTGCTGGCGTACGTACATAACAGCCTCAATGCACAACAGTTCATTGTCCGCGGCACGCTGAAGGATTCAGCCAATAACAATTCAATCGGGTATGCCAATTGCGTGCTGCTGCGGAATACCGACAGCACTTTCGCCTATGGTGTCACCACGGGCGAAAACGGGGAATTTGTTTTCAAGAATGTGGATGCTGGAAATTATCTGCTGCGTATCAGCATGATAGGATATACGTCCTATTGGAGGGAGGTGCAGGTCCAACGCATTGTGAACCTTGGCACAATCAGGCTTAAGCAGAGTTCAACTTCCCTGAAACCACTGACCGTCAAAGGGGAACGCCCCATGTACAGTACGGATGGAGAGAAAAACCTGTACAACACCTCTGAAGACCCTTCCATCCAGACCGGCAATGCCAGCGACGCACTCCAAAACGCGCCGGGCGTGGAGGTGGATGCCGAAGGCAACATCACGCTACGGGGTGTCAGCAGCGTGGAAATATGGATCAACGACCGTCCGACACACATGAACGAGGAGGCGCTGAAGCAATACATCAAACAGCTTCCGGCCAATGCCATCGACCGCATTGAAGTCATCACCAACCCTTCGGCCCGCTACAACTCCAGCGGTGGAGTCATCAACATCATCACCAACCAGAAAATCAAACGTAACGAACTGGTCTGTTTCGGGACGCGCGCCTCCACCCTGCCCAGCATTTCCCCGTGGATCAGCTATGTGTGGGCCAACGAAAAAATCGATTTCAATTTTTACCTCAATGGCAGATATGGCTATAACGAAAGCAAAAGGAACGGCAGCAGCACGCTGCTGACCGACAACGGGGACACCAGCCGCTATCAGGAGTATGCAACAGCATCGGAAGGCAAAAGCAGCGGCGGATATGCGGGGCTCAACTTCGACTGGCACATTGACAGCATGACGGAAATGGGTGTATGGATCGGAGGCTATCCGAACTGGAGCAACAGTTCGAGCCGTTCCGATTACATTTACCATGAATACCTGCCATTGTTCGCAGACAAGGGCTATTCCAGCCTGAATGAGGTAAAAAGCGGTTCCGGAGGCGGCAACTTCGGGGCATGGTTCGAACACAGCTTCGACACCATGGGGAGAAAAGTCAATATGAACCTTTATAACAACCTGTGGAGGAACAATGGCAACAGCATCACACGCCGCACCTACAATGACCCCCGATGGGGTAGCCTGGACCGCCAGAACGACTATGCGTGGCGGCACTTCGGCACCGGCCTGGACATTGACTTCTCCTTGCCGTTCAAGCATGATTTTGAACTGGAAACAGGTGTGGAACTGGGGTATGGCTCTGAAAAGGGGGATGACAGGCTGGACAGTCTGGACCATGTCACCGGCATCTATCAGTGCGAGGAATTGCGAAGCACCGTTGAAACCGGACATGATTTCGAACTATCCGGATACCTCACGGCGCAAAAACGCTGGGGCAATCTGACCGTCAAACTCGGCCTGCGCGCCGAAGAGACATGGATGCATGACCAGAAGCGATATCTGAACCAGTCCACGGCCTCAACGGTGGACACCGCCTATTTCGGCCTCGTACCCAGCATCCACCTGAGCTACCGCACCCAGTCCATGCACAACTTCAGCCTCAGCTACACACGCCGTTACAGCACTCCTGACGCCTCCCAGCTCACCTCTTTCATCGAATATGGCGATTACAGCTACAGCACCGGCAATCCCAACCTGACGCTCAGCTATTCCCACAATCTGGAGGCCTCCTGGAACAAATATTTCACCAAATTCGGCTCCATAGGGATGAGCGCCTACTTCCGTGCCAACACCAACAGCATCAACTCGCTGACTGATGTGGCCTTCAGCCCCTACCATAATGCCTGGGTCAATTACAGCTATCCGGTCAATGTGGGCAACAGCCACACAGAAGGCATCAGCGCCAATGCCACCTACCGTCCGACAGGTTTCTTCAACCTGCGTTTCAACGCCTCGCTGTACAATTACTATTACAGCACACTGTATCGCGGCGGAACTGTCAGCGACAGCAAGGTGAGCTACAGCCTCCGCCTGAACCTCTGGACCAAGGTGTGGAAAAAACTGGAAATCTTCGCCAACACCTATTACAGCAGTCCGCAGATGGGCTTCTACAGTCTCGGAGTGGCCCGCAAGGGATTGGACTTCGGATGCTCCGCCGACTTCTTTGAGCGGAAGATGAGTGTCTATCTGAACATCAACGACATCTTTGGCTGGACCCAATGGGGTGAGAACAGCACCAATCCCTATTACAGCACCACCGGCAGCACCACTTACAACAGCCGGTCTGTCAGCCTCGGCCTCACCTTCCGCTTCGGCAAGATGGAGCTGGAGGGCAAGGCAAGACAGGGTGGCGCCGGCAATGAAGGAGGTGTGAGGTAATGAAAAAGGCTTTTACAGGTTCATCAGTGCATGCGAATCCGCTTGTTTCCCGCCGCGATTTCAGCCGGGACGATGAAGCCGCCAGGGGCTTTGCATTGAAATTATTCGTACATTTGCATATCCTTACCGTTTGGAATGGATATGATATAAACATATTAATATCAATATTTTATTAACACCAACACATGGATAATATGGCAAATGACCGGTTTTTCCAGGACAAAAAATCCCGCACATATTGGACCGTGTTCATGAACAGGCTCAACCTTGGGAAGGTGAATGAACTGCTTGCAATTGGTAAGCGGTTGAAGATGGCTTTTACCCTCATTGCGATACTGTTGTCTTCCGCATTTTTCGCCACGGAATTGCAGGCACAGGATCTGTTCATTCCTGCCAAAGATGCGGATTGGATTGACGACGACCCTTTTCTGCAACAGACGGTATTTGAAGGAAGCAATTGCTACTATTTCTGTGCCACAAGTTATTACCATCGCAAACGCCACGCACTCAGCCTGCACGACAGCACACTAGTCTATGTCCATGTCCTCCGGGACGATTGGAAAAGCTGGCTTTTGACCGGTTTTTGGAAACCGAAGACGCTCCGTTACGAGATGAGCTTGCGCCAGACCGAACAGCGTGCCATCCTTGACCTGTTGGAGGCGGCCATACAAACGGCAAAAACCAACAACAAAGAGGTTGATCGCCCATGCGACTACGCGACATACTATCTTTGCCATAATGCGCGTAAAGTGACGGTTTGGTCCTCTGACGGCAGGACACTCCCCACCCGGACGGTGCATGCTTTAGACAGCCTGTGCTACGCCACTGAGCACAACGACAGAGCCGTGCTGCTCCGCCAAATAGAAACCTGCCGGACACTTACCGATGAGTTCCGGCAGCTTTATCAAAGCACCTGTAATTTTCTTAAACCGGACAAACCATACCCAGTCCTCAACATCCATATTAGCAGCGACAATGAAATTCTTGTAAATGATACACCTTGCAGCCTACAGCAATTGAAGGATGTTGTGAAAACATTTATGGACACATCTGGAACTGAGATCATAAAAATCAAGCATTTGGGAGAATATCCGGTGTCGAAAGGGGTTATCAATTTCAGCAGTTCAAGGAATGCTTTATACAAACTGTATTGCGATGTACAGATAGAAATAACTACAGCCATCAATGAGCTGCGTGATGATCTTGCACTAAAAAAATTCGGGAAGAAGTTCGAGCATCTGGATACTGATTTCCAGGCTGCGATAAAGGAGGCGGTTCCTTTGAACTTTGAAAAATAAGTTTTTGAATAACAGACTATAGGGTATCTGAAATCACTTTAGCATGAAATCAAAAAGCCGCTTAAACCGCAAAAGCACGCCACGCAGAAAGCGTCGCAAATGGAAAGTGGTGATTGCGGCCCTATTGGCATTGGCCGTCATCACCGTAATAGTTTCCAACGTGACGGTTTCCCATTGGTCACGCGGCAGATGCCACACCAACACGGAGGACGTTCCCTCGGGGAGGGTTGCACTGCTGCTCGGCACCTCCCGCTTAGGACGGCATGGCAACCTGAACCCATATTTTGTTTACAGGATTGATGCCGCCGCAAAATTGTACCATAACGGTAAAATCCGCAAGATACTCATAAGCGGCGACAACCGCCGGAAAGGCTACAACGAACCGGAGGATATGCGTAATGCGCTCATTGCGAAAGGAGTGCCTGACAGCTGCATCGTACTGGACTATGCCGGATTCCGCACCTACGATTCCATGGTGCGCGCCAAAAAGGTGTTCGGACAGGACAGCCTGATTGTGGTGTCGCAACACTGGCACAACGAACGGGCACTCTACATTGCACACCGCATCGGAGTGGAGGCCGAAGCCTTTGACGCGAAGGACCGCACAGGATTCACAACCATCCGACTCACCGTGCGCGAATGGCTCGCCCGCACCAAGATGGCAATCGACCTGCTGTTCATGCATGACCCGCATTTTCTGGGCGAAAAAATAGAGATTTAACCGCCCACCCGCCGGATTCGTATCGGAATTTTGATTACTTTTGCAAATTCTGAAAAAAAATGAAAACACAAACGATTAAATGGAGATACACAATAGTATTCAAAAAAATGAACAACCTCAAATAAAAGGGGAAATAATCCTTTATCAACCGACAGAGGATATTCGTATTGAGGCACGTATTGTTTATGAAACAATCTGGCTCACACAACAACAAATATCTATGTTGTTTGGCACGAAACGTCCTGCCATAACAAAACATATTTCAAACATATACTCAAGTGGAGAACTTGACAAAGAGAGCACATGTTCCATTTTGGAACACATGGGCAACGAAGAAAGACAGCGATACGCCACAATGTATTACAACCTTGATATAATTCTTGCTGTCGGCTACCGTGTAAACAGCTTCAATGCCACACAATTCAGAAAATGGGCGACTAAAGTACTGAAAGATTATCTGATAAAAGGATACTCGGTCAACAATAGACTTGAAAGATTGGAACAACGAGTTACAAAAACTGAGGAAAAAATTGATTTCTTTGTCCGCACCGCATTACCCCCTGTTGAGGGAGTGTTTTACAACGGCCAGATATTTGATGCTTACGTTTTTGCCACAGATTTGATAAAAACCGCGAAAAAGGACATCATACTAATTGACAACTATATAGACGAGTCTGTTTTACTGATGCTTTCAAAACGAAATGCGAAAGTTCATGCAACACTCATCACACAATCAAATTCAAGAACAACCCTACTTGATATTGAAAAGTATAACGCACAATATACACCAATAGAAATAAAAAATAGTGATTTTATCCACGACCGATTCCTAATCATTGACAAAGAGGTGTACCATATTGGCGCTTCATTGAAAGACCTTGGAAAGAAATTGTTTGCATTCTCAAAAATGAATATTTCCGCAGAAATGATACTGCAGATGACCGTGCTGGATGAGGCTGAAAACAGGAAACAGCTGAAATAAAAAATGGGAAGAATAATGAGATTCGTATCCGAATTTTGATTATCTTTGCACTCTAAAAAATAAACACTAATCATTATGAAAACTGAAGAAATCAAATCCTTATTCGAGCAGTTTGAAAAGGCTGCCGCAGAAGTAGAAAACATTGAATGTTGGAGTGCAAGAGAACTTTGCAAATTGCTTGGATACAGCCTTTGGCAGAACTTTATAAAGGTAATCGGAAAGGCAAAAAAGGCCTGCGAAAATGCAGGACACAAAAACGACAACCATTTTATTGACGTCAATAAAATGGTTCTATTAGGCTCAGGTGCAGAACGCCAAATAGATGACATTCTCTTAACCCGCTACGCCTGCTATCTGATAGCGCAGAATGGAGACCCGCGCAAACCGCAAATTGCTTTCGCCCAAACATATTTCGCAATTCAGACCCGCAGGGCGGAACTTATCGAACAGCGGCTTTTGGAAACCGAACGTGTTAAGGCGAGAGCCAAACTACAGGAAACCGAAAAGAAACTCTCCGGCATACTCTACGAAAGAGGCGTGAACGATAAAGGCTTCGCAAATATCCGGTCGAAAGGCGACCAGGCATTGTTCCGCCTAAATACCAACATGTTGAAGCGCAAGATGGGTGTTCCCGACAACCGCCCGCTGGCAGATTTTTTGCCAACAATCAGCATAAAGGCAAAGGATTTCGCTGCCGAAATGACCAGCGTGAACGTACAGAGTAAAGACCTGCAGGGTGAACGCGACATCACCGCCGAGCATAAGGACAACAACCGTGCTGTGCGACAAATGCTTGTCGAACGTGGCATCGTGCCAGAAAATCTCCCACCTGCCGAAGATGTGAAGAAAGTGGAACGGCGGCTTGCCAGCGAAGAAAAGAAAACCATCGGAACAGGAAACTGCTGAAATAAAAAATGGGGAGAATATTGAGATCCGTATCCGAATTTTGATTATTTTTGCAGCCAAAACATAAACAGAGTATTCAATATGAAGGAAATGAAAAATCAGACCGTTTTATATGCTACAAACCAGCATGGTATGAAAAGTAAGAGCGAGCAATCACTCATGGTGGACAAAAAAACTTCCGACAGAGAATTGATTTCTGTGGAAGAATATTTCGACACTTTACGGGAAAGGGTGAACAAGCATTATGAAAATCTACAAGGTTAGGATGCATCGTAGTGCGGTGCAGGACCTGAACGAGATTTTCGAATTTCTTATAACCATTGGATCAAATGAACGAGCGAATCGCTATATCAATGCGATGATGAAAGAAGTTTTATCTCTTTCTATATTTGCCGACTTGTATCCATGTAGCAGATATGCGGAAATTCGCAGGTATCATGCACATGCACGCCATTTGATAAGCCATAACAAGCGATGGGTATATGTTTTCCATATTGAAGACGATAAGGTTATTGTTGACCGCATCCGTCCTTCAAAACTGATTAAAAAGTAACCGACAGTTCATCTGTATTCAAGGTCGGATTTTTTTCCTCAAACTTCTGCCTACGTATTCGGAAAAGTTGTACCTTTGTAAGTTTGGAGGTAAAGTGTTCTTGCCTTCAATAGGGTTTTGTAATATATTGGATTACTTGATAATATGCCAACAAAGATACATGTACAGGAACAAGCCATTACGGTGATTTCGCACAACAACAGCGATTACATCTCCTTGACCGATATAGTTCGCAACCAAATGCAGGAGCATGTCATCTTCCGTTGGTTGAGTTTTAAAAGTACGATTGAGTACTTAGGCGAGTGGGAGGCGTTGTACAACCCAAATTTTAATTATACCGAATCGGTACAATTAAATGTACATTCGAAAGTGTTGCATAGGAAACTGCTGAAATAAAACATATATTAAGAAAACAAGTATTATGATAAGATTATTGTTAATTTGCTTTATTTGCCTATATGCAAATCTTCTAAATGCGCAAATCACTATTATGGATGAGGATGTGCAGGAAAAGATAGTCTCAAAGCCACGGGCTTTTGATAGCCTGTCCAATATTACGTATCAGAAGGATCCTGTACAATATAAACAATACATTGGATACAAATTGTACTGTCTTCCGATTTCTAACAAATATAAGCGAGAGACTTCTTCTTATGTAGACCACATAAAGGAATTTAGATACAAATCACCTCGTAAATTTGTGAAACCTCACAAACCCTTTGCCCAAACCAATGATGCGAGAGCTTTTATACCCTTTCCCCTCCAATACAAGAAACAGAAAGAGATATATGAAAAAAAATTTATTGTCTCAACAGACATTTATAATGCCACTACTGATGACACTACTAATACCCTAAATCACTATACGTACGGCATATTTACTCCTTATGAATCCATTCAAAACACTTATTTTACAATTCTAAATATAGAAATATCATATTGGAGTGATTCAGACTACACTACTATTGAGAAATGGGAAAACCCACGCAACAAAAAATCCATATTGCGTTTCACATTAAAGAATGAAACTACTGAGGAGGAGTTGTATTGGATTATTGAAAACAGTGATTTTGCATTTAGAAATACAGTGCTGTTTCTTGTACCGTACTTTGAGAAGATGCAGAAGACATATAAAGATCAAAATGTGGTGTCAACCAAAATCTTGGAAAACCTTGCTGACATCAATACGGGTGAACCTGTCAACATACAGCCAAGAGAAGTATGGCGATGCTATAATGTTACTTTTGTAAATTCGAAGGATCATATCCTTGTACAACCGTATTTCTTTCTGGAGAAAGATGGCGCCAAGGTAATGATTAGATTCGAAGATTTTACAGAAAAATGCAGGGGTATATTTACTGAGGAAGACCAACTTTTCCTTCCAACGTTTATCTTGGAACAGCAATACAATGATATTATTGCCGAAAAGCAACGTACTGCTGAAGAAAAGCAACGTCTGGAGGAAGAAAGGCAACGGCAAGAAGAGTTGGCTCGTCTGGAACACAACAAGTTAATTATGCAAAAGTATGGCAATAAGTACGGGAAGTTAATTTGCGACGGGAAGGTTTGTCTAAATATGACAAAAGAGATGTGTATAGAAGCATGGGGAGAGCCATTGTATGTCAATTCAACCATTGTCAGCGGAATGGTTCACGAACAATGGGTTTATGGTTGGCATAACTATTTGTATTTTGACAACGGCACACTGAAAGCTATACAAAACTAATTCATATATAAGACAATGACTATTCACTTGATTCATATTAAATAATCCTTAAACGTTTAAGCAATTTTGACAAAAGAAAAATACAACACAAATTGCAATAATAATAATAATAATAAAATATCAGCGTTATAAAAAAAAAATAAGTATGAACACCAAAAGTCATAACAAACCTTTAAGTATCGGCGAATCTTTCAAAAAATTTATGAAAGATTTTGATGACAATACCTCGAAAGTATTTCGGGATAGTTCATGGGAAATGCGTGATGGACATTACGTGCAATTTACTCTTTATGAAGATCAGAAACGAAGTGTCGCTGAAACTAACGAAACCTTTTCTTCAAGATTATGAATAGTTGGAGTGAATTAAATAACGAATACAATCAAGCAGTCATCACAGGAGGTAGTGAGAAGTCTGGATACAATCATATCCTGCAAAGGAAAAGTCAAATGATTCATGACTTGTCAAATTTGACTGGAAGAAACACAATTCTCTATTTTTCCGCATTTCTCAACCATGGGAAAAACTCCATCAACACTGACATTAATGACAAAGATGTAAATGCACTGATGGAGACGGTAAAGGGAACAAACAAAAATAATGGGCTTGACATTATTCTTCATACTCCAGGAGGTGAGATTGGAGCAACAGAACAGATTATTTCCTATCTCAAATCTTACTATGGCGAAGATATTAGAGCTATTGTACCTCAAATGGCCATGTCTGCCGGTTCAATGATAGCTGTTTCATGCAAGTCAATTATTATGGGAAGGCAGTCATGTATTGGACCTTTTGATCCCCAATTGGGTGGTGTTGCATGTCAATCAATGTTGAGAGAATACGAATATGCCGTCAAAGAAGTTACCAATAATCCAGCAAGTCTTGGATTATGGCAAATTATGTTCTCAAAACTTACACCCACATTTCTAACACGTTGTCAACAAGCTGATGAACTTGTTGATAAATTGACTGACAAAATATTATCAGGTAAAGGATTGTCTGCTGCGAAAGTGAAGGATATTAAAAAGAAATTTGCAAAGAACGATGATACAAAAGCCCATAATCGTCATATAGATAGAGAAGAATGTCGTAAGGTTGGACTTATGATTGAAGATTTGGAAAGCAGACAAGACATACAAGACCTTGTTTTGGGTATACATCATTGCTGCATGATTCTTGCTGACAAAACAAATCTTGATAAGATTGTTGAAAATAATATTGGCGGCAACTATATTTTGGCAACCGCCATTCCTCCCATGAATCCATAAAAAACGATTTTTTTTATAATAAAGTAATTAATTCTTAAATGTTTAAGTAAATTTAAATAAAATTATGGCAGAAAAAAAATTTATGACATGTGACGGTAACTGCGCGGCTGCGCACGTGGCCTACATGTTCAGCGAAGTGGCCGCCATCTACCCCATCACCCCGTCAAGCCCGATGGCAGAATACATTGACGAGTGGAGCGCAGGCGGCAGAAAGAACATTTTCGGGGAAACCGTGAAAGTGGTTGAAATGCAGAGTGAAGCCGGTGCAGCCGGTGCCGTGCACGGCTCATTGCAGGCCGGTGCGCTGACCACCACCTACACCGCCTCCCAGGGTCTGTTGCTGATGATCCCCAACATGTACAAGATTGCCGGTGAGCTGTTGCCGGGCGTGTTCCATGTGAGCGCACGTGCCTTGGCAGCCCAGGCATTGTCCATCTTCGGCGACCATGCCGACGTGATGAGCACCCGCCAGACCGGTTTCGCCATGTTGGCGACCAGCTCCGTACAGGAAATCATGGACCTCGCTCCCGTGGCGCATCTTGCAGCCATTGAGGGCCGCGTGCCGTTCCTGCATTTCTTCGACGGATTCCGCACCTCCCACGAAATCCAGAAGGTGGAGGCCACCGACCAGGACGAAGTGGCCAAACTGATTGATTGGGACGCTTTGAAGGCCTACCGTGAAAGGGCTTTGAATCCTGAGCATCCTGTGACCCGCGGCACCGCCCAGAACGGTGACATCTACTTCCAGACCCGCGAAGCGCAGAACGCCTACTACAACGCCATCCCTGACATCGTCGCCAAGTACATGAAGGAGATGAGCCGCATCACCGGACGCGAATACCGTCCGTTCGACTACTACGGCGCAAAGGATGCCACCGACATCATCATCGCCATGGGCTCCATCACCGATGTGGTGAAAACCGTGATCGACAAGGAGAATGCCGCCGGCAAGAAATATGGTCTGGTGAATGTCCACCTGTACCGTCCCTTCAGCGTGAAATACCTGATGGAAGCGCTGCCAAAGAGCATGATGGAACATGTGAAGCACATCTGCGTGCTTGACCGCACCAAGGAGATTGGCGCCAACGGCGAGCCTCTGTATCTCGATGTTGTGGAAGCTTTCAAGGACTGCCCGTACAAACCGATGATCATCGGCGGCCGCTATGGTCTCTCTTCAAAGGACACCACCCCCGCCCACATCCTGAGTGTGTTCAACAACCTCACCTCCTCCAAACCGATGAACCAGTTTACTATCGGCATTGTGGACGATGTTACCAACCTCTCCCTGCCGGTGCTTCCGGAGATTTCCATCCTGCCGAAAGGCACCTTCGAAGCCAAATTCTACGGCCTCGGCGCTGACGGTACGGTGGGTGCAAACAAGAACTCCATCAAGATTATCGGTGACAACACCAACAAATACAGCCAGGCCTATTTCGACTACGACTCCAAGAAGTCGGGCGGCTACACCTGCTCGCACCTGCGTTTCGGCGACCAGCCCATCCTGGCCCCGTATCTGGTCGGAACCCCTGACTTTGTGGCCGTACACGTGCCTTCCTATCTGCGCAAGTAAGACTGCCTGCGCGGTCTGAAGGACAACGG
>JAEEGG010010734.1_pt1 | contig 20157 bp, 13 predicted proteins | sample 9134161 | NCBI WGS metagenome assembly JAEEGG01 (sample SAMN16246543, study PRJNA631951) | gut metagenome | biome: gut microbiome; feature: rumen; material: CR-attached | host: Bos | place: Iran: Karaj | collected 2018-10 | reverse complement strand
AGCAAATTTGGATGAGGCATTGGGACGTTCGTTAAGCAGGTACTCCCATTCGGCTTGGGTGAGAGTGCGCCATCGGTTGGCAGTATTTCCGCCGTTGCTGATGGGGTTGCTACCCCAGTCAACGAAGGCGCCATAGTCCATATAGCTGGTGGAGGATAGGGTTGGATTGCTGCCCGTGCCCCAACCAAAGAGGTCTATCCAACCACTATAGGTGGAGCTGATACTGCGGTTATCACTTCCGCTGACATTACCTCCGTAATTCCCATTACCGTCGGCTGTTTGTGTACCTACATAGTCATACTGGTGTTCGGCAAATCGCCAAGTATTGGTGCTTGCTTGGTACTGCAAGTTACCTTTTGAGAAATGCACCTGCTGTGTCTCACTCACCGAAAACAGGCCTGGCAAGCATCCCTCAGGGATAATAGGAGCAATATCTTTTTTCTGACACCCCACTGTCATCATCATAACGGCAGCCATAAAACAGACCACCATGGATTTACTTAATCTCTTCATATTAATACCATTTTTGAATTAATAATCTTTTTCAGTACAGGAAGTTATTGTAAGGATACCTCACCGCGTGGATTTTCTTCACTTCTTCGTACATCACATCACGCAGGGCGTCGATATTCTCGCGGTTGGCGGCACTGATGAAGATAGTGTGCAGGGGGTCGTTCTTTTCAGACTGCCGAGCCATCCAGCTGTCCTGCAGCATCTCCAGCGTCCAGTTGGCCTTGGTCATGGGCGTCAGGTCGTCCTCTTCTTTCTCAACATAGGTATAGGCATCAATCTTGTTGAACACAAGGATAGTAGGCTTATTGTTGGCTCCGATTTCCTCCAGTGTGCGGTTCACGGCGTTAATCTGCTCCTCGTAGTCGGGATGGGAAATATCCACCACGTGCATCAGCAAGTCAGCCTCGCACACCTCATCCAACGTCGACTTGAACGACTCCACCAGTCCATGGGGCAACTTGCGGATAAACCCCACCGTGTCGGTGAGCAGGAAGGGCAGGTTGCCCAACACTACTTTGCGCACTGTGGTGTCCAGCGTGGCAAAGAGTTTGTTTTCGGCAAACACATCGCTCTTGCTTAGCAAGTTCATCAGTGTCGACTTGCCCACATTGGTGTATCCCACCAGTGCCACACGCACCAGGCTTTCGCGGTTCTTGCGTTGCTGCACCTTCTGCTTGTCGATGTCGCGCAGTTTTTCTTTCAGCAGGGCTATCTTCTCGGTAATCAGCCGTCGGTCGGTCTCAATCTGTGTCTCGCCAGGGCCACGCATACCGATACCGCCGCGCTGCCGCTCGAGGTGCGTCCACATGCGGGTCAATCGAGGCAGCATGTACTGCAACTGCGCCAGCTCCACCTGTGTCTTGGCGATGCTGGTGCGGGCACGCTTGGCAAAGATATCCAGTATCAAGGTGGTGTGGTCCAAGATGCGGCACCCGAATTCCCGCTCGAGATTGCGCAGCTGGGCGGGCGACAGCTCGTCGTCGAACACCAGGAAATCGGCATCCAATGCGTTCTTGTACTCTTTGATTTCCTCCAACTTGCCACTGCCCACATAGGTTCGTGTGTCAGGACGCTCCAGTTTCTGAATCACCTGCTTCACGGGTATGCCCCCTGCGGTGTCGAGCAGAAAGGCAAGCTCGTTGAGACACTCCTGTGTGCGTTCCATCGTAGTGCCGTTGGCACACACGCTCACCAGTATCGCCTTCTCCGGCACCACCTCGGTACTGAAGGTGTTGCGTTCCTGGGGCGTAGGGCGTTTCTTGGGCATTCCCTCAGCCTCCCAGGCACCCGTGGGACTCTTCCATTTGCCGTGATTATTTGGTTTCCAACTCATAATGTCTCTCTGTCTTTACCCTTCCATGCCACGCGAAAGCACCTCGTGTGCCACCTTGCTGCTGCCGCGCTGCACCACATTCCGCAGCACCTCTTCAATCTTTTCTCCCGCAGTCTCCCAGCTGTATTTGTCATGCACAAATGCATAGCCATTGGCAGCCAGTATATCGCACCGATTCCTGTCGCGCAGCAGGGCTATCAGACACTCGGCAAAGGAAAGCGGAGTGTCGCCCACCAGCACCTCCTTGTCCTTCTCGGCACAAAGGGAGTCGTTGGCCAATGAGGTGGTGACGCAAGGAAGTCCCATGGCCATGGCTTCGAGCAGCTTGTTCTGCAATCCCGACCCTGTCTGCATGGGGGCGGCGAATATACGGGCGGAAGCATAGCACTCCCTGATATCCTCCACAGGGCCTGTCACCGTGATGCGGTCGTTGGCCAAATGGCTCACATTATACTTGGGATTGGCACCGGCCAGCAGGAGTTTGGCTTCGGGGAACGACTCCCACACCAAGGGCATCACCTGCTTGGCCAGATACTGTGCCGCACGGATATTGGGCTCATAGCGCATATTGCCGCAAAAGACAATATCATACTCCTTCACCCGCTCGATAGGTTTGAAATAGTCAAAGTCCACCCCGTTGGGAATGACGTGTATGTCGCCGCTCTTCTTGTGGGGGATGGCCTCGGAATCTACCTCGGAGATAATGGTGAGGTCGTCAAAAATCTTGAAAGAGTTGTATTCCGACGAGCGCAGCATCTTGAACTCGAAGTGGAGGATATACCGCCACAGTCCGCGGGCCTGCTCCATGCGCCGCTCAATATTCATCGACAAGGCATCCTGAAAGTCCATCACCTTGGGCAGTACCGAGCGGCTGACAAGCGGCATGGTGCGCACCATCTGGCTGAAGATGACATCGGGTTTCACTTCCTGCTCCAAGCGGCGGCAGGCTCGGCGCGCCTTGCGCGAATCCCAGTAGCCTATCTGCAGCGACTTGGTATAGATAAAGTTGCGCAAAACATTCTTGTAGTTCACCAACCGGGGAGAACTCACCACTTTGATTACCGAACAATAGGGGCGCAAATGCTCTATATGCTCCGGCAGCACTTTGGTGTGCGACACACAGAAGAGTATGACCTCGTTACGGCGCGACAACTCTTTTATCAGATTGAAGGCACGCAGCTTGTCGCCTTTCTCAAGCGGATAAGGGAACCGGGGTAAAACAACCAATATCTTCATGTTGATGTGTTTTTTGTTGATCTGTTGGTTGAATGTGTGAATTCGTAAATGTGTTAATTCGTAAATCGACTGACTCATTAACATGTTAACACATTAACACATTCTAATCATATTAATTTTCAAAACAATGACGTTTGTGTGCCTTCGGCAAAGCCTTCACGCTCCTCGTCAACGGTGTTCAAGTCCGTTTCGGGCTGTTCCTCTTCGGGTTCAGGCTCCGGTTCGGGACGGGGCTCCAGCCAGCGGAACTCCTTCACCTTGCTGGTCGTGACACGCTTGCCCTTGGCCTTGTAGCCCTTCACGGCAATAAACTCTTCCACATCAATATCCTCTTCCAGAATCTTCTTGCCCGAAGCCTCGTCATAGCTTACATGCAGGATGGGAAATGTGTCCATGCTGTAGGAAACCATGCTGTCGCCTTCGTCCAGGAAAGAGAGTTTCTTGTCGCTGTCCTCGGCCTGGAAACGCTTCAGATAGTAACTGCCCGTTTCGCCCTCCTGATACAGCACCGTGACGATGTTGCGGCTGTTGTACTTGCGCACCTCAATCAAGTCTTCGTCAAAATGGGTGCCCAAGTCATGCCCTGTCAGGCGCATATAGCCCGACTGGGTGAGGGAGAACACCTTGTCTCTGCCCGAGAAACGCCCCAGCGACTGGCCTGCGCCGTTCACATTCAGCCTCCTCACCGTGGGGTCGTACCAAATCTCACGCGCCTCAAGGGTGGAGACCCCCTCCCCTTTCTTGGTGATATTTCTCACTGCGTTACGGGTCAGGATATTGCCCATGGCCTTGCGCCCCTTGATGGCAAGCTTGGCAAAGTCGAAGTCGAAGCTGACCTTCTTCAGCTTGGCCTTGGTGGCATGATGGACCGTAATCACTTCCGCCTCTCCATTGGGATTGGCAGTGAAATACAGTATCTTGGTGCCTTTGGTGCCCTGTGTCAGGTTATACTCCGTGTCGCGTGTGATGCCGACTACCGAGAAACGCTTGACAAAGGCAAAACCCATTGCTCCGTCGCGGTAAACCATGTTGTACACCGTGCGGTCGTCCTTCTTGCGGAACAGACCGATATACAGCAGTTCCTTGCAGGCCGACGAACCCACAAACGCCTTCTCCTGCACCTTGGTGACAATCATTGTGCCGTCCGTGCGGAACACGATGATGTCGTCAATCATGGAGCAGTCAAAGGCATATTCGGCGCCTTCGTCTTTCTTCATGGCTGTTCCGGCAAAGCCCGTGGCCATGTTCACATACAGTTTCTCGCTGGCGACAGCCACGTTGGCAGCCTGTATCTCCTCGAAGTTCCTTATCTCGGTCTTGCGCTCGCGGCCCTTGCCGTAGGTATCCAGAATATGCTGGAAATAGTTGATGGCATACTCCGTCAGGTGTGCCAAGTGGTTCTTGGTCTCCTCGATATCCACCTCGATGTTGGCAATCTCCTGCTCGGCTTTCTTGATGTCGAACTTCGAAATCTTGCGCACAGGCTTCTCGCACAGTTTCAACACTTGCTCACGCGTAATCTCCTTGCGGAACAGTTTCCTGTAGGGGTCAAAGCCGCGCTCGATGCCGGTAACCTGGTCTTCCCATGTGGCAAAGTCCTTTTTCTCCAAGACCTTGTATATGCCCTTCTCGAAGAAAAACTTCTCCAACGACACCCAGTGCCAGCGGTCTTCCAGCTCGGCAAGCAGTATCTCCAGTTCCTGCTTCAGCAAGTCTTTGGTATGGAATGTGGAGTGCCGCAGTATGTCGCTGGCGGTCATGAACTCAGGCTTGTTGTCGACGATGACGCACGTCTGCGGCGAGAAACTGATCTGGCAGTTGGTAAAAGCATACAACCCGTCAATCGTCTGGTCGGGCGAGACACCGTTGGGCAGATAGCAGACTATCTCCACCTCGGCAGCCGTGTTGTCGTCCACCTTCTTGATGCTGATTTTCTTCTTCTCGTTGGCTTTGAGAATGCTCTCTATCAGCACGTCGGTGGTGACGGTATAGGGTATCTCGGTGATGACGACGGCCTTGCGCTTTTCGTCATAGTGCATCTTGGCGCGGATGCGCAGCCGTCCGCCCAATGCTGCGTCGTTGTATTTCGACACGTCTATCAACCCGCCCGTGGGGAAGTCGGGGTATATCTCGAAAGGCTCGTCCTTCAGCACATGGATGGAAGCCTCCATCAGCTCGCAGAAGTTATAAGGCAGGATGTTAGAGGTCAGGGTGACAGCAATGCCCTTGGTGCCTTGTGCCAGCAGCAGGGGGAACTTGATGGGCAGGGTGACGGGCTCCTGTTTGCGGCCGTCGTAACTGGGTTTCCATTGTGTGGTCTTGGGGTTGAACACCACCTCCTTGGCGAACTTCGAGAGGCGCGCCTCAATATAACGCCCTGCAGCTGCGCCGTCGCCGGTAAGGATATTGCCCCAGTTACCCTGGCAGTCAATCAGCAGGTTCTTCTGCCCCAGGTTCACTAATGCATCGTTGATCGACTGGTCGCCGTGGGGGTGATACAGCATCGTCGTTCCGACGATGTTGGCCACCTTGGTGAACCGGCCGTCGTCGGTCTCCTTCATGGCATGGAGGATTCGTCGCTGCACCGGTTTCAGGCCGTCGTCGATGTCTGGCACCGAACGGTCGAGGATGACGTCCGAGGCATAGTCTATCCAATATTCGCGGAACATGCCGTTCAGCGACAGGGTAGTGCCTTCGCCCACCGGCTCCTCGTCATCAGTCAGAGAAACCGCCACAGTATCGTCCATCTCAGTGTCTTGAGACTCATTCGGTTCGATGTCCTTCTCCTCTTCCGGGGGAATGATATGCTCTTCGTCCATAATAATCGTTTAAAATGCAAAGATACCAATTATTTCTGACATAACCGGTTTTCAGTCCCCATAAATTATAAACAGACTTACTCACACCTTTGCCCGACCATCGTTATTCCATCAATAATCCATACATTTCCGTCCATTTTTCGTCGCGACCGGATGGAAGCAACGTTATTATCGGCATGACCGAATGGGAGCAACGTTTTTTTCGGCGCGACACTTGCCGCTTCGCGCGGAAGTTAAATTTTATTCTGTGAAGAATTACGCCACCTTTCGCCAACTTACTCCACCGTTCCGAAAGTGTCGCATATTTGTCCCCAAAGTTCCTCTGCGTGCCTTCCGGACTCGAAGTTGCGTCGTTCTTTATCTTATCGTTTTTCGATATGTTTCCCATCGTTTTCCCTTTCTGAAACGGAGAACGAGTGGAAAACGATCGAATAACGAGCGAATAAATGACGACGCTTGAGTGAGTGCTGAAAGGAGTGAATGTGTTAATTCTTGAGTTATTGCTTGAATGCTTGATTGTGTAAATGCTTGAGTGCTGGCGCAGTCAAATCACTCAAACAATCAAGCAATCAGACAATCAAGCAATCACTAAAGCAATCAGAGTAAATGTAAGATGTTGATATGTTGATACGTTGATATGATGCGAGTCGTATAAACTTATCAACTTATCAACGGACAACGAATTAAAACAATCAAGCAATCAGACAATCAAGCAATCAATCCACTCCCTGCCCGGGCCATTACCTCCCCAGCAGCCGCGGGATGTAGGAGTCGAGGTGGTTGCGGTGCAAGGCCTGGCGGATGGCTGTCTGGCATTCTCGCTTGTAGTAGAAGAACATAAGGTTCTGCTCTTTCTTCGCGGCGGGTGCGGTGGCCACATAGACGGGCTGCATCGTGGTGGGGTCGATGCCGGTGTAGTACATCTCGGTGCTGAGGGTCATGGGTGTGGGCGTGAAGTCTTGTATCTGTTCCAGACGGTAGCCCAGCCGCTTCATCTCCACGGCAAGGTCGGCCATGTCCTTCAGCTGGCAGCCGGGGTGCGAGCTGATGAAGTACGGGATAAGCTGGTAGCGCAGCCCCGCCTGTCGGCACACGGCATCGAACCGGCTCTTGGTTTCGAGGAAAAGATTAAATGATGGCTTTCGCATGAGCGACAGCACTTTGTCGCTTGTATGTTCAGGTGCCACCTTAAGTCGCCCGCTGGTGTGGTTGACCACTACGTCGCGGAAGTAGTTCCAGCCGCCGTTTTGGTCGGTGAAGAGGTCGCAGCGGATGCCGCTGCCCACATAGAGGTGCTTGACCTTGGGGTGTGCCGACACCTTGCGCAGGAGGTCGGTCATCGGGCGGTGGTCGCTGTCGAGATTCTTGCACAGGGTGGGCATCGAGCAACTGTATCGCGAGCACTTGCGGCACAGATCGGGGCTCTTCCCCTTCATGCGCCACATGTTGGCCGAGGGGCCGCCGAGGTCAGTGAGCACGCCGTGGAAGTCGGGGTCGTGTGTCAGGGTGTCCACCTCATTGAGTATGGAGGCCTCGCTGCGCGAGGCTATCTGTTTGCCCTGATGGGCGCTGATGGTGCAGAACGAACACCCGCCGAAGCAGCCGCGGTGGGTGTTCACGCTCCAGCGTATCATGTCGAAGGCCGGGATGGGGCCGCGCTTCTTGTACTTGGGGTGTGGCTGGCGGAGGTAGGGCAGGTCGAAACTGGCGTCGATTTCCTCAGTGGTCATGGGGGGCTCAGGCGGGTTGACGACAATGCAGCTGTCGCCGTGCCGCTGTACGAGGGTGGCACACTCTATCTTATTGCTTTCCAGCTCGATGATGCGGTAATTCTCGGCCTCTGCGCGCTTGGAGCGAAGGCATTCCTCGAAAGAGTGGAGCTCAATAATCGGAGGGTTCGGAGTTTTCTGAATATTCTGAATATTCTGGATATTCTGAATACTCTGATTGGTCTTATAGGCTACCTGGGGCAGGCTGTGGAGCGCCTCCACGGGCTGGCCTTCGTCCAGCAGGCGGGCTATCTTGAGGGTGGTGCGCTCGCCCATGCCGTAGTTGAGCAGGTCGGCGGGGGTGTCGGCCAGTATGCTGGGAAACAGACGGTCGTCCCAATAGTCGTAGTGTGCCAGACGGCGCATGGAGGCCTCTATGCCCGCCATGATGACGGGCACATCGGGATATATCTGCTTCAGGATGCGGGTGTAGACGTAGGTGGCGCGGTCGGGACGGAAACCCGCCTGTCCACCAGGCGTGTAGGCGTCGTCGTGGCGAAGGCGACGGGCAGCGGTGTAGTGGTTCACCATACTGTCCATCGCCCCGCTGGTGACTCCGAAGAAGAGACGCGGACGGCCAAACTTGCGGAAATCGCGCAGGTCGTCGCGCCAGTTGGGCTGCGGTATGACGGCCACACGGTAGCCCGCAGCCTCTAATGTCCTCCCGATCACAGCTGTGCCGAAAGCCGGGTGGTCAATATAGGCGTCGCCGGTGACAAGCACCACGTCCACAGTTTCCCAACCCAAACGCTTCACTTCATCCAACGTTATGGGCAAGAAGTGACTCATTCAGCTCTTTGTATCCTAAAAATCAAAGTGAACGCCAAGGCCTACGCTTATAGGCTCGTAGTTGAAATACCCATAGGTATCATGCCAGTTCGAGAGATAGGCATAGCCGACATTAAACGAGAACTTTACCTGTTGCCATCCCACACGTACCATGAATTGGGGCTGGAGCAGCACATGCGAGTCGGTAAGCTTGGTTTCTTTGACAACCTCTCCATTTCCCTGCACCAAGCTTTTCTCAAAGTTAGGCATCATCAAGCCGCCCTTAAAGCCAAAGCCAATATCGAAGATGCCACCGAGCAGGTTTACCCAGCCCGTGTTCACCTGACCGAAAACCAGATTGTAGTTACCCTCCACTTTGCGGTACGAGTTGTCTTCGCTTACCTCTGTTTTGTGCACTGAGGTGCCGAAGCCATAGCCTGCATATCCTTCAAGCACTGCATTGTCGCCCATCGGGAGGAAACCGCCGGCAGCACCCTGCACGTAAAACGAGTTGGTGTTTGACAAACAGACAGCCGCCTGTACGCCCACATTGTTTAACGGAGCAAAGGAAACTGTGCCATTGAACGCCGGAGCTCCGAGCAACGGTGCACTCAAGGAGAAATTGGCATCAACATCCACCTCACCCTTTTCGCGCAGCAGCGGGATGTCGACATTGTGAGGGTGATAGATTACGCAAGAGCCAAACAAAGAAGTGAGCAACAGTGGCAAAGCCAATTTAATAATACTTGTTTTTTTCATATTATTTCATTTTTAATTGATTTGCAAAGATACGATTTTTTCTTGATATCTTATATGTTTAAAATGAAAACATCGTTGACTAATTCCTATTTGTGGACGATTGAGGAATGTTGAGGTAAAGGTCGCAACAATTATTTGTAGTTTTGCAACCGAGAACCTTGGTGATGATAGACGGGAATTGTTGAATTACACCATGACTATCAACCATTTCACCCTAGCCTCTGCCAGGTTGAGGTCTTTGAAATACTGTGTTTGGGTTAATCGTACCAACTCAATAATTGGCGATGTAGTTTAGGGCGGCGTCAAGCTGTGGTGCAAAGCTGCCGTTGTGGTCTTTGCGCAACACTATCTTATCAGGAGTGTGGCCGATGCCTTCGGTCACCCGGCCACCGATAAGGGCTTCGAATGTGGAGGTGTATATGTAGTGTCCTCGGAGGTTGGCTCCGTCACCAAAGGGACCACCGTAGTTGAGGTTGATGTCGGTATAGGGTTGCAGGGGACAGTTGGCGCCATATGTGCGCTCGCCAATGGTATAGGCAGTGGGAAGGGCGGCCTTGGCACACATGGGTTCTATCTCGCCCATGCTGATAGAGTTTATGTCGCAGAGAATGACGTAGGGGATGCGCTCAGCGGTGATATCGCGGAAGTATTTCTTGTTGGGTCTGACATAGTAGGGAACCCACTGGGAGTATTCGAGACGTCCGGGACCTTCTTTGTAGCGGGTCTGCATAACCTCGACAGGCTGCTTGATGAAGGAGCCGATGAGGTAGTCGAGGTCATCCTGAAAGCCGCCATTGTTGCAGCGGTTGTCGAGGATGATGCCAGCCAGTTGGTCGCGAGGGGTGTCGGTGATGGCACGAAGCCAGTGGTCGAGGAGTTGAGCACCGTCGCCAGCCATGGTGCCGTCGCCAAGGCTGCGGATGATTGGTGTGAAAGCGGCCATGGACTGCCAGAGATAGGGTACACGACGGCCATCGGACAGTTGGAAGAGGATGTAGTGGTAGGTAACCATGGAGGAGATGGCCTCCTCGCGGAAGACGAAGGAGCCGGATTCGTGGGCGAGGACAGTATAGCCATTGGACTCGATGTCGTTGAGAAATGCGAGGATGGCGGGTCGCTCGCTGGAGTTGTATTCGATGAAGTAGTCGCGCTGGCCGACCTCTTCCCTACCCGGCCGGATGGTCACGATATTGTCGGAGTCGGCAGGATGAGGATGGATGTTCTGGATGTAAACAGACATGTGGTGGTCTTTCATGTTGCCGAAGATGCCATGGTAGAGGTTGTAGAGATCGTCGTTACGGACGCTGTCGCCTTTGGCATAACGCTGGTCGAGGGCTTGGAATTGCGGTAGGTAACGGCTGTAGACAGCATCCCAGTCGGTGGTGTCGACATCCCAGAAGACATAGCCAGTGCTGATGCTTTTCCATAGGAAGGTGAACTGTTCTTCGTAGGTGTTGTAGGCCAGTTTATGGCTCTCGCCAATATAAGGGACATAGTCGGACTCTTTGCGGCAGGATCCGAAGAGCAGCGCGAGGACGGCTGTAAGTATGATTGTCTTTTTCATTGCTGTTCTTTTTTGTTGAATTGATAGGAGATGCCAAGGGTGAAGGAGCCAGTGTTGAGGTAGCGATAGTCCTGCAAGTGGTTGTAGCCGACATGATGACTGACAAGGTCGTAGTACAGGAGTGCATCGAGGTGGAGCGCAAGGCACGAGGTAAGGCCATAGCTGAGTGCCATGCCGCAGGCAAGGCCTGCATCGAAGCGACGCTCCTCACGGGTGAAAGGACGCGGCTTGTCGAAATCGATGAAATAGACATCGTAGTCGGTCATGCCATAGGTGGTGCCTTTGACACGCTGTCCCAGCCAGTAGCCGCAGAAGCCCCCGAGCAAAAAGTGTCCGCGCAGACGCTGGCCGCCGAAGGAGAAGTCGGCCATGACAGGCAGGGCAAGGTAGGTGTTGCGGTGGTCGGTATAGACCGGCGAGATGTAGTTGAGATGGCGCTGCAGGCGATGGTTGCGCTGCATGATGTCGAGGTCGGCACGCACTGCCATCCATGTATTTACCGAATAACGGCCTTCGATGCCGAAGTCGTAGCCGCAGAGACTGCTGTAGGTCTCGTCGATGCGGTCGGTGTGGGATCGGGTGATACTGGTGCTGTTTAACCCACCGTGAATTCCCACATCCCACTGAGCAAAAGCGAGACCTTGCAAGGAACATAGTACAAGGATAATGAATATTCGTTTCATTTTGGACTTAGGTTTTTCTGTATAAAAAAATGCAGCTGGTGGGTGCCAGCTGCATTAAAACGATTATGCGATTCAGTCTTGGATGGCTTTGATGCCGGGAAGGACTTTGCCTTCGAGGTATTCGAGCATGGCGCCACCGCCTGTGGAGACGTAGCTCATCTTGTCGGCAATGCCCATCTGCTTGACAGCTGCCACGCTGTCGCCACCGCCAACGGCAGCAAAGGCACCCTGCTTGCAAGCCTCAGCCACATAGTTGGCTATCGCGTGGGTACCCTTGGCAAAGGTGGAGAGTTCGAAGACACCGGCAGGACCGTTCCAAAGGATGGTCTTGCTGTTCATGACGATGTCACGGATGGCCTTGCAGCTCTCGGGACCGCAGTCCATGCTCTCCCAACCGTCGGGCACTTCGCCGCTGGGGACAATCTGTGTGTTGGCATCGTTGCCAAACTTGTCACCAATGACACTGTCGACGGGCAGATAGTACTTCACGCCCTTTTCGTCCATACGGTGCATAAGGTCGCGAGCCAAGTCAAGTTTGTCGTCCTCACAAATGGAGTTGCCAATCTTGCCACCGAGGGCCTTGGTGAAGGTGTAGCGCATACCGCCAATGATTATCATGTTGTCAACCTTGTCTATCAGGTTCTCCAAGATGCCAATCTTGCTACTCACCTTGCTACCACCGATGATGGCAGTGAAGGGGCGCGGAGGATTCTGCATCAGCTTTTCCAGGTTGCGCACCTCGTTCTCCATGAGGAAACCGAAGTATTTGTCGTTGGGGAAGAACTTGGCAATAACAGCGGTGGAGCTGTGTTCGCGGTGTGCGGCACCAAAGGCATCATTGATGTAGCAGTTGCCCAGAGCGGCCAGCTGACGGGCAAGTTCTTCGCCACCCTTTGTCTCCTCGGGATAGAAACGGATGTTCTCGAGCAGCATGACGTCGCCGTCTTTGAGGTCGGCAGCCATCTTCTCAGGCACACCGCTGCCCAGCAGTTCCTGCGTGAACTTCACCGGACGGCCAATCAACTCTTCCAAGTGCTTGGCAACAGGCTCAAGAGTAAACTCGGGCTCGAAACCGCCTTTCTTGGGACGGCCAAAGTGAGCCATAATGATAATGGCAGCCCCATCGTTCATCAGTTTCTTGATGGTGGGAAGGGATTCTACCATACGGGTATCGTCCGTGATATGCTTGTTGTCATCCACGGGGACGTTGAAGTCGACGCGCAGCAACACCTTGCGTCCTTTAAAGTTGATATCGTTTATTGATTTCATAGTAAGTAATTTATTTTAGATTGTTAATAAAAACAGATTAAGCCTCGACATGGTGGGGCTCGTGGACGGCCATGCCAATGTAGAGGGCAGAGAGCATGGTGAACACAAAGGCCTGGATGTAGGCGACCAGACACTCCAGCACGCTGATGAACACGCTGAAGACCACCGAGATTACAGATACACCGGCACCCACTCCCATGGAGATGGTGTTGCTGATGATGAAGATGATGACCACAAAGCCAAGTATGACGATATGTCCAGCCGTCATATTGGCAAATAGACGAATCATCAGAACAATGGGCTTGGTGAAGACACCCACAAGTTCGACAATCGGCATGAGCGGGAAAATCTTGAGCCATGCAGGCACGCCCGGCGTGTTGAAGATGTCCACCCAGTAGTGCTTGTTGCCGCTGAGGTTGGTGATGAGGAAGGTGATGACTGCCAGGGTGGCTGTCACGGCAAGGTTACCCGTCACATTGGCACCGGCAGGGAAGAACGGTATCAGGCCCATGCAGTTGGTGAAGAAGATGAAGAAGAAAAGCGTGAGCATGTAGGGCAGATATTTCTCATAGTGCTTCTCCCCTATCATGGGCCGCACGATACTGTCGCGCACAAAAACGACCAGCATCTCCACAAGCGACTGCAGACCTTTGGGAGCCTGGTTCTCGCGTTTCTTGTAGCCTTTCTTGGCCACCATGACAATGACAATCAGCAGGACAACGATAATCATGATGGCAGCGGGCACCTTGGTGATGGAGAAGTCTAACGGTTTCACCACCTTGCCGGCTTCGTCAAGCAACGGTTGGCCAGCCTCGTCCACACAGATAATCTCCTCTTTCTCGATGCCGCCGCCCACAAGACGATAGCCTTTATAATCGGCATGGCCATGATGGAACTTGGAGGACATGAAGACATCCAGGTGTCCATTATTGATAAGGATTACCGGCAGGGGAATGGCGACAGCATGCTCCTTGCCCGACTTGTCGAAATAGTCAAACATATGCCACGAATGGGCGTCGGTGACGTGTCCGATAATGGTTGAACCGGGATTGAATCCCTCTTCAGCCTCTGACGGCTCTTCGGCAGCCACTTCGTCCGCGGCAAAAATGTCTTCACTCTCGAAATCATCCATCGCCAACATTTCGGCAGAGAAGTCGTCGTCGGAAGCCAATTCAATAAACTCCGTTGCAGTGGCATGCACTGCGGTCAAGAGCATTAATGAAAACAGGAAAGCGATTGTCTTTTTCATCGTTATCGTATTTGAGTGTTTCTAATCACTGAGTTTAGAGGTGTTGTTGAAAATATCCACTTGCAGTGTGTCGAACAGTCCTAATTGATTTTGGGGCTCGGCCTTGGATGCCGCAACTTTATATTGCTTCAGGGCATCGATTACCATGCGCCGCACAGCAGCCGGGCGCGTGGTGCCGTTTTGCTGGGCAAAACGTTTCAGCGCCTCACCCTCCCTCTCGGGGAGGGTGATACTGATTTGCATGGCCTTGCGGGCTCCAACTTTCTTTCTTTTCGTATTCGCACACATGGCGAGGAGAATTAAATAGCAATACCTTGTTGTGTCAACAATTGTTTGGCCTGCTCGGCACGCGTGCTGTCGTTCAACACACGCTCGGCAAGCTGGTTGAGGGTGTAGAGCAGTTGATAAGCCTCCTGCAGGGAACCCTTGACACCGTCAGCCTTGGAGGTGCCATTGTATTGCGAGAAGTAAGCAATGTCTTGGCTGTAGTACTTATAAATGCCATCCCAGATTTCAGTGGCACGTTCCACTCCGAACACATCGTAGTAGAGGTCGACCATGATAACGCTGAACTTGTCATAGGGGAAATTCTTCTGCGGGAAGAACTCATCGCTTCTCTCAAGTATCTGACGGGCACGAACCGTATCGCCTTTCTGCACCAGTTCCCTTGCAGCGATGCAGAATGTCTGACGCTGGACGGTTCCCATGTTAACGCTGACGGGGTCAACATAAATGTCGGCATTGAGATTGCCCCATTCCAGCGGATGCATCTCACCATTTTTATCCTTATAACCATTGATGAAATAGTTATAGGATTCATCGGTGAACGACTGATAGGTGTACTTACCCTCGCGTTGGTCAAACAGTACGGGTTGGGAAACACTTGCCTGATAGGGTGTCAGCTTAAAGTTCATTCCATCCTGGACACAGTAGTTACGAACGGGAGTAAAGACACGCTGGATATAGTTCGGGTTCATGATATTGATATCACGCTGGAACTTATTGGTACCGATAATGTCCAGAATCATGAGTTCATGGCGGAACAGGCTGCCTTTTTGAATCTGCCACTTGATGACAGGGTCAACCTTGTCGGCAATGGCAGCGGGAATGACACCCTTGCTCACAAGCAACGGAATATCCAAGGTAATCTTGAAGTGATTGGTGGGCAGCACAATGGCTTCCTCGCCACGGCCGTCGCGCATTCTGAATTTCTCAGGATGGTCACGCAGCAGAGCCAGCACATCCGACACCTCGAAGTATTCACTCGACCGGTCTTGTAGATAAATGACATCCTGCCCCAGTCCATAGAAATCCTTGGTCAGAGTGAAGGCCACGGGGTCGGAATCATACAACTTATTATACAACTGCTCCACATACCAGTACATACCCGACAGCGTATAGTTCAGGATACGCACATCGGTGCGGAAGCCCTCAACCTCCTGCACATACCACAGGGGGAAAGTGTCGTTGTCGCCGAAAGTGATCAGGATACCGTTTTCATCGACCGAGGCCAGGTAGTTTTTGGCAAAGTCGCGGGCGGCATACTTCTCCGAGCGGTCGTGGTCATCCCAGTTCTCGGAGGCCATCAGCACAGGAACACCGAGCATGCAAAGCACAAAGACCGCAGGCATAATCACCTTGTACAGCTTCTCCTTCTTCACCAAACGGGTAATCCAGTCGGCCAATGCCATTACGCCCAGACCAATCCAGATGGCAAAGAAACTGAACGAGCCCACAAAGGCATAGTCCCTCTCACGCGGCTGACGCGGAGGCATGTTCAGATAAATTCCAATGGCAATACCCGTCATGAAGAACATGATGAAAACAATCAGCGCATCCTTCTTGTTACGCATCACATGATAAACCAGTCCGCACAAGCCCAACAGCAGCGGCAACAGATAATACACATTGCGCGCCTTGTTCTCCTTCATGTGGTCGGGCAGGTTGTCCTGCGGGCCGAGGCGGGCCTCGTCGATGGCCTTGATGCCGCATATCCAGTTGCCGTTCTGATAGTCCCTGCTGCCGTTGTCATTAAAATAATGACCCTGAATGTCGTTCTGTCGGCCGGCAAAGTTCCACATAAAGTAACGCCAGTACATAAAACCCATCTGGTATTTGTGGAAAAACTTCAGGTTCTGCGAAGCGGTGGGCTTATGGTCTCCACGGCATTTGCCGGCCCAGTACTCATAGAACTGCGGATGACGGCGGTCCTTGTCGTTGCTCCACATGCGGGGGAACACACCCGTATGGTTCTGGCGATAGATGAATTTCTGCTGATAGGAGGCAGCCACATAGCGGTCACGCCCCTTATCGTCCTTGCCACGCACATACTTGGTGTAACCCTTCTTCGCGTCTATCGGGTCGCCGGCAGTGTAGAACTGGCCGGTAAACAGCGGCGTGTCGCCATACTGTTCACGACCCAGATAGGCACGCATGGCCACAGCATCCTTGGGCGCGTTCTCATTCAGCGGGGTGTTGGTGTTGGCACGGATTACCAACAGGAAGAAAGTGGAATAACCCAGCACCAGCATCAGAAAGCCCAGAATGGAAGCATTGACGACCGGCTTGTTCCTTTTCCTGTCCGACGTGTACCACAATCCCCACACAATCAGAGCAGCCATCACCACAAAGAAGAAAATGGTGCCACTGTTGAACGGCAGATGGAGACTATTGACAAAAAACACATCAAAAGCCGAATCGACATTGACAATGCCGGGGATGATGCCCCACAGAATCAAAGCCAGCAAGACCACCGATATAACACCGCTCCATACAAAACCCTTGAAAGTGGTTTTCGGCCACTTGCGGAAATACACCCCATCCACAATGGCCGGTACGGTAAGCAAGTTCAGCAAGTGCACACCGATGGCGATACCCACCAGCAGGCATATCAGCACAAGCCAGCGCAGCGAGCGGGGATCGTCGGCCTGCTCCTCCCATTTCAGGATGGCCCAGAACACCACAGAGGTGAAGAACGAGGACATGGCATATACCTCGCCCTCAACAGCCGAAAACCAGAATGTGTCGCTGAAAGTGTAGGCCAAGGCACCCACAATGCCCGCTGCAAAGACACCCCAAGTGCGGAAGTCTTTCACATCGGGATTCTTCGGGTCGGGCAACAAGTGTTTACCCAGCAGCGTGATGCTCCAGAAAAGGAACAGAATGGTGAAGCCGCTGCAGATGGCCGACATCACATTGACGGCATGGGCAATGTTCTCGGGCGATGAGAACATTGAGAACATACGCCCTATCAACTGGAACGAGGGGGCTCCCGGAGGGTGACCCACTTGAAGTTTCGACGCAGTGGCAATATACTCGCCACAATCCCACCACGATGCGGTGGCCTCGGCAGTGAGGATGTAAACAACACAGGCCACCAGGCATACCACCCAGCCAATTATGTTGTTTATCAAATGGTATTTTTTCATAAAGAATTATTAGATTGTTAGTTTTTAGACTTTCGTTATTATTGTTTGAGGGTTAAAGGGTTTGAGGGTTAAAGGGTTTAAGGGATTGATACACTAAAACCTTAAAACCTTTCTCCCCTAAAACCATTATTATTGTCCAACAGGCTCTCTGTTTATCGGCATTGTCATGCACCTTGCACCTCCGCCGGCACGGGGCAGTTCGCTGGCCTTGAAGGTGACAACAAACTTGTCGTACGACTTCATGTCCACTTTGCCACAGCACACATCGTCGGCATCCAAAACCGAGAATCCGGCTTTTGAAAGGCTTTCAATTGTATTAACATTGCGCTCATACCCTATTACCTTTCCGTCGCCGAGGGCGAAGAAGTTAGCTCCGCTGTGCCACTGCTCACGGTCTTGATACCATCTATCTGTGCCGCCACAATAGACCGGCTCCATGTCCATGCCACAGGCCTTCAATCCCTCAAGAATGTTGGGGTACTCGTGGCTTTTTATCTTCCCATTGTCGCACTCAAGCAGTGTGGTTGCCATGCTCGAGAAGATACCTGTTTTCTCTATCATGGGCTGGTACACCATGTTTTGGTGACTGCCAAGAAATGTATGGACCATGTCGAGGTGGATGAATGAATCGGGCTTATGCGGCAACTCCTGAACCAAGATGCGGAACGAGGGGCGCTCGCTAGCAAACTTCTCTGCCAGGTACATTATACCCTTGTGATTGGTTCGGATACCCATTCCGATGCACAACAGGTTGGGAGAAGCCACCTGCACATCGCCGCCCTCGGTTCGGGCATTGGAGTTGGCATCCTTGGCGCAGAATGTATCTGCACGGAAATAATCCTCAAAGATTGTCTTATAAATCAACGTTTCACGCTCACGGACATGGAATGACATCGAATTGATAAGCACACTCTCATACACCGAAGACGACGCATCGCGGGTAAAAAAGAGGTTATAAAGCGGCTTCAATGTGTAGCGCTCATCGCGGAAACGGTCGGGGTCGGTGTCGTCATGATACGGGACGCCCTCAATCAGTTCCTCGGCCAGCCGACGGCTTTCGTGGGTCATCAACTCGTCAACCAGGTGCTGGCAGCCATCAATCTGGCAGCTTTGTGTCACCAAACGCTGGCGGACATCGTCATTGTCCATCAAGTCGGCAAGTATATCCTCAACATAGTAAACCTTCGTCCACTTCTCAAACACCCCGCGGAAAGCATCATACTCTTTGTCTACAATATGCTTGCTGAGAATATCGCTATACAGGGCATCCGCAGCGTTATAAGGGGTCATCCGCTCTATCTCTATACCTGGACGGTGAAGCAGTACAGCATTCAAACGGCCATACTCGCTCGAAACATTCACAGTGGTTTTATTCGTATCAGTACTATCTGTCATATATACAATTTAAATGTTACATATTGTATTGCAGGGCATTCACCCAACAATACCACACTTTGCACATTCTGCAAATATACGAAAATTTTTCGACAAATCGCATTAATCGATATTTTTTTTCTCATGTATACGATTAATGCGTCAACGGCACGCTACAAATCAGTATGATTACCAATCCTGCCGTTAGCAAATGTGAACCGATGTACGACAGAATATACCCAAATCGGTCATTAGGCCGACATTTATATCCTTTCTCGCTTTTTCAGGTCTCTTTATGCCATATCAGCATTTCTTTCGGCATCTTGGCCACATCCCTGTCTCGCCGTAGCCCGCTACGCCTTCGCCAGCGATATGGTCAATCTGCTCGAAACAAATACTAATCTGGCATAAATCCTAATGACCGATTTGGGATAAAAAAACCGGCACCCGTGGACGGTATGCCGGTAATTCTTTTATATCAAACACTAACTATCAGCGGATGGGGAACTGGTAGCCGACAGTGAGCAACAAGGCAAAGTTGTTGCCCATGGGCACTGTGGCATTCTCATCAACACCGTTGATACGCTTGAGTGCATCGGGAGTCTCGGCAACGGCAAGGAAGCCATAGTCGAGCTGCAGCATGACGGAGAGATCCTGGTGCTCATAGCCTACACCGAGCAGGAAATCGACGTCGAGCCTGTTGGCGAAGTTGAAGACCGGCTCATTTATCTCATAGTTCCATGCCTCTTGAGGAAGACCACGCGAGAATTTCTTGTCATAGAAATTACCCAACAAACCCACATTGACTGCAGGACCGATAGAAAGCAGAGCAAAATGGCCGGGTTCACGAATGGGCATTTCATAGTGGAAGGTGGCTAAAATGGGTATCTGGGCATACCATGCATCGTAATAGCCTTCGCGGATGGACATGGCCATCTCAAGCACTTCCCTGAAATTGGAACCACGACGGACGAGATTGAGCCCCGTCTGCAGATAAAAATTCTCGGCCAAAAGGGATTGCGACTGAGTAAAACCAAAGGAGACAAAACCACCGATATTGGCGGCCAAAATGGGTGAATTGATTGCCAAATCATCAACATGTGTTGCGATGCCGACACCTGCGCGCACACCATAGTTGATGAACTGTGCACGCGAGGTAGCCGAGAAGGCGACTACGAGGGTCAGGAGTATCAGAATCTTCTTCATATTGCTCGGAATAAAATCGTGCAAAAATACGACTTTTTTTTGATTTATCGTGTTTTTTTGTTTTTTTACAGCTTACGATGGATGAAGTCGGTCATGAGTTGATAGAGGTTGAGGCGTGTGTTTCCGCCATAGATGCTATGGTTTTTGTTGGGATAGATGCGGAACTCAAACTGTTTGCCTGCGTTCT
>JAEEGG010010732.1_pt1 | contig 20161 bp, 20 predicted proteins | sample 9134161 | NCBI WGS metagenome assembly JAEEGG01 (sample SAMN16246543, study PRJNA631951) | gut metagenome | biome: gut microbiome; feature: rumen; material: CR-attached | host: Bos | place: Iran: Karaj | collected 2018-10 | reverse complement strand
CCACCACCAACCTCACCGACAACCTCGACAGCGCCTTCGCCCGCCGATTCCTGTTCAAGGTCGAGTTCGGGCAGCCCACGGTGGAGGCCAAGCAGAGCATCTGGAAGAGCAAGCTGGAGTGGCTCCCCGACGACGATTGCCGGGCGCTATCCACGAAGTTCGACTTCTCCGGCGGCGAGATCGACAACATCGTCCGCAAGGTCGTGATGGAGGAGGTGCTACACGGCACCAGACCCACATTGGCGGAAATCGAGGAGCTGTGCCGTCACGAGAAGATCGGGAACGGGGGAAAGGGAAGTTGTATTGGGTTTCAGGCGTAGAGATAAGGTTTGCTGGAAATTCTGCACCAAGTTGGTGCATTTTTTCATCTTGTAATTCTCACACAATAAGGAGCAGTATTGGTTTCCAAGCGTAGAGACGCACGGCCGTGCGTCTCTACGGTGCCACGGACCGGCGCAGTGGTGGTTTATTTTTGCAGCGTTGAAAAACAACAAAGTTATGAATAAAGAACTGAAAGACAACAAAGAATGGATTGAGCTGAAAGCTACGCTACATTTTGTGGAGGAAAAGATACTCGGCATTATGGATGTGAATGGATGGATGTGGCACAAAGAGCTCAAAGAGCAGGTGAAGGATTTGCTCTCCGACCGTCATGTTATTATGAATAAGATGTTCCGTATGTATGTAACGGAGAAAGAGGTGGCGCGGTTCCGCGAGGTGAACGACCACCTGCAGGATTTGACCCAAAGATTGTACGATGGACACGATGTCTTGATGGACTTCCTCTGCGTCAATTTCATTGAAAGTTGCTATCCTGGTACAATTATACAGGTGGAAAGTCGGCTGGATGTGGACGAAGCTGCCGAAGTAGTGCATTTTGATGATGATGGAGACTACGGCTCCAATTTTGCGCAGATGCTTGATGCCCTTGCATGGACCGAGGACATTGAAATCCGTTCCTGTACTACCAATCTCGGGGAAAAATCCGAGCCTGATAATCTTGACGATGGTACCACTTGGGCCGAAGGTTGCTTGGACATACCGCAGTTCAAAGACATCGTGGTTTGCTACGCCGTCCACGACCTCTGCACCCACAAGAGCTATTCCGTGCCTGATTTGCTCCGGATTCAGTCGTACAATATCAGACATTGCCTTGAAAGCAATAGAAAACATCCTGCATAAGCACCTCCAAATGACAGAACAAAATTATATTGACATATTATTATGAGATCTAACAGGAAAAGATATGGAGGTGCAGGTTTTGCGGACGAAGTGATATCAAGAATGATGAAATGTTAACGCGTCTATTTTGAAAAAATCAGTATTTTTGCGGCGAAAGACTAAGACAATGAACAGGACAAAAGCTCAATTATTGGAAATCCAAAAGAAATTGGAAGACTTGATGGATAGTGATGCCACACAAGAGGAAGCTATATGGGCAGTAAATGGAATTCTCTATGAAATGAAAGTTGATATTCAGTCTGATTGGATAGAGCATGATTTGGAATACGCTATTCAACTAACAAAAATGCAGAAGGACCTACTTGAAACATACAAAAAGACAAAGCGTATGATTCAACAAACAAAGGATCATTTTGATTTTCCTGACCCAGAAGCAGAAAGAAGATCAATGTTCACCGATGGATTAAATGAAGAGGATTTTGAGTTGTAGGGGGAAAATTTGTTTTTTACATCGTGAAATTATTGAAAATGGAAAACATAATATCACAATTTGTTCTGATTAAAAACTGGCACAACATTATTGACAAACACATAGAAATGGTTTCTCAATTTATTGCATCGGAGAAGGTCATCTGTCAAGAATATGATGAATCAAAACGATGTAACGAAATTGAAAATCATAATGTCTTCAGAATAATCTCTGATTTATATTATAGAGAGAATTTTCATTCTGATTTACTTTGCTATTTTTTAAATCCGAAAGAAAAGCATAAATGTGGTAGTATGTTCCTCTCAGCATTTATAAGGATGATAAATAAATGTGGAACAAACATATCCGTGTCCGATTATTTTGATGCAAATGCGATTAGAGAACAAGGGAAGGTCGATATATTAGTCTTTTCACAATCATCACGGAAGGCAATTGTAATAGAGAACAAAATTCATGACGCTCCTGACATGCAACGACAATTGCCCAGGTATTATGATTATGTAACAGATAACTTGGGGTATACTATAGATGCAATCGTATATATTCCACTGGATGTGACAAAAAAGCCGGACAAGTCAGACTGGACAGAATTGGACAAGTTGCATGTCAATGATTCTATATTAAAAATTATTCCAGCGTATTGTGATAAAACAAAAGTCAATTTAGTATCGGATTGGGTAGAACCGGTTACTCTTTTAGCTGACCAAATAGATGTAATTTCAACACTACGTCAATATTCAGAATTAATCAAATATTTAAATTATAGTTTTATGGATACTATTATTATGGAAAAGTTCTATAATGAACTAATGAAATCTGAAAACTTCAAATTGGCACAATCTATTAGAAATATGATGAATGAATTACCACTTTATATGGTTAATCGGATTATAAAAAAGTATGAAGGTAGATGTGCTCCATTCTCTAGAATACGTAATTACGGGAATATTACCGCTTACTTTGGTGAGGATTTTATTTGTGAAGTTTGTGTAAAAATAGACATAACCTGTTCAGAGTCGGGATATATCGTTCGCTTTTGGGAATGTGGAAGCAGAGAGCGATCTAATGTGTCTGGTTTTCAAAAACTAGTCGGTAGTATTAGTTGTTTGAATGATTCCGAAAGAAAAGAGTCAGATACTTTTAAATATTTCGATTTCACAAATGAAAAAGGTATGTTTGCCTTTGTTGATGAATTATTAAAAGAGCTAGCTGCGCTTTCCACCCAGTCAGGGGAAAAATAAATCGTTAAGATTATTGTGTGTAAGAATATCTCGCGGAAAAGGGATATCACATAGAGATACTGGAGCTTTGTGAGAAGGTTAAACACGATTTATGGGTTGAAACAGCCAACTTAAGACTAAGTGACTTACTTTAGCTGTTTTACACAGTATCTGAACAAATCACAAGGGTGTGCCACAAACCGGCACACCCTTGTTTTATCTTTGCCGCATCATTCAATCACCAACAGTTGCGCCCGACACGTACCAGGGTTTTGATGATGTACACCTTAAATTTCCCGAACGGCATGAGCCAGACGTACTCCTCGTCCGGCGAACTGATGAACGCCGCGCACAAGATGGGCGGCACCGCAAAAGCGATAGGCAACAAAACCTACGTGTTCGTGCCGAAGAAGTAGAACGAAGGGCGGGATCGAATTCCCGCCTTTAATTAAATTGCAAAAGGAATGGACATTCTGGACGAAACCAAATCTTCCGCAGCCGACTTCATCAACGACCTGAAACTCATCAAGGCCTTACTGCTGCACGAGAACAACTGCAGCTGCACGGCCCTTGTTTACAAGAATAAAATCGCAGAGGAGTGGATCAGAATGGAAGAACGACTTCTGCTTGAATCTTTTTGGACATTTGTCAACCCCAACCCGGACGCTCCTCGGTATGAGTTCTCAAGAATGACTTTTGTGATTGAGATGCTGTTGCGTTGCGAAAAGGACGAAGATGGTGTGTATGTGAACGTAAGTGTGCGAATGAGCCAGAACAAGCATTACCTATTTGAGCGGTGTCTCTCTATCATGATGGATCAAGAAATCAAAGCGGTGCCTTTCCTCCGATGCGACACGCCACTGGATGAGCTAATCAAGGAGGAGTTTGGTCTCCCCATCGCCCCAGACGAAATTACCCGCGGCATGTTCGCGCTATGGTTTGCCGTGAGGACAATGTTTGGACGGATGTGGTCTTGGTATTCCTTCATTGTCCTTAATAATCCGACAGATTGCTTCACAACCGAGACCGGCGAGTCGGGGACCAACATCATGCGCGACCTCCTTGCCTCGATGGTTGAAGCCAACGAAAACGAATTCATCCCGACCGATAAGACGTTAGGGGATTATCTGGATTTGGAGGCAGAGGTGGATGATTGGAGGTAGGTTTCGCAATCGTGCAATCAGGATTCCATATTATGCTGTTCCGCGTCCTTGCGAGACGGAGATTCCGCCAGACGCTTCGCGTCTTGCGGAATGTTGCATCGTGCACGGGGAACAGATGGAAAAGATGGGTATCTTTGCCGGCTCAACATTATCAAACAATTGTTATCTTTGCACAAATTCCTATTCAAAAATGAAAACCATTCCAAATCACGACGCTAAAATCTTCACGGACAACATAGAGGAGTTAGCGCTTGAACAAATTCAGCGGCTGCTTTCCGTCAAGGTGTTTGCCGACTGCAAAATCCGTATTATGCCTGATGTGCATGCCGGCGCAGGCTGCGTGATCGGCTTCACGGGCAACCTGGGCGACAAGGTGATCCCCAACATTGTGGGCGTTGACATCGGCTGCGGCATCCTCGTGCAACCGCTTGATGTGCCGGAATCAATTGATTTCCACGCACTCAACACATTCATTCTGAAGGCTATACCGTCGGGGCGCGACTTCCGCAGTGACCAATATCTGCCGCTGCCCCAAAAGTATATGGAGGTCTATTCCGAGGCCAAAGCCATTATTCGTGAGATGTATTGCTACAGGCTTCTCAAGGAGAGCAAACGCTTGGACAAGTCCATCGGCTCCTTGGGCGGTGGCAACCATTTCATTGAACTCGACCGCGATGAACAGGGGAAATGGTATTTAGTGATTCACACGGGAAGCCGCAACTTGGGCAAACAGGTGGCCGACCTGTACCAAAAGGAGGCACGGAAACTGCTTTCGGGGTGGGACAAGGTGATGGAACAACAGAAACGAATCATCGAGGAATATAAAAGCCAGGGCAGGAGAAAAGAGATACAGGCCGTCATTGCCAAACTGCACTCCGATTTCAAGATGCAGTCCCCACCCGTGCCGCCCGACCTCTGTTATCTGGAGGGCGAGCCGCGCAACGAGTACCTGCACGACATGCGGCTTTGCCAGCGTTGGGCGCGCCTCAACCGCAGACTGATTGCCGACCTAATCACAGACTTCCTTGAGGAAAACCATTCCACTTGCGGAGTTGCTGACGGTGCTTTTGAAAGCGTACACAACTATATCAGTGACGACAACCTGATCCGAAAAGGTGCCATCTCTGCCAAAGCTGGCGAACGGTGCATCATTCCGCTCAACATGCGCGACGGCTCGCTCATCTGCATCGGCAAAGGCAACGCCGACTGGAACTGCTCAGCGCCGCACGGGGCGGGGCGTGTGATGAGCCGGGCGAAGGCGTTCAAGGAACTGCGGCTGGAAGATTTCAAAAGCTCCATGGAAGGCATCTACAGCGAAACCGTGACCAACGACACCCTTGATGAAGCCCCTATGGCGTATAAGCCTAAGGATGAGATTCTTGCCAACATACAGGACACGGTAAGCGTAGAGAATATCATCAAACCCGTATTCAATTTCAAAGCCGCTGAATAAAACCATTGCCGTTTTTCGCGGGGTGAAACCCTTAACCCTTTTTTTCTTTCTTCCAACGTGTAGGGCTGTCGTATTGCGGCAGCCCTACTATGCCACGCGCTGGCACACCCCTGCCTTATCTTTGCCGCGTTTTTCAGTATTCACCAAAAGTTGCGCCCGACACGTACCAGGGTTATGGATTATGCCACAATTGATTGTCAAAGACGGGGAGATGATCCGCATCAGCCCCAAGAACAAACGGAGATTGGAAGTTTCCACCAACAACGGAGGTTCCTGGATGACCCGCTGCACAGGAGCCGCCAATACAAGCGAATTTCTCGACTTAGTAGTCAACAACGACGAACTGATAGCCACCACCGAAAACGGGTTGTTCTTCTCCTCTAACAACGGAGAATCCTGGATCAGAAGAAGTTAACATGTTTCATCAAAAAATATCAGTATTATGAAAAATATTAAAAACATTGTTCTGGCGATTTTGTTAGGCATCGGCAATCTCGCCGCGTATGCAGAAACCACAAAAGCGCCATCCAACACGTTGGCCGAAAATATCTTCGTGATTGTAATCGTTTTTATCTTCTTCGGAATTCCGATACTCGTTGCCATCCGGAAATTCCGCAGGAAAATCCGGAATTTCAAGGAGGATGTTAAAAGCAACGGTTTCGGAGAAGCCACCATGAATCGATTCGAGGACCATTGGGACAAGGTAGGAAAGAAAAGGAACGGCTGATGAACGCCGCGCACAAGATGGGCGGCCATGGAGGCATCTGCGTCCCCGCAGATGTATGTCAACAACTGCGAGACGCAGTTGTCCCCAGCCTCCCGCCGCCCATCTTTTCCCTTTGGACTCCTTCGGCAGCGCACCATTCCGCCGCGAACGCAGTGAGCGAGCGGAATCCCCGTCTCACAAGAGCAGGCTTCGGCGACACCGCCCCGCCATCCGCTTGGCCGTCTCGCTCGGCGGCGACAGCGACACCCTTGCCTGCATCACCGGCGGCCTCGCCGAAGCCTACTACCAAGAGATCCCCGAAGAAATCGTAAAGGAGATGTGGTCCCGCCTGCCGGAAACCTTCCGCGAGATCTTGCGGGAGATGGAGAGGAATTGGGGGTATCCGCTGAAGGGGAATGTGGGGTGAAAGTTTTGTGGATAAGATTGGGCGGGGGAAAGGGGAAAAGTTGTAGAAAAAATTGTTTTCAAAAATCGCGGAAATGTGTATTTTTGCAGCCTCAAAAAATCTTGGAAAGGTGTAGAAACACCTATTTGAAAAACTTAGGAAACGTGATTTATGAAACGGAAAATCTATGACAAATTAGTCCAGTGGAAGCATGAGCAGGATGGTGCTACTGCTTTGCTCATTGAGGGTGCCAGACGTATCGGAAAAAGCTATATCGCCGAGGAGTTTGCCCGCAACGAGTACGACTCCTATATCATGATTGACTTCAGCAAAGCACCGGCCAGAGTCAAGTCCTGGTTCGATGAATATCTGGAGGATGTGGACACACTCCTTCAAAACATACAGCTCCATTACAAAAAGACACTCACGCCACGCAAGTCGCTCATCATCTTCGACGAAGTGCAGAAATGTCCCCGTGCCCGAGAAGCCATCAAAACGTTGGTCGCCGACCACCGTTTCGACTATCTGGAAACAGGCTCGCTCATTTCCATCAAAAAAAACGTGGAGAACATTGTCATACCTTCTGAAGAAGAAGGTGTCGACATGTATCCGATGGATTTTGAGGAGTTCCTCTGGGCTATGGGAAACGAGGTGCTGATGCCCTACATCCAAAAGCAGTTTGAACAACAAAAGCCCATGGGTGACTTCCATCGAGATGCAATGCACTACTTCCGCCAATATATGATTGTAGGCGGTATGCCGCAAGCCGTGGCCGAATATGTCCAATCAAAGGACTTCAACAAAGTGGATGCCGTAAAACGGCGGATTCTGCGTCTCTACCAAAACGACATCAAGAAATATGCCGGTTCTGCCTTGGCCCGCGTTGAGGCCATCTATGATGCCATCCCCGGCCAACTCCAAAAGCACGAAAAGAAATTCACCTTGTCCGCCTTGAAGGATAAAGCCCGGATGCGGGAATATGACAGTGCATTCTTCTGGCTCGACGACGCCCACATCGTCAACATCTGTTACAACACCACTGCGCCGAATATCGGTTTGCAACTCAACGAGGATCGCACCACACTCAAATGCTACTTCTGCGACACGGGGCTGCTCATCTCGTTAGCTTTCAACGCCAGAGGCATCGTCAGCAATGAGATTTACCAGAAACTGATGTTTGACAAACTGGAAATCAATGAGGGGATGTTGGTGGAGAATGTTGTGGCGCAAATGCTCAAAGCGACCGACAAAAAACTGTTTTTCTACAGCAATTACGACAAAGAAGAGGCCGAAAACCGTATGGAAATTGATTTTCTGCTCCAGAAAGAAAAGGTTACCAGCCGCCACAACATCCGACCTGTAGAAGTCAAAAGCGGCAAGAACTACACACTGTCATCTTTGACAAAATGCATGAAGAAGTTTGGAGATTATATAACGACCCCCACAGTACTTCATGCTGCGGACTATAAGGTAGTGGATGGCATCACATACCTGCCGATCTATATGGCACCTTTGTTGTAAACCTCTGATATGACCAACTTCGCTGCCATAGATTTTGAGACCGCTGTCCGCTTATCCGTCTCGCTCGGCGGCTACAGCGACACGATTGCCTGTATCACGGGCGGCATCGCAGAGGCCTTCTACGGCCACATCCCGGAAGAGATTTTCAAGGCCATCTGGCCCTGCTTACCCGACGACTTCCAAGAGATATTGCAGGAGATGGAGAGGGTTTGGAGGTATCCGTTGGCGGATTTATAGGAAAAAATGTAGTTTTGCAGAGTCATTTTTCTTTCAGGTTTTGTATAACGAACTTCGGAAAAACAAGTAAGAGTTGTAATTATCATTTAAAGAATATAGATTGTGTTAAAACAAAAACTATTTGTAGGTTCTAACTATGCCACAGGAATCTACGGAAAAAAACTATTGGTAGTAGGACATCAGAAGCACGCAACCCCATCTGAGCGTGAACAATTCAAAAAGAACCCGACAATGGAATATACTTCTGACAACGACAATGTTGAAATGTTAGATGAATTACGCACGGGTAAATGTAAGACAACATGGGAAGCCAAAGATAGAAAAGCGTGGCTACAATTTGGGAAAATGCTTTCTGGAAATCTTGGATTTGAACTAGGGACTGAACAAAGTTGCAATTTGTTGAACTCTCTAGCTTTCTGCAACTATCTCCAAGTACCAGATTTTAATTTGGAAGCAAGACAAGGTAAAGACAAAGAGGAACTGTATATTTTTTCCGAATCTATCTTTAAAGAATACCTGGACGAAATAGAGCCTGATAAAATTATTGTATGGGGAACACATGCTTATCCTTATGTTGCCAAATTTGGTGATAAATTAGATGACCGCCATTGCAAAATAACAATGCCTTCAGGGCATACGATTGATGTTTTTCGCATAAATCACCCATGCATTGTTGGAGAAGGTGGTTACGAACAATCCATACGACAGATAAAGGATTTTTTGAGCCGGTAATTGGCTGTCATTGATTTCAAAAAGATGGGATCACACTCGGAATTTCGCGAAATTCATTAAAAGTCTGTGAAATTGCATTGTGTAGGATAGTTTCAGTTTTTTTCGACATTGAATGTATGATGATAAAGAGATAAGTGAAATATATTAAAATCAATCAAAATATGGATAATAAAAAAGCCCCTTGGTGGCTTAGCCACAAACCTGTTGTCACTGTGGATTATGAAAATTACGATGCTGATGCTGGCGATGCAAAATTCATGTCTATAGGGCACGCGACATGGAATTCGGAAGATTATTCTGCTAAAATTTGGCGATGGGCCAACAACGGAGAACGTTGGTCTCGTCAAAGTGAAGAACTGCCATTGTGGAGAGTCTTGGATTTAGCCACACTTTTAGTTTCAGTAATAAATGGTAAACATAGCAATCTTGATGAATTTGTACAAGATGATGACAGTGTAAATTCCTTAAAAGACTATTTGAATGAAAATATGGAAATGTATGCTCCCAAATTAAGGGAACTAAATAGAATGCTAGAACCGACTATTCACACTTTGACAAAAGAAAGCGTTCCTAACATATTTTCTTTTGCAACATCTGAGTTGAGTCAAGATGCTATGCTTTCATGGTTATTACAGTGGGCAAATCCTGAGTATAAAGACATTGATAGTTCGTTACATCACGTCGCGTGTTCATTTTTAAAACTTCTTATAGGACAAACGAATTATACTATCAATAGTGTCGATGTTGGTAGACAATGGCAAAACATTGATATTTGGGCGGAAATTAATGATAATGCCATTCTCATTATTGAAGATAAAACTAACACATCTATTCATGACAAACAACTTGAGAGGTATAGAGATATTGTGGAAAAATGGTACAAAGGGAAAAGAGACCAGTACTTCTTCGTTTATGTAAAAACAGGAAATGAACCTTTATCGACACTGAAAGAGATAGAAAACAAAGGATACAGAACGATTTCTCGTATTGATATTATCAATTGTTTAGATAGCTATAGCGGGAACAACTATTTGCTAGTAAACTTTATAAATCACTTGAAAAAAATTGAAAGTGCAACACAAGGGTTCAGAATATTACCTGTTAAAGACTGGAACTGGTATGCTTGGCAAGGGTTTTATAAAGAGTTAGAATGTCGCTTGTCTCTTACATCTTGGGATTATGTCGCCAACCCATCTGGTGGTTTTTTAGGTGCATGGTGGCATTTTACCCCTATAGTTGATGGGGAAATGTACCTTCAATTTGAAGAGCAAAAGCTTTGTTTTAAAATATACTATGAAGGTGATAGGGATCGTTCTGAAGTTCGAACAGAAATGCATAATAGATTATTGTCGATAGCAAAAGATAACAATCGCTATGAAATATCAAAACCGGCAAGATTTGGTGCTGGACTTTATATGACTATTGCTGTTGTTGACCCTGAATATCTATTTGGAAACAATATTGTTAATATTGATGTTTTGGTTGAAAAATTGTTGATCTACCAAGGATTAATAGATGCATGTTGCAAACAATAAGAAGAAAATCGGATTGAGAGGTTTGTTTACCGCCTTTACTTGCCACCCCCTTGCTCCCCTCCACCTTATCTTTGCTGCATCAAAAACGACAAAGGTATATTGAAGTACAATAACGATAACCTACAAATCGGGAACTTCGTGGAAATCAAGACTCAGGACAGGACAATTGGCTTGTGCAGATAAAAATTCAAAGCGTTCTACAATGCCACGAATCGGCATAGGTGCTGGTAGAAATGAGTTGATATTTCATCATTAAAGAAATAAAGATCATGAGTGATTATCGAGAACAAGAAAGAAAACGTCAAAGTGAATTGGCCCAAAAAACCGATATTTTTGAGCATTCGGACACAGGAGCCATATACAGAAAAATAGGACGAGATTTCATTCTTAAAAGTAATGAGAAGAATTTATATAAGGAAATCAGAGAGAACGTAATGCAATATTTCAAGGATTTTGGCATATCATGGTGGGGAGGGCACATTCCATCAGGGCATTTGTTATCTTCACAAATAGCCTGCCTAAATCATCTCTTTCTATTGAAAAATGACCCAGAAATGGTCCTTGACATTCTTAAAAACATATGTGATGAATTCAAGGAAGTTCTACCAATACAATGTGACAACAAAACTAAAAAAGAAGAGCTTCGAGAACCAGGATATGTTGCTTTTGAAGTAGTATCCGACATGGACCATCTTAATGAAGAACAACCAAAGAGAGGTTCCAATTGTACATCTATAGACGCACTTATTATAGCAAAACATAAATCCGATAAAACTTTTCTCATACTAATAGAATGGAAATACACGGAAAGCTATGCTTCTTTTGACAAGTCGTTGGAAGATTCTAAAGACATGGAAAAGGGAAATCAAGGGAAAGGAAAAGAGAGACTACGGCGATATAGTACCCTGATTAACGATTCAAAATATTTAGTGACTAAAGATGGATATCGTTCTTCCCTGTATTTTCAAGAACCATTCTACCAGTTGATGAGACAAACACTATGGGCGGAACAAATGATTGTTAATAAAAATAAGGAACGTATTCAGGCCGATGACTACTTGCATTTGCATGTTGTCCCCTCAGAGAATAAGGACCTTTTGTCTCATAACTATCGCCGCTTTGAAATGGAACAAGGTATGGAGGTGGCTTGGAGGGAAATGCTGACAGAAGAAGGAAACAAACGCTATCTTAGAATTGACCCACAAGAGTTGATTCAACCAATTAAAAACAAATATTCTGAACTTTATCAATACTTAACTAGAAGATATTATAACAAATAGATTTCGTTACAATCTGGTGCTGTCGCACATGTTAATGGTGATAAAGTCGCTCAGGCTCTGCACCGCCACCATCACCCCCCCGAGCGCTTTGATACGCTCTTGAGGGGTTGAGAAGAACTGCCCACTCCGCGATGCCACGAATTGGCACAATCCCGCACTATCTTTGCCGCAAAAACAAACGACTATGATCTATCTTGAATCATTCAAATTCCCCACTTTTGAACAAGAGGACAAGGCTCTGATCGACTATTAGCATCTCAACGTATGCCCCAGTCTGTTGTGTGAAAATTTGTCCTTGAACGGAGGAGATTCCGCCAGTTCCTGTCGTCACTGGCGGAATGGTGCCCTGCGCATGGGGGCAAAGAGGAAAAGATGGGCAGCGGAGAGGGTGTCTGTGGTAGCAGAACCCCTTTACCTGCTGTTTCTCGTTTCTCAGTCCGGCTTTTCCCCGAGTCGCCGTTTCAGTTCTGCGTTTTCCTCTTCCAACCGGGTAACCCTTTCCTCATCAACACCGCGTTTCACCGAATGCTTGAACTTGAGCATTGCGAGGTTCAGTTCGAAAGAAGTCTCGCTGCTCTGGACCGGCAGCACGTCTGTTATCAGATCCTCCATTAACTGCCCACCGCGCTGAAGCAACGTTTTCTGCTCAACGGAGTTCTCCTCCTGCCGGGGGATTTCCGTCATCACCCGCGACAGCTCCCTCAACTTCGCGTATGCCTCCACAATGGCGATGGTGGTTTCCACCGCTTTCGGGCTTTTCAGAATCGTGGCCAGCATGTATAGACCCTTTTCTGTGAAAGCCTTGGGAGGATACTTGGAGTGTTGTCCTCGCCCCGTTTTCTTTAAGGTCGAAATTTTCGACCTTAAAGCCACAATCTCCTCTGCGGCCAATTCCCAAATATACCCTTTAGGGAATTTCTCCGGATTGTTGCTTACAGCCTCATTAACACGCTTCGTTTCCACACCGTAGAGATCGGCCACGTCGGAGTCCAAAATCACCTGCTGGTTCCGCAGGGTGATCATCTTGTTTTCAACTTCTATGATATTCGTCATAACACTTTATTTTGATGATTAGAAACTATGTTTAATTACACGGCAAATATACAACAACAAAAGGCATTTGTCAAGGGTTTTGTGAGATTTTTTTCGGTGTTGACAGTCAAGAAAATACATAAAAATTTAACTAATAAATTTTGTAATTGTTAAATTTTGAAATAGGTTTTTTGGAGGATTTAGCAGGACGAGAGACGCAAATCCGGAAAAAAGGGGGTGACATGACACGAGATCGAACCATCTTGACCTCAATGTAGGGCTACCACATTGCGACAACTCTACTGTGCCATATTTTTGCACACCTGTATGCTATTTTTGCCAACGTATTACAAACCCTTTAACCGTTGCGCCCGACACGTACCAGGGATAATGAATATGAACGATTATTATTTTTATGTTGCCCCAAATGAGGAAGATTTAGGATGGGAGTTCACAATTGGTGAACTGATCGAGAGTGAATTTGAAGCACACCCCGAAAATTTCCCAAACAAGTCCGAGAAAATAGGATTCTTGAAAGACCTGATCGCCGACATCGAAATGTGTATCAGTATTATTGAGAAGGACGAAAATGCAAGGTTGAGTGAGATGTGAGGAAATGTCTTTGTAGTTCGGGGAAAAAATGTAATTTTGAAGGGTCGTTTTGTCTGCTTTTTGTCCAACGGACTTCGCAAAAAAAGATAAAACAATCTGAACAAACAGAAATGGTATCAAATCAGAAGTCCCCTAAACTATTATGAATTATCAATTTGATTCAGAGGAACAACTTTCTGCACCGGATTTAAATCGCCTTAAAAGTCTGCTTCTTTTTTATACAAAAACTGAGGACGGTTCGAACTCTGTTTTTTGGAAAGAAACATCATATAGCAACATATATTCTGCCAATGAATGGAAACGTATTGTCAAAAGCAAAGCTTTTCGGCGTTTCTATGACGAAAACTGCAACAGGACAGTCAATTTAGAGGAACTGCTAAAAGAAAAAAGATGGTTGTTCTTTAACATTAGGGTGATGGATTATGATTCACCACTTTCTCGATTCGAAAAAGCCTTCATATATGATGCTTTATGTTATATTTGTGATAATAAGGATTCAATTTGGAACTATGACTATGTGTCATTCGAAAAAAACACTCAAACAAGTCGACCTACTTTGTTCGCCGACAAAGAAGAACTATACGGAATAGGAGTAACAAAACATAAGGGGCACCATTTCGAATTGCCTTATGATTGGCAGGAAATATTACGGGAAGAATATCCCAATGTATCATTCATAAATTACCCTGCAAAAAGTGAAAGCAATCCCGATTCGGTCGCCAATCCCGACTCGGTCGAAGAGCACAATGTGGAGGAACAAGAATGTATTGATATAAACCAATTCATGAATAGTCTCGAAAAGGAAAGGTGCGAACGGATCAACAAAGAAACAGATAGGGTGCGCAACAAAATTTCATCTATAAAAGATGAGATTGAGGGACTAGAAGATGAGATTGAGGGACTGGAATACCAAATTGAATATGTGAAAGAGAATATAAATAAAGCGGAGAATGAAGCTTATATCCATTCTTTAAAAGACAAAATTGACGACTATGAGAAAGATATTACGAATTTGAGGAGGAGATTGACAATCTTGAATCGCAGAAACAACCATTAGATGTCTATTATAATGAGCTTTGCAAGCTATTATAGCCCCGCCTTCCACTCTACAAACAAACAACACCATCCTCAAGCTTTGCCCACCACCGACCGCCACAACCTCATCCTCTCACGTATAGTTTCCGTCAGGAAGTCTTTTTGGCTCGCCCCCACCAACATCAAACCCCAAGCGCTTTGACACGGTCTTGAGGAGTTGAAAAAAGAACTGGCCCAACTCCACTCTGCCACGAACCGGCACAGTCCCGCCCTATCTTTGCCGCATCAAAACCAGCAAAGTTATGACCACCAAAACCATCATCATCCCCGTTGGCTTCAATGCCGAGCAGTGCAAAAGAGGCGTCCTGTCTTATTTCGCGGACGACCTCACCACGGAGTGGATGTCGGACCACGACTTCGTGCAGCAATATCTGTATTGCCAGGAGGACGGCGACTACGACCCACAGATAGAGGTGTGGCTGCTCGTGTGGGACTCGCCCGGCAATATGATCAAACCTCAAAAATGTGGGTGCTCGGCGTTGTATGTGAAATGTCTGGCCGTCAGCGTGAATCTGACTTGGTGCAAAGTCCACCACAAAGGCCTTGCCGTCCACGTCATCAAGGTGCTGCCGCCCGCATCTGGGCAAAAGTCTCCCATCATTGAGGACTCCTGGTTCGGAAACGTGGTGGACCACTTCCATACGGTTGATTATCAGGAGGAACTGGAACACGCAGACCCAAACATGCCGTTCGGGGAGTTTCTGAACAGGATGGATGGGAAGATTGCGGGGATAGTTAAAGGTTATCAATAACAGCGAAAAAGAATGAAAAAGAATTCAAAGAGGAAAAACACTTCCGACAGCGAGCACTGGAGCCACAAACATGACTACCCGATTGAAGAGGTGTGGAACACGAAGAACACGTTAGCCCGTCTGATCGCCCCGCGTCTTGTCACGTTCAGGGATTTGGAAAAGCACGGACATCCTGACGGTTTTAAGGATATACGCGAGTGGAACGCCACCATTCAGAAAATGATTGACGCCTTCGAGCTAATGAAATACGCGCATTGCCTCTCAGAAGAAGAGACCAAAACCGTTTCGGAAGGACTTGCTCTGTTCTGCAAGTATTTCAAGAATTTGTGGGATTAAATGGTAGAAACTGAGCGTCTCGATGAGACACCACAGTAGCCCCCACCGTCCCCGCCCACCCGCCGCCTTCCGCGAAATCTTGCGGGAGATGGAGAGTGTTTGGGGGTATCCGCTGGCGGGAATATAGGTGAAAGGTTTGAGGGATAAGAATAGGCGGTAAAAAGGAAAAAATCCTCGGCGGGCTGGTGAGTCTCGAGGAGTGACTTTGCAAAAAACATTTTACACCTTTTGTATTACACCTTTTGTGTAATTAAAGGAATCATGCGCTTTTTGAGAAAACATAAAATCGGCACCCCGCCCTCTGTACAACGCCTCGCTGATTCATTGTGTGAAAAAGGTCTGCTGAATGCCGAGACCTCTCTCCACAGCACCGAATACATGGTCAATGACGTTTTTTTCTCGCATTGGCTGGAACGATTGTAAAAAAAAAACGCGTTTCCCGTGCTCGCCCCTTCCTGCCAAGCTCTGCACCCCTAACGGTGTGCCATTTCGTGTTAAGATTCCTGATCACTGTTCACTATTCACTGTTCACTGTCATCAGGCAGGCCGTAGGTCTGCGGGCATTGCCTGTTTTGTGAAAATATCTCTTTGAACGCAGGAGATTCCGCCAGTTCCTGTCGTCACTGGCGGAATGGTGCGCCGCTCATGGGGCCAGGATTTGAGCGAGAACCGCCAAATGACGTGTGCCGTGCGTTCCGTCAGGTGTGTGAAAAACCGGTAAAGACGCACCAATTGGTTCATATTACAACCCCGACAGATCCACCTTATAGGTGATGTCAACGGAAGGCTGCTTCTCTACGAACATTGTCATATAGACGGGAAGATACATCACCTTCTCAGATTGACTGAAATTTTCGTTGCTGAAGACAACAGCTTCCGGTATTTGATAGGTCTGGTTGGAGATTACATTGGACAGGGCATTGTGCCGGTGATAGTCCTTGCCGGACTTCACCTCTATGGGAAAGACAACCCCGTTCTTCTCAATCACAAAATCCAACTCGCCCTGTCTCTTGCTGTTGAAATAATAGAGGTCGAACCCGTGGGCAGACAGCTCCTGTGCGATGGCGTTCTCGTAAACGGAGCCGAAATTGATGCTTTTGGCATCAGTGAGCAATCGCAGCTGAATGCCGTCGGCGTACTGGCTGGCCAGCAGACCGACATCGTTCTGGAACAACTTGAACAGATTTCGAGAACGGGACAGCTTCAACGGGACGACAGGCTCCTCCACATTATAGACAGGCAATGCCACACCCGCCTCCTTCAACCAAATAAAGCTGTTTTCAAAATGTGAGAATTTTGCGTTCTCGTTCAGATTCTTCAGTATAAATCTCTTGTTTTTCGCGTTAAGCTCTGAAGGAATCAAGTCGAATATTTCTTCCAAATAAAGTTTGTTCTTCTTGTCGTATTTGGCAATGTCGCGCTTATAGAGCCGTAAAATGGCCTGTTGCTCGGCAAGGACTTCCTGAAGATTGTTTGAATCCAGATACTTTTGCACAGCCGCCGGCATTCCGCCCACGATGAGATACAGACGGAACAACTCCATCAATTTGACATGGACAAATTCGTCCACAGAACGTTTGTTTTCCCAGGCATCCCGAAGTTCGTCCATGACCATTTGACTCAAACCGACAGCCGTGAAGAACTCTTCCATGTCCAAAGGGAACATTTCCTTGACATCCATGTAACCCACTGGTTCTGAACGCAGGTCTTTGAGTTCCACCCCCAAAAGAGAGCCGCTCATAATGTATCTGTAGCTTCCTTCTTCAACCAGAAACTTGATGGCAGTCACAATTTCAGGGCATTCCTGCACTTCGTCGAAAAAAATCAATGTCTTCCCCTTGACAAGCGGTTGCGTGGTCAGTGACGAGATGCGTAGCAGCAAATCGCGACTGCTCTTGGCGGTTGCGATGACAGGCACAGCATCATTCATTTCAAGAAAGTTGATTTCCACCATGCTTTCGAAATGAGATTTCCCAAAATGGCGGATGGAGTAGGTTTTTCCGGTCTGTCGAGCCCCTGTAATTAAAAGGGCTTTCTTTGTTGAAGCGTAATATTCTTCTAAATACCTGTCAATCTTTCTCTTAATCATAATTTGTCCGTTTTTTCAACGGCAAAAATACTAAAATTATCCGTTTTTCCAACATTATTTATGAGGCGACTGTAACTTTTTCCAACAACAAATCAATAACACAAAAAAGTGCTAGATATAATTAAAGAATATTGCTCAGATTATTGAAATTCAACAATTTGACATCGCCAACAACATTTTCAAAATCTCCGGCATAAACCACAGCGCGGCAGGTGACCGGGGTCTTGATCCACTCGGGCAGATGACGCAGTGTCTTCTCAAACGAGGAGTGGTAGGTCATTGAGGATTTCACCTCCATGGCGGTGATTTCACCCTCCTGCTTGAGCAAAATGTCCACCTCGTTCTGGTTGGAATCGCGGTAGAAGAACACGCCATCCTCCTTCCCCTGATTGAACCGGTGCTTGATGACCTCCATCACCATCATGTTCTCGAACAATGCCCCCCGCATCTTGTCGCGCGCAAGCTGCCGCGGACTTTCGATGTCCAACAGATAGCACGCCAATCCCGTGTCGTTGAAATAGAGTTTCGGACTTTTCACCAATCGTTTGGAGATGTTTTCGTAGTATGGCGGCAGTAGCGTCACTAAATATGACGCCTGCAGCACCGACAGCCATCGGGTGATGGTCTTGGAGTCCACACCCACTTCCGCCGCCAGCTCCGATGCGTTGAACAGGGAGCCTATCCTTGCGGCACACAGCTTCATAAAACGCAGGAACTGCATCTGGTTCTGGATGTTCAGAAGGTCACGAACATCCTTTTCCAAATAGGTTTTCACGTACGACGGGTAAAAAAAGCGCGCCGTGTTCTTGCCCGCACTCACCGCCGGATACAAACCGTTGAAAAGTTGCTGGTCCAAACTTTTTCCCTCACGCTGCACCACGGTTTCCGACAGCGACATCGGCAGCAGCTCGAACACGCCCGCACGACCCGCCAGCGACTCAGACAAATCACGCATCAGCTCAAAGTTGGAACTGTCTGTCAACAGAAATTTCCGCTCGGGATGGTGGTCCACAATCCCCTGTATGTATTCCATCAGAATGGGGGCTTTTTGAATCTCGTCAATAAACATCCCTTCCGAGGTCTGCTGAAGAAACGAGACCGGGTCATTCAAGGCAAATTCACGAATATGCACCTCTTTCATGCTGTATTCCTTAAAATTTTGGAAAAGATGCCAAAGCAGTGTGCTCTTGCCTGATTGTCGCGGGCCAGTAACAGATATAACTGAATAATATTCAGCCGCTTCATTTATAACTTGTTCTATTTCTCTGTTAATGTAATGGATATTCATTTTTATGTAATTTCGGAATCGGATGGCAAAAATACATAATTTTCGGATTGCCGGATAATGTTTTCGTTTTTTTCGACAAGGTACAAACAGCGGCCTTGATAACGCCACGAATCGGCACAGTCCCGCACTATCTTTGCCACAAAAAAAGAACAAAGACTATGACCGCAAAGATAATCATCATCCCCATCGGTTTCAACGCCGAGCAGTGCAAAAGGGGCGTCCTGTCTTATTTCGCGAACGACCTCACCACGGAGTGGATGTCGGACCACGACTTCGTGCAACAATATCTGTACTGCCAGGAGGACGGCGACTACGATCCGCCGCTGGAGGTGTGGCTGCTCGTGTGGGATTCGCCCGGCAATATGATCATAACTCCGAAAGGTGGGTGCTCGTCGTTGTATGTGAAATGCCTGGCCGTCAGCGTCAACCTGAGCTGGTGCAAACACCACCATAAAGGCCTTGCCGTCCACGTCATCAAGGTGCTGCCGCCTTCAACCGGACAGAAGTCCCCCGTCATCGAGGATTCCTGGTTCGGGAACGAGGTGGACCACTTCCATACGGTTGATTATCAGGAGGAAATGGCACACACGGACCCAAACATGCCGTTCGGGGAGTTCCTGAACAGGATGGATGGGAAGATTGCAGGGATTGTTAAAGGGATGTAATAACTGCGAAAAACTTGCTTTGTTCTGCAAGTATTTCAGGGATTTGTGGGATTAAAAAGGTTTCAAAACTTATTTAAAGTTGTCCAAGTTGTAGTTGCTCTTAAAGCGCCCCCGCTATGCCACCTTTTGGCACACCTATCCATTATCTTTGCCGCAGAATCTGCGAATAGCAGAATTCCTTGCCGATTGCCTGAAAATTGTTTTTTCGCCACAAAATTATAGGATATGACCGAAACCGTAAGAATGTGCGACCTGCGCTTCGACAGCAGTCTCTTCGAGAACTACCTCACCGGTACCGTCCTCGACAGGCTGCTCTGTTCCTACTCCGGTCTGCCCAAAGGCGTCAACTATATGGTTATCGGCGACC
>JAEEGG010010716.1_pt1 | contig 20184 bp, 16 predicted proteins | sample 9134161 | NCBI WGS metagenome assembly JAEEGG01 (sample SAMN16246543, study PRJNA631951) | gut metagenome | biome: gut microbiome; feature: rumen; material: CR-attached | host: Bos | place: Iran: Karaj | collected 2018-10 | reverse complement strand
ACTTCAAGCGTATAGTTAAATGATTATCGTCAATGTAACCAGTCTCACTTTTTAACACACCGGTAATGGAATAGTATCCATCATATATCGTGAAGTATTTTGCCTTTTTTACACTTGTCGGTGCCGTAGCTGTTCTTACATACTTGAAGCTACTATCAAGCGAAAAATTATAGGTATCATGCGTATCCCCAGGAGTAATGACCATGTGAATGGTGCTATGTTTGTCAAAATAACTTAAAGGTGTAATGTATTCAGCATCGATTTCCATCCTTTCGTTACCCAAAAAATTATCACCCAGGAATTTGATGTTCTCTGAAGTTAATGGAATTTGTCCTGCATAATCTGCCTCAAACTTAATTGGCAGCCAGGTACGGTTGGGATCCTGAATGATATTCAACGATGCTCTCCTGGTTGTATTTATGCCATCTTGTGTCGTAACGTTAAAGGGTATCTCGCGTGGATAAGTTTGTGGGTCGAAGAAATGATAGTTAGGAGAACCCTCCAACTTGACTGTAAGTTGTTTGTCGTTATGTGAATATGAGAACATGGAGCCGTCGATGTTGTACAACAGTGAAAAATTCTTAGCATTGGTCACGATGGGAACTGTAGTCGTAGAGCCATATTCATTCGACAGGTGCGCATTGCGTGGCATAAACTTCACATATGTGCCTAATTCCAAATCGTATTCAGGTGAAGCTTCCAGTGTATGGCCCGCAAACTGATAGAGTGGTCTGATTTTGTATATGCCATCATTGAAGGTTTTCTTATTGGGTTCCTCGCCCATCTCTACAGAGTAATCACCAATCTTCAAGGTCGGATGGTCGGTAGTGACTTTGCTCTGAGTCCATCGGTTGCTACCAAAGACTCTGGGATAGGTATTGAACCAACTTTCGCCAACGCGCACGAACTTTCCCTCGTCGTCGGGTTCATACAATCCCATTCCCACAGGATAGGAGAACAGCGTGGGGCGGTCTTTGCACATCAGATGAAGGGCATATTCCTTGTCATAAAGCCTGCCGTCATAGCTCCTGTCAGTCGTCCACTCCTTGAACGCTGGCAGTAGGTAGAGCAAATCGACTTCCTTCCACGGAGTAACCGACCCCTCGAAGAGTGTTTTCTTTTCACCTTTGGCGGGCTTGTAAGAGGCCTCAATGCTGGCATTGATGATTTCGCCGCTCAACTTGGTGTCCTTCAGCGCATTATAGGCGTTAGCACCGTTGCTGAACATCTCGTCGAACGACACTTTTAGCGATGCCGATAACTTCGGGCCAACCTTGATTTCTGTTCCTACAGACATGTCGATAAAGCTGCGTAGCACCCAGTTGGTGCGCAACTCGTACGGGAACTTCATGCCGAAGTGTATGCTGCCGTTAAATTCCAAATTGGCAGCCACAGGCCCTTCCTGCTCGTCTTCATCGTCAGGTTTTATACCCGGAATGTCATCAGTCGAGCCCTTTGTGAACTTAGGTTCCCAGCTATTGATGAACTCCAGTTTGTACCAGATGCGCTTCTTGTAGCCCCTGATTGAGAATTGCGCATTTGCCTCCAACGCAGCATCGAAGAAGAGTCGGGGAAGGCACTTGAGCTCGAACAGGGGTACTGCCGTCGGGATGGGTACTCCCTCAGGTACTTTATCGCTGATCGACTCTTTGCTGAACTCGAGTTTTCCGTTGGCAGTCAATCCAAGCCATACCGAAAAGTCGCTGATGAATGCGATTGCTATGTAGTGGGGCTTTCTCAGGCGAGGGATATTATAATTACCTTTCAGCTTGCTAGCCAGCTTCACCTTTGCCTCCACCTCTGCCAGCCCCTCCTCATCGCCGAACGGACGGGTGCCAGAGAATTCCATATTGAAAAGGGGGAGCTCGAAATCATCCTCAAAGCGTCGCGCATTAGAGGTCATAAGGGTGTCAGTAGCGAGTGAGTCTAAGCCAAGAGACTCGGCAGGGTCAATGGTCAGTTCGGGGGCACCAGCCACGCGACGACTGACGAGATTTCCCTTCTTGTCGTAGCCTGTCTCCTCGACTGCTACGAACTGCTCGAAAATGTCATGGAGATCAGTCAGAGGCATGCACTGTGCCACGATGGTACCATCGACGGTATTCACCGAGTTCACCTTGCCTCCGAATCCTGCCTGAAGGTCGAAATCGAGCAGGATATCGTTTTTTCGTGGCTGAAGCGATTGAGGCATGTCGTCCCTGAAAGTCAGGGTGAGCGCATCCCTGTCTGAGGAGATGAGATAGTCAATCATGCCCGTGGTGCGCATATTGCGTACTCCTGAGGCATACTCTATCTGCGGCTGAACAAAACTGACTGAGTCGATGTCGGCAAGCATGAAGCAATAAGTGGAATCGTCAGTGACAACAATCTGAGCCACCATCACCTCATGGGTCACTCCTGCAGTATCGGTTTTAGAATATTCCATCTTCTGCACCCTGTCGAAGAAGAATCCCTCAACCTTGCCGTCGTTCTGATAGATATAGAATGCATCCTGTGCCGTCGAAACCGTCACAAAGGCAGTAACCAGCATCATGGCAGCTACCGCACGCTTGAATATATTTGAATGAATCATTGCTTCAGTATCTTAAAGGTTCGTCCTGCAGTTTTGATGATATACACACCGTCGGGATGTCCAGCGACAGTGACAGTGAGAGGCATGCCTTTGTGGGCTGTAAGCAGTTGAAGCATCTTGCCGTCGGCAGAGAATACTTTCACCTGAGACCCTTCCTTGAGATTAAGCAGCGTTATTCCGTCTTTAAACCATTTCAGTAGCAGTTTATCGTTATTTACGGCGTCATTGACACCGTTGGCGTCACCATTGACGTTCTCGTATGTATAGCGCAGAACATCACTGATGGCGAAGGTACCAGAGTCGCGTCCATTTCTTCCAAAACCTTTGCTGATTTTGATCTGACCAGACTCGAAGGTGGTGACAGGATTATAGGAACTAAGATCGATGCGAGTGGTTTCACCGCTTTTATGCCAAACAACAAGCATCGGAATCAAATTGTTAGTGTCATTTTCCGCACTAATTGTAGACGGAACCAGAAACAATGATGTGAGTAAGAATAGTAATAGTGTCATAGCTGGTTTTTAGTTATTCATAATGATGATGGTACAAAGATACGAAATTTACCGCAAATTTCGGTCTTTTTGATGCATTTTTGCACAAAATAACACTTTCTACAAAACAATAAAACAATTTTGCTTAAATTTGTAGACGAAAAGTTAAATGTCGAACAACATTAAAGCAAAACCATGTTGTCAATGTCATATGTCATTAAGGTCATTAGGTCAAGAGTGTCATTAAGGATTTTGAAATGAGAGGTGGATTTTCAGCTCATAATAATATATAAATTATAATTTATATATTATTATGCGGACTTTCACACTCCGAATTGCTTAATGACACTCATGACACATGACACTCGTGACCACATTTTTTTTAGTTTCAGGTTCATACGGATATTGTTTCTCTTCATCTGTTTTGTTGCCCCTTCTTCAAAAATCACGCAAAACAAAAAAAATTCAGTAAAAAATTCGTGAACCGCAATCTCCCCTTCGTACCTTTGCATTGTCACAAAAAGGGAGAGCAGATGACCCCGCGCGCACCTCGCCAGCGTTGATGACAAACGCACCCGGAGTTTCAGCCATACACGCTGCGAGTTCAGGTTAAACGCTCTCTAAAGGCAAAACGAACAAAACCAAAAAGTAAAAACAACACAAAACAAAACAACACACAGAATTATGATCTACATCAGAAAGTACCAGAACAGCAACAAGAATATGCCCAAGTGCTACGGCAAGTGGTACGGACGCATCGTACACACCGAGACACTCAACCTCGACGACCTGTGCGACCACATCGCATCACACGGCACCATCTTCACAGCCGACGTGGTGGCAGGAACCGTGAAGAAGTTCGTGCAGTGCATACAGGAACTGCTCCTGGAGGGCAAGAAGGTGAAGCTCGACGGCATAGGCACGTTCTACCTCTCGGCAAAGACTGAGGGAGCCGAAGCGATGGAAGAGTTCACAATGGGCAACGTCAAGGGCGTGCGCCTGCGATTCAACCCCGACCAGAGCGGCAAGTCGCGCTACACCACAGCCGCACTGTCGCGAGTGGCAAAGCTATCCTCAGTACTGCCAGGAGCTCACACCGAAGAGGACGGCAATGATGACAACAGCCCACAGCAGGGAGGCGGAACAAGCGGAAGCGTGGAGGAACAGCCGTAAGAAGTCCCCCGAAAGGGGACTTCTTTAAATCTAAATTCTAAATTATAAATTATAAGCGTTTCTTAGAATTCTAAATTATAAATTATAAGCGTTTCTTAGAATTCTAAATTCTAAATTATAAATTATAAGAAGCTATGAAAAAGAACTTATGGAGCACAATCCTGAACATTGTGATTACGGTGCTTACAGCCATCGCTACAGCACTTACGACTACCTCATGTGCAGCGCACTTCTAATAGTAGCGTTCACCAGCTGTTCAGCATTCTGACGGCGATTACCGCCACACTGACCGCTACCGCGTGTATAGGGGTATAGCCACGACACTGAGATTTCTTTAAAATGATGAACCCATGCGATGAGAGTCGCATGGGTTCATTGTAGGATGTGGCAACGTTTTTTAAGCGTTGCGATTGTGCTCTGCTATTACTTGTTCACCTGGAACTTCGTGTCGCCATCCTTGAAGAAGGCGTTGATCTGCTTGGCGGCTGCAATACCGGCATTGGTATTGGCCTCGGCTGTCTGAGCACCCATCTTCTTGGGAGTGGAGAAGTAGCGGCCTTCGAACTTCTGGAAGTCGGCATTGGCATCGGGCATGATGTCGGTCACGAACTTCAAGTCCTGACGCTCTTCCATCAGCTTCAGCAGTTCCGGCTCGTTGATGACTTCCTTGCGGGCGGTGTTCACGAGTATGCCACCCTTCTTCATCTTGTTCACGAGTGCATAGTTGATGCTCTGCTTGGTCTCAGGTGTTGCAGGGATGTGGAGCGAAACGACGTCGCACGTCTCAAACAGAGCTTCCTGATTGGCTACGGCATGCACGCCTGCCTTCTCAATGACCTCTGCGGGGCAGAAAGCATCGTAGGCATAGACCTCCATGCCGAAGCCCTTGGCGATGCGAGCCACGTTGCGACCCACGTTGCCGAAAGCGAGAATGCCCAGCTTCTTTCCCATCAGCTCAGTACCGGCCTTGCCGTTGTAGAACTGGCGGACGGCGAAGACCAGCAGACCGAACACGAGCTCGGCTACGGCATTGGCATTCTGTCCGGGTGTGTTCTCAGCCACCACGTTGTGGGCGGTAGCGGCTGCGAGGTCAATGTTGTCATAGCCTGCACCTGCGCGCACCACAATCTTCAGCTGCTTGGCTGCATCGAGCACTTCGGCATCCACCTTGTCGGAGCGGATGATCAATGCGTCGGCATCTTTCACAGCATCGAGCAACTGTGCTTTCTCAGTATATTTTTCCAGCAGGGCCAGCTCGTTGCCTGCTGCTTCAATCTCTGCTTTGATGCCATTCACAGCAGCTGCTGCGAAAGGCTTCTCTGTTGCAACTAATACTTTCATCCTTTTTATTTTTTATGAAAGAAATTAGAATAATTAGAATAATTTCGACCAAAAATTAATTTTGATGATATATTATTTCTGAAATAATTATTTTAATTATTCCAATTTCTTTCCTTAACATTAAATTAGTGATTAGCCTCGAACTCCTTCATGCAAGCCACGAGTGCCTGGCAGCCCTCAATGGTCTGAGCATTGTAGCACGAAGCGCGGAAGCCGCCCACCGAGCGGTGACCCTTCACGCCTACCATACCCTTTGAGGTGGCGAAGTCGAGGAAGTCTTTCTCCAGTTCCTTGTACTCGTCGGCCATCACGAAGCAGATGTTCATCAGCGAGCGATCCTCCTCGGCGGTGACGGTGCCGCGGAACATCTTGTTGCGGTCGATCTCGCCATACACGATTTCTGCGCGCTGCTTGGCCAGCTTGTCCATAGCCTCTACGCCGCCGCTCTTCTTGATCCAGCGGAGTGTCTCCAGAGCTGAATAGATGGGCACCACAGGAGGAGTGTTGAACATTGAGCCCTTGTCCACGTGTGTGCGATAGTCGAGCATGGTGGGAATCTCACGGGGAGCCTTGCCCAGGGCATCGTCCTTCACGATGACGATGGTGACGCCTGCCATAGCCAGGTTCTTCTGAGCACCTGCGTAGATGGCGTCATACTTGGCCACGTCGATAGGACGGCTGAAGATGTCGGACGACATATCGGCAATGAGGCGTACAGGCACGTCGAGGTCCTTGCGGATCTCAGTACCGTAGATTGTATTGTTTGTGGTGATGTGCAGATAGTCGGCATCGGCAGGAACCGTCCATCCCTTTGGAATGAAGGTATAGTTGGCATCGGCAGAAGAAGCCACTTCCACTACCTCACCGAACAGCTTTGCCTCCTTCATGGCCTTCTTTGCCCAAACGCCTGTGTTCAGGTAGGCGGCCTTCTTGATCAGGAAGTTGTAGGGAATCATGCAGAACTCGAGTGAGGCACCACCGCCAAGGAAGATGACTGAATAGCCCTCGGGCACCTGCAGCAGCTCTTTCACCAGAGCCACGGCCTCGTCAACGACGGGCTGGAAATCCTTTGCACGATGGCTGATCTCCATCAGCGAGAGACCAGAGCCGTTGAAGTCTAAACATTGTTTGGCAGTAGCCTCGATCACCTCGCGTGGAAGCATCGAAGGTCCTGCGTTGAAGTTGTACTTCTTCATAATTCTTAATAAAATATTAATTAGGTGTTAATACGTTTTCTTTTTTTTCGCGGCGAAATTACAATTTTTCCCTGATATAGACAAATATTTTGGCACAATTTAATGTAAACGGCCTATTTTGCTATCATATTGCAAGCTGAAGCCTTTTCTTTCTCACAATAGTTAATCGGGCAGCGGCACAGATTCGCCATCGAAACCTACGGGGTCTTTGTACATGGACCGCACTCGTATATTTGCGGCTCCCGAGTCGTACACCTCTATTATATAATGATAGGTGTCTTCCTGAGTTTTGGCATCCAGTTCTATGCGTTTCATGTGCGGCTTAGGCCAGTTTCGCTGATAGTTCATGATGCGAGTTTCGAAGTTGAGCCCCTGTGCAGGATATGATGTGAGCGCTGCCCCGTGCGACTGGCCCATGTAAGGCAGATAGCTGATGAGCGAATCGCCCCTGAGTTCCAGGAAGAAATCTGGGGTCACGGTTCGCGTTCCGTAGCGTAATGTGCTCATATTATGGATGTCAATCCTCAGCGTGTCCAAGTCAGCCGTTTCGGTTGTCTCTGCTTGTTTTGTGGCTACTGCTTTCTGTTGCACGCCACAACTTGTGAGCGCCCCAGCCATCAAGAGGATGCTCATCGTAAAAGATTTCATGATTCGTCTCATCATCACTATTTCCCTTTATGTCCAGCCTTTTTGGCTTCTATTTCACGGGTTCCACTACTGTGCGCAGTCCTTTTATCTTCTGCCCTTTGACGGCTTTCAGCAAAGCATTCAGACGAGTACGGCTGACGGCTGCATAGGCATAGCGGTCGTTCACGTCGATGCGGCCTATCTCTTGAGGAGTAAGTCCTCCTATCTTGCAGAGGAAGCCCACGATGTCGCCCTTTGAAATCTTGTCCTTCTTGCCCTTGCCAATGTAGATGGTGGACATGCGGGGAAGGGGAAAGCCCCCTCCAACCTCCCCCGACTGGGAAAAGCCCCCTCCAACCTCCCCCGACTGGGGGAGGCTTTTTGAAGTTAGATTCCAGTGTTGGAGGTCTTGACCCAGTTGGGGAAGGCTGGTGAGGGTTTCCTCTGGTCCTACGAGGAAGAAGGTGCGCCCCATCTGGTCCCAACGGGCGGTTCGACCCACGCGATGGATGAGTGCCTCTTCGTTTTGCGGCAGATGATAGTGAATGACGTTGTCGAGATGCGGTATGTCAAGACCACGCGAAGCAAGGTCGGTGGAGACGAGTACGGTGGCCGATCCGTTGGAGAACTTATAGAGCGCGTCCTCGCGTTGCCGCTGTTCCAATCCCCCGTGGAAGGCGCTGGTGACGAAGCCCTGCTCGCGCAGATACTGATCGACACGCTCCACGGAGTCGCGATAGTTCAGGAAGACGATGCTCTGCTCGTCGCCCAGTTCGAGGAGCAGACGGCGCAGGGTGTCGAGCTTGTCCTTCTCCGGGCAATCCACCTGATAGACCTCTACCCTATCCGATACGGGTTCTTCCTCGACAAGATAGTCGAGCCGCGTGGTGCGCCCCATCTCTACGAAGTGAGGCAGTTGCTCGGCATCGGTAGCTGAGAGCAGGATGCGGCGCTGCAGGGCAGGCAACTTCTGCAGGAGCCGCTGCATCTCGTCGTGGAAGCCCATCTCCAGGCACTTGTCGAACTCGTCGATCACGAGTATCCGAATCTTGTCGGCCAGGATGTTGCCTTTGTCCAGATGGTCGTTGAGTCGGCCAGGTGTGCCGAACACCAGCTGCGGACGGTTCTGCCGCAACACGCGATGCTCGTCCATAGCGGCGCGACCGCCGTAGCAGCTCTGCGAACGGAACCCTGCGCCCATCGACTTCAGCACGCGGTCGGATTGCAAGGCCAGCTCGCGACCCGGCACGATGATGAGTGCCTGCACCTCGTCGCTCGAAGCATCGAGCAGCTGAACCAAAGGCAGCAGGTAGGCCAACGTCTTGCCTGAGCCCGTAGGCGACAAGACCACCACATCGTTGCGACTGTGAAGGATGGCCTCAAAAGCCTCACGCTGCATGTCGTTCAGAGCGGTAATGGAAAGCTTGTGTAAAATTTCTTCTGATTTCATTTTCTTTTGGGGGGGATGTTTTTCTTGTGGATGGGACTTACCGGGAGGTTTACTCTCAGTTCTCACCTCTCTCCTCTTTCACGTCCTCTCCCTCCTTCGGGAATGGTGGCACGTGCTTCATTTCGCGCTCTATGCGCTTCTGTCGCTTCAGCATGTAGGCGCTGGGATTCTTCGAACTGAAGCGGCGCGGATTGGGGAGCGTTGCAGCGATGAGGGCGCATTGGCTGCGCGTGAGCTCTCGCGCCGTACAGCCGAAATGCTCTTGTGCAACGGCTTCGGCTCCATAGATGCCCTCGCCCATCTCGATGGAGTTGAGATAGACCTCCATGATGCGCTGCTTCGTCCATAGCAGCTCGATGAGCGAAGTGAAATAGGCTTCCAGCCCCTTGCGCCACCAGGAACGTCCCGGCCAGAGGAAAACGTTCTTGGCCGTCTGCTGACTGATGGTCGATGCGCCGAGCTTCTGCTTCTCAGGATGCTCCAAGTTGCGCTTGGCCGCATGCTGAATGGCTTCGAAGTCGAAGCCGTGATGACTCAGAAACTTGCCGTCCTCGCTGGCTATGACGGCCACAGGCAGCGAGGGCGAAATCTCTTCGAGCGACACCCAGTCGTGGCTCATCTTCAGCTCGCGGCCCTCCTTTGCCTGCTGCACAACCCGAATGACCATCAGGGGGGTGACCACTACGGGCAGGAAACGAAATGCGACAACAGAAAGAATCGTGGAAGCAAAGAATGCCACCACGATCCATTGTACTGTCTTCTTTAGTAAACTGAGAATTTTCAAGCTAAATGCAAATTATCATTCTCTACTCCTGACAATTACTGCAGCGTGCCTGCCTCAGCAGCTTTAATCATGGCTTCGCTTGCATACATATAAACCTCGACACGACGGTTCTGAGCCTTACCTGCTGCGGTAGCATTGTCGCCTACAGGATCAGCCTCGCCAAAGCCCTGTGTGGTACGAATCTGAGAAGTATTCACACCCTGCGACTGCAGATAAGAAGTCACAGCCTGAGCGCGCTGCTGCGAGAGGTCCAGGTTCTTCTGAGCGCTTTGCTCTGCTGTGCTATTCTTCCAACCGGTATTGTCGGTATAGCCCTGAACACTCACGTCGCAATCAGTATTCTGCTTCAGCACGTTGGCGAAGTTGAGCAAAGAATTCTTAGCGCTCTGACTTAACGTAGCGCTACTTGTAGCGAAAAGAATGCCAGAGTCGAAAGTCACCTTCACAGCCTGTAAGCCGTTATTATCAGTCACTTCCTCAACTTTTGCATCCTGCACAGCCTGAGCCTGAGCCTTCACCTTATCCATCTTTCTGCCAATCAGTGCACCAGCACCAGCACCCACTGTGGTTCCTACAGCAGCGCCTACCAGCGTATTGCCAGCCAGCTTACCAACGACTGCTCCGAGAACAGCACCACCTGCGGCACCTATAGCCGCTCCCTTAGCCAAATTGTTACAACCGGCCATGATAATTCCTGCACAAAGAGTCAGGATCACTACCTTTAACTTTCTCATAATAATTACTCTAAAATCTAATGAATAATGTGTTAAACGTTATTGTTTGAGGTGCAAAGTTAAGCTAATTATTCGGATTATTGTATGTTTTCCAACTTTTTTTAGTATTTTTGCACCCAAAAATCATTCTTAGATAAAAAATCATGGCAAAAGAATTAAAAGAATTAACAAAACGGGCCGATAACTACAGTCAGTGGTATAATGACCTCGTGGTGAAGGCCGATTTGGCCGAGCAGTCAGCTGTGCGCGGTTGTATGGTGATCAAGCCATACGGCTATGCCATCTGGGAGAAGATGCAGCAGCAGTTAGACAAGATGTTCAAGGAGACGGGCGCTCAGAATGCCTACTTCCCCCTGCTCATCCCCAAATCATTTCTTTCAAGAGAAGCCGAACATGTGGAAGGCTTCGCCAAAGAATGCGCTGTGGTGACGCACTACCGCCTGAAGGCTGCCGACGGCGGCGTGGTGGTTGACCCCGCTGCCAAGCTGGAGGAGGAACTGATTATCCGCCCCACATCGGAGACGATCATCTGGAACACTTATAAGAACTGGATTCACTCTTGGCGCGACCTGCCCCTGATGTGCAACCAGTGGTGCAACGTGATGCGCTGGGAGATGCGCACCCGTCCTTTCCTGCGCACCAGCGAGTTCCTTTGGCAGGAAGGCCACACCGCCCACGCCACACGCGAGGAGGCTGAGCAGGAGGCACAGAAGATGCTGAAGGTCTATGCCGACTTTGCCGAGCAATGGATGGCTGTGCCTGTGATTCAGGGCGTGAAGAGCGAGACCGAGCGATTTGCCGGAGCACTCGACACCTACACCATCGAGGCCATGATGCAGGACGGCAAGGCACTTCAGAGCGGCACCAGCCACTTCCTCGGCCAGAACTTTGCAAAGGCATTCGAAGTGACCTATCTTAACAAGGAGAACAAGCCCGAATACGTGTGGGCTACCTCGTGGGGCGTATCAACCCGCTTGATCGGCGCACTCATCATGACCCATAGCGACGACAACGGCTTGGTGCTGCCTCCGCGTCTGGCGCCCATCCAGGTAGTCATCATCCCCATTGCCACCAAGCCCGAACAGATGGAGCTGGTGAACAAGGAGGTGGCTCCCATCATCGAACAGCTGCGCAAGAAGGGCATCTCGGTCAAGTTCGACGATGCCGATAACAAACGTCCCGGATTCAAGTTTGCCGACTACGAATTGAAAGGTGTTCCCGTGCGTCTCGTGCTGGGTGCGCGCGACTTGGAGAACGGCACCATCGAGGTGATGCGCCGCGACACGCTGGAGAAAGAAACACGTCCGCTGGAGGGCATCGTGGAGTATGTGGAGCAACTGTTGGAGGACATTCAGCAGAACATTTTCGAGAAGGCTAAGAACTATCGCGACGCCCACATCTACGAATGCGACAACTACGAGGAGTTCAAGGAGCGCGTGAAGGACGGCGGCTTCTTCCTCTGCCACTGGGACGGCACAGCCGAGACCGAGGCCAAGATCAAGGAGGACACCCAAGCCACCATCCGCTGCGTGCCTTTCGCTTTCGAGCAGACTCCCGGAGTGGATATGGTGAGCGGCAAGCCCTCGAAGGCCCGAGTGATTATAGCAAGGAGCTATTAAGAGAGCTCAGAGAACTCCGAGATCTCCGAGAGCTCCGAGAACTCCGAAAAGAAACCAGAAGAAACCCCAATCTTAAATAAAAAGAAAAAAAAATGAAAGCATTTGTTTTCCCTGGACAGGGAGCACAGTTCGTAGGTATGGGCAAGGACCTCTACGACAACAACGCAACCGCAAAGGAATTGTTTGAAAAGGCTAACGAGATTCTGGGCTACAGAATCACCGATATTATGTTCGAAGGCACCGACGAGGACCTGAAGCAGACGAAGGTCACTCAGCCTGCCGTATTCCTGCACTCCGTCATTTCAGCCATCTGCATGGGCGACGCATTCCAGCCTGCTATGACCGCAGGCCACTCGCTGGGCGAGTTCTCCGCCCTCGTAGCTGCTGGCGCACTTTCGTTCGAAGACGGTCTGAAACTGGTCTATGCACGTGCTATGGCTATGCAGAAGGCATGCGAGGCAGCTCCCTCTACGATGGCTGCCATCATCGGCCTGCCCGATGAGAAGGTGGAAGAGATCTGCGCAGGCATCAACCGCGAAGGACACGTGGTGGTGTGTGCCAACTATAACAACCCCGGTCAGCTGGTCATCAGCGGCAACGTGGAAGCCATCAACGAAGCTTGCGAGCAACTCAAGGCTGCTGGAGCCAAGCGAGCTCTGCCACTGAAGGTGGGCGGCGCTTTCCACTCTCCCCTCATGCAGCCTGCCAAAGACGAGCTGCAGGCCGCTATCGAGCAGACGGACTTCAAGGCTCCCAAGTGTCCCGTCTATCAGAACGTGGACGGCAAGCCCCACACCGATCCTGCCGAAATCAAGCAGAACCTCATCGCCCAGCTCACATCAAGCGTGCGCTGGACGCAATGCGTGCAGTCGATGATTGCCGACGGAGCCGACGACTTCACAGAATGTGGACCCGGCAAGGCGCTGCAAGGCATGATTTCAAAAATCAGCAAGGAAGTGAGTGCTCACGGAATTGAGGTAAATTGAAAATTGAAGATTGAAAATTGAAAAATTGGAGATTGAAAATTATAAAATGAATAAAATCATTATCTACCAAATTTTTACGCGTCTGTACGGCAACCGCTGTCAGGCGCGTAAAGCTAATGGCACACTCGAAGAGAATGGCAGCGGCAAGCTGAACGATTTCACGCCTGCCGTGCTGAAGGAACTGCAGAAGCGCGGCATCACTCACGTGTGGTACACGGGGGTCATTCGTCATGCCTCCCAAACTGACTATTCGGCCTACGGCATTCCGCGCCAGCATCCTGCGGTGGTGAAGGGAAAGGCCGGTTCGCCTTACGCCATTGCCGACTACTACGACATTGACCCCGATCTGGCCGTGAACGTAGATAAGCGTATGGCTGAGTTCGAACAGCTCGTGAGCCGCACCCACAAGGCTGGCCTGAAGATGATCATCGACTTCGTGCCCAACCACGTGGCCCGCCAGTATCACAGCATCTGCGCACCCAAAGGGGTGAAGGACCTGGGCGAGGACGACAATCAGCAGAACGGATTCGACCCTCAGAACAACTTCTACTACTGTCCCGGACAGGCTTTCTCACCCTATCTGGACCTCTATCACGGCGAGGCTGAGCCTTATCACGAGGAGCCTGCCAAAGCTACGGGCAACGACTGCTTCAGCAACGCGCCCGGACAGAACGACTGGTACGAGACGGTAAAGCTGAACTATGGCGTAGATTACTATGCAGGTCATATAGGCCGCTTCCTCCCTATGCCCGACACTTGGCGCAAGATGACCGACATCCTGCTGTTCTGGGCTTCGAAGGGCATCGATGGATTCCGTTGCGATATGGCCGAGATGGTGCCTGCCGAGTTCTGGGCGTATGCCACGAAGGAGGTGAAGAAGCGCTATCCCGAGCTGCTGTTCATCGGCGAGGTCTATAATCCCAATGAGTATCGCCACTACATCGCCTCGGGCTTCGACTATCTTTACGACAAGGTGGGCATGTATGATGCCACGCGCGACGTGATCTGTCATCGTCAGGGCACCAGCGCCATCAGCCGAGCCTGGCAGCAGACCGATGACATTCGCCAGCACATGCTCTACTTCCTGGAGAATCACGACGAGCAGCGCGTAGCCAGCGACTTCTTTGCAGGCGACGGGCGCAAAGCTGTGCCAGCCCTCATTGCCAACATGCTGTTGCAGCAGAACCCCTTCATGCTCTATGCTGGTCAGGAGTATGGCGAGCGAGGTATGGATGCCGAAGGCTTCAGCGGACGCGACGGGCGCACCACGATCTTCGACTACTGGTCGATCGACACGCTCTGCCGTGCTGCCGCAGGCCAGCTCACCGAGGAGGAGCAACAGCTGGCAGATATATATAATAAGGTGATGAAGATTGCGCAGAAGGAGAAAGCCGTGAGCGAGGGCCTCATGTTCGACCTCATGTACGTGAACCAGCAAGACCAGCGCCGCTATGCCTTCCTGCGTCGCAGCGAGAAGAGCCTGCTGCTCGTGGTTGTCAACTTTGATGACGTGCCTGTTGAGACGGCCATCACCCTGCCTGCCCACGCCTTCGACTACTTAGGCATCAAGGAGAAAACCTATGCTGCCACCGACCTGCTCAGCGACACCAAAACAAAACTTACGCTGGAGCGTGATGCCGCCGTCAGCGTAAGTCTGAAGCCACGAAGTGGTGTGGTGTATAAGATTAATGCTTAGAGCCCCAAATGGCCCAATAAGTCCAAAAGGCCCAAGCCCCCATCAATACTTGAAACTGCTGCCACCTACGAACTCTCTCATGATGCTCGTGGGCGGTATCTCTTTGTCGCTCACGGGAATGAAGAAGTGGATGAACTTCAACAGCCGATGGGCCTCAGCATACTCAGGACAGTTCTTCGGCACCGAGGCAAGGATAATCTCGGCATGCGTGCGCAACACGGCAAACTCAATGTTGAGGGCTGAGTTGAACATCACGTCGGCAGTCTCTTGGAAGGGGAATATCCACTTGTCCTCGGCTTCGCACACATTCTTCCATTGACTGATGGTCTCGCGAGCCGTGAATGCCCCTTTGTTATAGTCGCGAATGATGCGTCGCAGCAGTCGGTTGTCGCGCGTAGGAATCCAGTTATGGTCATCGAGCGAGATGCTGGTGAGAGCAGATATATAGATTTTGAACTTGGCCGAATCGGCAATCTTCTTCGTGAGTAGCGGGTTCAGCGCGTGAATGCCCTCGATGATGAGTACGGTATCGCCCGTCAGTTTCAGCTTCTTGCCGTTCCACTCTCGTTTGCCTGTGGTGAAGTTATATTCAGGAATCTCCACGCGCTCGCCCTGCATCAGTCGGGTGAGATGATCTTCCAGCAACGAGTACTCCACGGTCTCTATGTTATCGAAGTCGTAGTCGCCATTAGGCAGCTTGGGCGTGTCGAGGCGATTCACAAAGTAGTCGTCGGTAGAGAACGAATAAGGGCGAAGTCCGCAGGCGAGCAGCTGCACGGAAAGGCGCTTGCAGAAGGTGGTCTTGCCCGACGACGAGGGGCCTGTGATGAGCACCAGCCTCACGGGGTCTTTCTCCCGGTGGAACCTGCGATCTATCTCCTCAGCTATCTTCACTATCTTCTTTTCCTGCAGCGCCTCGCTCACCTGAATGAGCTCCGACGCATGCCCCTTGAGCACGGCCTTATTCACATCGCCTGCATTGGAGAGCCTCATGATGATGTCCCAGCGCACCTTCTCGGCAAACATCTCGAAGGTCTTGGGCTGGTCCACCTTCTCGGCCAGCTGCAAGGGATTGTTCCAGTCGGGCACTCGCAGCAGAAGTCCGTCGTGGAATCGCTCCAGTCCCCACACCTTCAGATAGCCAGCCGAAGGCACAAGCGGCCCGTAGTAGTAGTCAGCGGTATCGCCCAGCATATAGTAGTCGCTATAAATCTGTCCGCTGGTTTCCAGCAGTTTCACCTTGTCGGAGAAGCCTCGCTCGGCAAACACGCGCACAGCCTCCTCGGTGGTGGCTTCGTTGCGGCGGAAAGGCATATCGAGGCTGATAATCTCCTGCATGCGCTGGCGCAGGCGCTCCACGTCGCCATCGGTCAGGGCTTCGCTGTTGCGCTTCTTGAAGTTGCAGTAGTAGCCGCGCGAGATGGAGTGCTCAATGAAGAGTTTGGAGCCCGGGAAGAGGTCTTGCGTGGCCTTGTAGAGCACGAAGCTGAGCGAGCGTACGTAACAGCGGTGGCCTGAGCCCTCGCGGGCATCGAGGAACTCCACGTCACGGTTCTGGAAGAGTCTGAACTTCAGGCCCTGCGAGGCATTGTTCACTTTGGCCGAGACCACGGGGTAAGGGAGTTTGATGTCGTCGGCAAACTCCTGATAGACGTCGAGCAGCGAAGCCCCCTCGGGGAAACTCTTCGTCATGTTGTTGTTTTTGCAGCGTATTTGGAGCATCGTTGGACTGTAAAAAATGTATTTTGGCTGCAAATATACACAAAAACCGCCACATTCGATAGCGATGTACAAAGAAAATGTGTAACTTTGCAGCAAGAAAACGATTTTTTCAGCAGTAAGGATTATGGTGAGCAAAAACGAGATGAAGCTGATCAAACAGCTGGAACAGAAGAAATATAGGGAGCGCTACGGCCTCTTTGTGGCTGAAGGCCCCAAGGTGGTGGGTGATTTGCTGAAGTGTGGCTTCCGCGCCCACAAGATGTTCGCCACAGCTGCCTATTGCGGCCCTTCGGTTCCTACAGGCGTCCAGCCAACTGAGGTGAACGAGGAGGAGCTGCGACGCATCAGCTTCCTACAGCATCCGCAGCAGGTGCTGGCCGTGTTCTTCCTGCCGCCTCATGCTGCCAGCAGCAGCGGCCTCCTGCCGCAGCCTCAAGGACTCTGCCTGGCGCTCGACGGCGTGCAGGATCCTGGCAATCTAGGCACCATCATCCGCATAGCCGACTGGTTCGGCATCGACACCATCTACTGCTCCGCCGACACCGCCGATGCATGGAGCCCCAAGGTGGTGCAGGCCACGATGGGAAGCATAGGGCGTGTAGCCATTCATTACGGGCTACTGTCTGAAGTGCTGACCGACACCACCCTGCCCGTCTATGGCACGCTGCTCGACGGACAAGACCTCTACGCGCAGGAGCTTAGCCCTGAGGGAATCATCGTGATGGGCAACGAGGGCAACGGCATCTCGCCCGAGATACGCCGGCTGATCACCCGCCGCCTCTTTATCCCCAGCTACCGTCAGGGCGACACCGCCGAGAGCCTCAACGTAGCTATTGCCACAGCCATCACCTGTGCTGAGTTCAGAAGAAGGAGTTTTTGAGACAAGGCATCTTCATTCATCTCTAAATGCGGAGAGCTGAGAGAATGTTTTCAGCTATATAACACGCTCTAAACGCACGCCTTAATCAGTTAAACTTGGTTAAATATACAAAAATACGGGAATATAAAAGCAAGGGATGTAACTAAAAATGAGTACCTTTGCAGCCCGAAAGAGTCCGTGGAGGCAGGGTTAAGTGTGTACGGACGTACATCGCCTTACGGAAAAACCCCTAAAATACAAACAAAAAAACAATGTACGCAATTGTAGAAATTCAGGGTCAGCAGTTTAAGGCTGAGGAGGGCAAGAAGCTCTTCGTTCACCACATGAAAGACGTGGAGGAAGGCAAGACTGTTGAATTTGACAAAGTGCTGCTCGTAGATGCCGACGGCGCTGTCAAGGTTGGCGCACCCACCGTAGATGGTGCAAAAGTAGTAGTTGAAGTAGTGAAACCGCTGGTGAAGGGCGACAAAGTTATCGTCTTCAAGATGAAGCGCCGCAAGGACTACCGCAAGCGCAACGGTCATCGTGAGCAGTTCACTCAGGTAGAAGTTAAACAGGTAATCGCTTAAACGCAAGGAGGAACAAGAAATGGCACATAAAAAAGGTGTAGGTAGTTCTAAGAACGGCCGCGAGAGTGCAGCACAGCGACTCGGCGTGAAAATCTGGGGTGGCCAGAAGGTGCAGGCAGGCAACATCATCGTTCGCCAGCGTGGCACACATCACAACCCCGGCAACGGTGTAGGTATTGGTAAAGACGACACGCTCTATGCCCTTATTGACGGCACAGTGAATTTCCACAAGGGAAAGCGCGACAAGAGCGTCGTTTCAGTAATTCCTGAAGCCGAAGCATAACAAAAAACTTACAAACAAACTTATTCCAAACAAACAACAGAGAAGCCCTGACTCTCCAATCGGAAAGTCAGGGCCTCTGCTTTTTACATTTTCGTATTAGTCGTTTGGTCGTTGATTTTTAAGAGTATGGATATGTGGGGATATGAGAATGATCATCTCTACTGCGCCAACATGATATACACACAGATGACGATGATGAGCAGCACAATGAAGATGGCGGTCTTAACCAAGCATCCAGCTACTTTCTTAATTAGGAACACGACACCAATAATAGCTCCCAAGAGGAGAAGATAGTAGACTAGATTGTTCATAAAGATAAACGATTAGTGTTTGAACATCAATCGGAACTGCGTGGGTACAGGTGTTTCGAACTCCATAGGCTCACCCGTGACGGGATGAGTGAAGCACAGGAGCCATGCATGCAGGCACAGACGGTGAAGAGGATCGTCGCCGTTACCGTATTTTGAGTCGCCACAGACGGGATGCCCCATATCAGCTGAATGGACACGAATCTGGTTCTTTCGGCCCGTCTCCAACTTAAACTCCACGAGCGAGTGGTCAGTAGTGCGATCCAGCACATGAAAATGGGTGATGGCCAGCTTACCGCCATTGTCAACAGGCGACGAGTATGTGATGTAAGCCTTGTTGTCCTTCAGCCAGTTCTGAATGGTGCCTTCGTCTTGTTCCATCTCGCCGCTCACCACCGCCACGTAGCGACGGTCATAGACAATGTCGTGCCAGTTGTGCTCCAGTATCTGCTCGGTCTCTATGTCCTTTGCATAGACCATGAGCCCACTGGTGTCGCGGTCGAGCCGATGCACAACGTGGGCCGTACACTTCTGATGCGACTTCTTGAAGTAGTCGTCGAGCACGCTCTTCACATTGAGCGATGAGTGGCCAGCCGCCATTGACAGAATGCCTATGTTCTTCTCTACCACTATAAGCCAGCGGTCTTCATAGACGATTTTCACATAGCGGCTTTTGAACCCCTTCTGATTGCGCTTTGTCTTGCTCACGGCCACCTTCATGCCCGGCTCCAGGGGGAAGTCGAACTGCGATACGGTCTTGCCGTTCACCTTGACTCCCCTACCCTGTAGCGTGGCCTTGATTTTCGTGCGGCTCTGCTGCACATTCTCCAAAAGGAATGCCAGCAGGCCTTGTGGTTCCCGCACGACGTAATGGTCGTAGTCGCCTGCACGATTATATCCTGTGTTGAATCTCATATATAATGATTTACTTTATCAAATCTACCGAACGCTTGAGGAACTTATCAAGCGCCTCGCCCTTCAGCATGCCGTTCTGGAGCAAAGCCAGGTCGATGAGCTGATGCACCACGTCGTTCTTCTGCGCATAGTCGCTGATGAGCTGTTCCTTCTTCTGCTTCTGCTCGTCAATAGCCTTCTGCGTGTTGGCCTTGTCATCCTTCTCTTCCTGAGTGATTTCCTCGGGCTTCTTCTTCTCAGTCTTCTGATTGAGGGCAGCCATACGGGCCTCCTGTCCTTTTATCTCGCTCTCAATAGGCTTGAGCTGGTCAGACAGTTCAGCAGTGAGCGAGGATAGAACCTCCTTCACCAGACGGTGGTCGCTGTTAAGCACAAGGTTGAATGAGTCGGGCATCTGTCCGTAGAAGCTCATGCCGCTCTGATAACGGCTCATCTCCTTCATGCGGCGCATCCACTCGTTCTGCGTGATGATGACCGGACGTGCCTCCTCACCCAACGCATCTACCTCAACAATATACTCAGTCTTGGCAGTCTTTGGCACCTGTGACTGGAACACGGCTGACAGATTGTCGCGTTCGTTGTCTGACAGACTGCTCTTCGGAGCATCGCTCTTCACAATCAGACGGTCAACGATGTCGGCATCTACACGAGTGAAGCGGCTCTTCTCAAACTTCTGCTCAAAGGTCTGAATGCAAGGCACGTCGAGCTGGCCGTCGAACAGCAGTACTGAGTAGCCCTTGTCCTGAGCAGCCTTGATGTAGCTGTACTGTTCCTCCTTATCGGTGGCATAGAGATAAACGAGCTGGTCGTCCTTATCCTTCTGGGCAGTTTCAATGAG
>JAEEGG010010714.1_pt1 | contig 20192 bp, 15 predicted proteins | sample 9134161 | NCBI WGS metagenome assembly JAEEGG01 (sample SAMN16246543, study PRJNA631951) | gut metagenome | biome: gut microbiome; feature: rumen; material: CR-attached | host: Bos | place: Iran: Karaj | collected 2018-10 | reverse complement strand
CGACAAGTGCAAAGAGTGTTTTGAAATCATCGCGGCTTGCCGCAAATAATGAGAAATTATGAATGACGTTAAGAAAGCTGTCATGACCAACTGGCGTTGGGTCATGTGTGCGATGCTCTTCTTCGCCACTACGGTCAATTATATGGACCGCCAAGTGCTGTCCCTGACCTTCAAAGAGTTCATTCAACCCGAGTTCCACTGGACGGACTCCGATTACGGAACGATCACTGGTGTGTTCTCGATTGCCTATGCTATCTTCTGCCTATTCGCCGGTAAGTTCATCGACTGGATGGGTACGAAGAGAGGTTACCTCTGGGCGATTGTGATCTGGTCGTTGGGTGCGATCATGCACGCTGCCTGTGGTATTGCTACCACGTGGTTCGTGGATGGCGTGGACAGCGTAGCTGCTTTGCGTGCGGTAGAAGCCGGAAGTGCACTCGCTGCGACGATCTCGATGGTGAGTGTGTATCTGTTCTTGGCTTGCCGTCTGATCCTCGGTCTCGGTGAGGCAGGTAACTTCCCTGCGGCTATCAAGGTAACGGCAGAGTACTTCCCGAAGAAAGACCGTGCGTTCGCTACGGCATTGTTTAATGCAGGTGCATCGGTAGGTGCGTTGGCAGCTCCGGCTACTATTCCTCTGCTGGCGAAGGCCATGGGATGGGAGTGGGCGTTCATCATCATCGGTGCGCTGGGCTTCATCTGGGCTGGTATCTGGATCTTTGTCTATGACAAACCGACCGAGAGCAAGCATGTGAACGAGGCAGAACTCGAGTATATCCATCAGGACGAGAAAGAAGCTCCGAAGGAGGAAGTTAAAGAAGAGAAACAGATGTCGTTTGGGGAGGCTTTCAAGCACAAACAGACTTGGTCGTTTGCGTTTGGTAAGTTCATGACCGACGGCGTTTGGTGGTTCTTCCTCTTCTGGGCCCCGGCTTATTTCCAAGATCAGTTTGGTATCAAGGCTTCCGATCCGCAAGGTATCGCGTTGATCTTCACGCTCTATGCGATTGTGACGGTAGTATCTTTGTTCGGTGGTTATCTGCCGAAGATCTTCGTGGAGAAGAAAGGTATGGAACCGTACGCCGGTCGTATGCGTGCGATGTTGATTTTTGCCTTCTTCCCGATCTTCGCGTTGTTCGCTCAACCGCTCGGTGGTATATACGGTCCTTGGGCAGTAGCAATCATCATCGGTATCGTCGGTGCAGCGCACCAGAGTTGGAGTGCCAATATCTTCTCGACGACGGGTGATATGTTCCCCAAATCGGCTGTGGCTACGATCACCGGTATCGGTGCAATGGCAGGTGGTGTAGGTTCGTTCCTGATCAACAAGGGGTCGGGTATGTTGTTTACCCACGCTGACAAGATGGGCGAAGCCTTCCAGTTCATGGGCTTCAGCGGTAAACCCGCAGGATACATGATCATCTTCTGTATCTGCGCCGTAGCATACTTGATCGGTTGGACGGTAATGAAATCGCTCGTTCCTAAATACAGTCCTGTAGTTGTTAAATAATTGTAAAGAATATGGCTGAGAAAAAATTGATGCGCAGTTCCAACAAGATGTTGGCAGGCGTATGTGCAGGTTTGGCTGAGTATTGGGATTTAGATCCGACGCTTGTACGCGTGGTATATGCAGCGCTGAGCGTGTTCAGTGCCGGTTTTCCGGGCGTACTGCTCTATATCATCATGGCTCTGTTAATGCCTCAGGCTGAGTAATTGACCAGCACTAAAGCGGTCATTGCTTCAACAACGGGCACGGCGCGAGTGGCAACACACGCGTCGTGTCTTCCTTTTATGCCGGCTTTGGGTGTAGAAGGAGTCGGTTTGAAAACACAGCGGAAGACTATCTCTGTGCCGTCGGAGATACCGCCGGCTATACCGCCGGAGATGGGATTGATGGCTGAACCGGGTTGCGTGACGCCACCGAATCCGGTACCGTACTCAAATCCTTTGCAGGCGTTGATGCTCATCATGGCGAAGGCCAAATGGGCTTGCAGTTTATCAAAGATGGGTTCGCCTGTTCCGGCAGGCAGTCCGTTGATGCGGCACTCGATGATGCCACCGATCGAGTCCCCGTCTTTTTGGTAGGCGGCAATCGTCTCTGCAAATTTAGCCGGATCCGTTTCTAATCCAACCTGAATAAGAGAGGCGCGAATGGAGATTCCTTTTTGCGCGAGTTCCTGCTTCGCTATCGTCCCTGCCACAACTCGTGCTGCGGTCTCGCGCGCTGAGGCTCTGCCGCCTCCACGCCAGTCGCGGATACCGTATTTGAGTTCATAGACCTTATCGGCATGCCCTACGCGATAGGTGTGTTTGAGGTACTCGTAGTCCTCAGGACGTGCATCTTTATTGCGAATAATAAAGGCAATAGGCGTACCTAAGGTGATGAGATCACCACTGGTGATTGGTGATTGGTCATTGGAAATAACCCCGCTGAGCCATTCGACTTCGTCGGGTTCGCGAAGGGCACGTTTGGACGTGCCATTGGTTATTGGTGATTGGTTATTGGTGATTGGTCTGCCTGCGCGACGATTTAACTCCTCGCGGATCATATCGAAATCAATATGCAGCCCTGCCGGTACGCCATCCAGCACACCGCCGATGGCCGCTCCGTGCGACTCACCGAAGCTGGTAAATGTCCATTTTTCGCCAAAAGAATTCATATGTGGCATATAATTTGCTGCAAAAGTACTAAAAAGTTTGCATATATGCAAAAAAAAGTGTATCTTTGCGCAAAATTTATAAAGATGAAGAGAAAATTCTTATCCATAGCGCTTCTTTGCGCTTGTGTGTGCGTGTTCGCACAGCAATTGCCGGACAGTCACTTCGAGAACTGGACGGATAAGTTCAAGAGCGATGTTCAATTGGCTGATTGGCATGGTAGTAATGTGAGTCAGGTAGGCTCAAAGTTTACGTTTATGTATCAAAAACAAGGTCGTACGGGTTATTGTGCGTACGTGACTGACCGCTCTGTCGGCATTCCGAAACTGAACTTGGGCGCAACCGGTCCGGGATACATGTCGTTGGGTCAACCTTGGCAATACCTGAAGGGTCTGAACCTCAATAGCGCGACTGCCGGTACAGAAGGCGGTATCGCTTGGAAATATCGTCCGGACACGATGACTGTTTGGATCAAGCGTGTGGGGCAGAATACGGACAAAGAAGATTTCCATCTGCTGTTCTACTCCTGGGTTGGAACCGCCAAGAGTTCGAAGTACAAGAACAAAGTAGGCGGTTGCACGAGCACGGAGCGTATCAATGAGGAGTCGGATATCCGTACAGCAACGGATGGCAACGAGTGCGGAACGGATCAACCGGTGAAGCAGGTGGCAGAAGGTTGGTATCGTGCGCGGGCTAAGTACAACGAGTGGACGCAGATCAAAGTGCCTATTCTCTATAAGAACGATGGTCGTCCGACAATGTGTAATGTCATTTTCTCGGCGGGTAACTATCCGGCTTTCCGCGCGAACGACGGTCTGTACGACGGCAATGCGCTCTATGTGGATGATGTAGAGTTGATTTACTCGTCGCGCATCGACAAACTGACCATCAACGGCAAGGAATGGAAGGAGTTTAATCCGAATACAGACAAGGTACAGACCTATAAACTGCCGGCTAACGGCGACGTGAAGATCGCCGGTTATCGCGGTATCGGTACGCTGACCAATATCAAAGGTGAGAAAGCTCGTTTCAACGGTCGTAAGTTAGACAGCCAAGAGATGACCATCGTGCCCGGTGAGGTAAACGGTAAACCTTGGGTGATCACCGTTAAGGCAGAAGACGGCAGCTCGACACATGTGTATAAAATTAAGATTGTAGCTTGATTAGTTTAGATTTAAATAGTATCGACATCGTGTTGCTGAGCACACTGGCGGTGCTCTTCTTGGGTCAGGTGTATTTCTATTCCCGTTACATGGACGCGCCGGTACGGAAGATGCGTCACGATAAAAAGTCCGAAGGGATCGAACCCTTAACGATCGAGGGCACGCCCGGTGTCACGGTGGTGCTCTGCGCGCATAACGAGAGTTATAACCTGTCGCAGTACCTGCAAGCCTTGTTAACGCAGGACTGGCCGGAGTACGAAGTGATTGTCGTGGACGATGGCTCGGAAGATGACACGCGTGCGGTGGTAGAGAGTTATATGGTTCGTGACCCGCGTCTGCACATGACTTTTGTGCCTTACGGTGCCCGTGTGGGATCGACCAAAAAGTTGGCGTTAACTTTAGCGGCGAAGGCGGCGAAGTACGATTATCTGCTTTTGACGGACGCGGACTGCGTGCCGGAGAGCAATCAATGGATACGTAAGATGATGCATGGATTCGCGGGACATAAGGATATTGTGCTGGGCTTCAGTCCTTATTTCGCGGAGAAAGGACATATCAACCGTCTCGTGCGTTATGACACGCTCTTCAACGGTCTCCATTACCTCGGTGCAGCGCTCTGCGGACATCCGTATATGGGGGTAGGACGTAACTTGGCTTATCGCAAGGACTTCTTTTTTGAGACCGGTGGGTTCACCCACTTGATGACGAGCCGTGCAGGCGACGATGATCTGTTTGTGAATCACGTAGCGACCAAAGCGAACACGGCGGTGATCTTAAGCCGGGATAGTTATACCTGGTCGGTGGCGAAGAAAACGATGAAAGAATGGTGGCAGCAGAAACGGCGTCATGTATCTGTCTCGCCGTCTTACCGCGAGAGCACGAAGTTCCGTTTGGCTTTAGAGCCCTTGACACGCGGAATCTTTTATGCGCTGGTCTTGGCAATGCTCGTGCTTTATTTTCCGCAGATACAGATCCGGCCGTTTGAGTTCAGTCCGATCGCTATCCCGTTCTTGGCGGCGATAGGTCTGTTCCTCTTGCGCTGGTGGATCCAGACGGGTATCATCAACGCTGCGGCGCATAAGATGAGAGTAAAACGATTCAGTACATGGAGCGTGTTATGGTTCGATATCGCCTTACCGCTTGTGAACCTATACATGCTGATCGTACCGCAAAGAAAGAACAATAAATGGTAAATTAAAATTGTACAAATATGGCAGAACAGAAAGAATTAAAGATCAACATCGCCCCTGATAAAGTACAGGGCGTGTTCGCAAACTTAGCGCTTATCGCGCATACTCCTACGGAGTTCGTATTGGATTTCGCGCAGCTGATGCCGGGCGTTCCGCAGGCAAATGTTGTTGCACGTGTAGTCGTAACACCGGATCAGGCAAAGAAGATCCTTGGTGCGCTCCAGAACAATATCGGTCAGTACGAGCAGAAGTTCGGTACGATCCAACCGATCGGTGGTCCCGTTCCGGGCAGTACCCTTCCTTTGACCTTCACCGGCGGAGAGGCATAAATTTGAAATTTTAAATCATAAATTATAAATACTATGAAACATTTCCCTGCTTCGCAGTTAATCATCAATGGTGATGGTTCTGCATTCCATTTGCACCTGAAACCGGAGTTCTTGGCAGACAAAATCATCCTTGTCGGTGACCAAGACCGTGTAAACATCGTAGCTTCCTTCTTTGACGAAGGTTCTATCGAGTGCGACGTTCAGAGTCGTGAGTTCCACACGATTACCGGTAAGTATAAAGGCAAACGTATCTCGTGTATCTCGACCGGTATCGGTACGGACAACTGCGATATCGTGATGAACGAGATAGACTCGTTGGCTAATATCGATTACAACACCCGCGAGGAGAAAGCTGAGAAACGTCATCTGGAGATCATCCGCATCGGTACGTGTGGCGGTATGCAAGAGGATATCCCTCTGGGTACGTTCCTCGTAAGCCAGAAGTCGATTGGTTTTGACGGTGTGCTTGCTTTCTATCACGACCGCGACAAGATAGCTGACCTCGGTTTCGAGAAAGCATTGGTTGATTTCATCGGCTACCCGAAGAAAGCTGCTGTGCCGTACGTTGTAGCTGCTAACCCCGAGCTCGTTGATCGTATTGCGAAAGACGACATGATGCGTGGTTGCACGATTGCTGCGAATGGTTTCTACGGTCCGCAAGGACGTAACCTGCGTGTGGATATTGCCGTACCGGATATCAACGAGAAGATCACGGCGTTCCGTTACGAAGGTCAGCGTATCACCAACTACGAGATGGAAGGTAGCTGTATTGCCGGTTTGGCACTTCATATGGGTCACAAGGCGATGACCGTTTGCTGCGTGATTGCACAACGTAAGGTGGAGGCCGCTAACACGGATTACAAACCGCGTGTAAAAGAACTGATTAAGACCGTTCTGGAGAGATTCTAATGAAAAAACAATTATGTATCGTATTGGCAGCCGCGGGGATACTCTGCGGCTGTCAACAAAAAAAGACTTGCACAGAGCAAGCTTTTCAATACAACGTGGATAAATTCTATGATTTGGAGATTCTCCGATACGATGTACCGGAGTTTGACAGTTTGAGTCTGCAGCAGAAATCGCTGCTGTACTGCTTGAGTGAAGCAGCCTTGTGGGGACGCGATATCCTTTTCGATCAGAATGGTCGATACAACCTGCGTATCCGCCGTGCGTGCGAGGAACTGTACCTCAACTATCCGTACGATAAGGGCTCTTCGGAGTTTGATGCTTTTGAGCGCTACCTCAAGCGTGTCTGGTTCTCCAACGGTATTCACCATCATTATTCGGAGGATAAGTTCTTGCCGGAGTTTGACAAGGAATGGTTCATCTTAGCCTGCGATGCAGCCGGCGTGGAGTATGACGATGACATCCTGCCTGTTATGTTCGATCCGACTGTCATGCCGAAGCGAACGACCGCTCAGGATGGCGTGGATCTGGTGGCTTGTTCTGCCGGTAACTACTACGGCGAAGGTGTGACCCAAGCGGAAGCGGAGGCTTGGTACGCTGCCCACAAAGACAACTCGCCCGAACCCCTCTGGATCGGTTTGAACTCCCAACTCGTCAAGAACGAGAAAGGCGAGATCGAGGAGCGCGTTTATAAGGTAGGTGGTCTGTATGGCGAAGCATTGGAGAAAGTGGTTTATTGGCTCAAAGAGGCGCTGCAATATGCCGAGAACGACCAGCAACGTGAGGTGATCGAGAAGATGATTGCCTTCAACGAGACCGGTGACCTCAAGACATTCAACGAATACTGCATCGCGTGGGTGAAGGATCTGGACAGCCGCGTGGATTTCGTCAACGGTTTCACGGAGACTTATTCTGATCCGCTCGGTATCACCGGTACATGGGAATCTATGGTTAACTTCAAAGACCTCGCTGCCACCAAGCGTACGCAACTCATCTCCGATAACGCACAATGGTTCGAGGATCACTCCACGACCGATCCCAAATACAAGAAAGAGGAAGTCAAAGGTGTGACCGCCAAAGTTATCACGGCGGCTATCCTGGCCGGTGATTGCTATCCTGCTACGCCGATTGGTATCAACCTGCCGAACGCCAACTGGATCCGCAAAGAGTACGGCTCTAAGTCTGTGACGATCGACAACCTGATGCACGCTTATAATGAGGCAGCTAAGGGTAACGGTTTCAACGAGGAGTTTATGATCGATGATGAGATCCGCGCTATCTATGAGAAATACGGCGCTATGTGCGGCGATCTGCATACGGATTTGCACGAATGCGTTGGTCACGGATCGGGCAAACTGATGCCGGGTGTAACCAAGGATGCTCTTAAGGAACATGCCTCAACCATCGAAGAGGCACGTGCGGACTTGTTTGGTCTGTATTATTTGGCTGATCCGAAACTCGTTGAACTTGGTTTGCTGCCGAATGCAGAGGCGTACAAGGCCGGCTATTACCAGCAGATGATGAACGGCTTGATGACGCAGTTAGTGCGTATTGAGCCGGGTAAGGATATCGAGGAAGCGCATATGCGCAACCGCCAACTCATTGCGAACTGGTGCTATGCACATGCGAACGGCGAGATGGAGATCATCGAACGTGACGGCAAGCACTATTTGCAGATCAATGACTACGAGGGTGTTCGTCGCTTGTATGGTGAACTGCTTGCAGAGATTCAGCGTATCACGTCCGAAGGTGACTATGCTGCAGCTAAAGAGATGGTGGAGACCTATGCAGTGAGGGTGAACCAAGACCTCCACAAAGAGATCTTAGCGCGCTATCAAAAACTCAATCTTGCGCCGTATAAGGGTTTCGTGAACCCCGTTTATCGCGTAGAGCGTAACGGCGAAGGTATGATCACCGATGTGAAACTCGATTTCTCGGAAGGTTATATCGAGCAACACCTGCGTTACAGCCGCGACTATAGTGCATTACCTTCGGTAAATTGAAAATTGGTGATTGGTAATTGGTAATTGGTGATTCACCTTCCCATATCAAAAAGTATTGCTAACAGAATACTGTTGCTGCAGGCTATCCATGGAGATCCGCTTATGCGGGTCTCTTCGGATATGCCGGATGATGTGATCGTGCTGCATGATGCCCTCGCGCGCCTACGCGAACATAAAAAAGGAGAACCGCTCACACTCTATTTGAAGAATTGTGGTACGGCGTTACGCTTCTTGCAGGTGCACATAGCCAAGTGCTATCCCGGCGAACCCATTACGCTCACCGGCGACCCGCGACTCATGGAACGCGACGGAGCACCTACTTCTCAAACCACCTCAGCCCGCATCCTTCACGGCGAATCCATCCCTGTCGAAGAAAACGAAAGCCCCTACATAAAAATGAGTAGGGTACTGGCGGAAAAATATCCAATATCCAATATCCAATGTCCAATAGAAGCCTGCTGGAGCAGCGCTTCCTACTGGTACGAATATGTTGCGATACATGGAGGTGAATTATTCCTCGAAGGTCTCACATCTGACACCTTGCAAGGCGACAAAATAGTCACTGATATCTATGCCAAATACTTTGGCGTAGAGACGAAGTTTGAAGAAAACGGAGCAAAAATTAAAAAATCTTCAATCTTCAATCTTCAATCTTCAATTTCGCTCGACTTCGAGCGGACACCGGATTTGTATCCCTCGGTGGCGTTGACTTGTGAGCGTTTGGGAATCGAACTGCAAGCCACCGGTACAGAGCGACTACGATATAAAGAATCTGATCGCATAGAGGCGGTAGAGAAGCATGAGGTTCGTAATGATCATCGCATTGCTATGGCGTTGATGTGTGCCGACTATCCGGTGTCGATCGAAGAGCAAGCATGTATCGCGAAGAGTTATCCGAACTTCGTGCCGCAGCATATAACTCCTATCAAAGGGGTGAATGATGACGGCTTGGGCAAGAAGCATGCCCTCTCCAAACTTATCCATGCGGCGACGAGTGAGTATGTATGGTTGCACGATGATGATGTAGTTCTGCCTGAAGCAACGCAGAAAGCAGTAGTTTTAGACGGAGACCTTATAATATTGCCGCTGAAAATGGAGAGTCTCAGCGAGAAACCCTCTTTATTGGAACAATTGCAGATAGCCGAGTATGCCGCCATCCAGGAGTTGACGATGCGGAGCGCAAAAAAAGGGGAAGCGGTTATGTGTTCCGGTGCTAACCTGATCGTGAAAAGGGAGGTATGGTTGGAATGCGAGAGTGAGTTGCACCTGGAGATACCGAGCGGAGATGACATGTTCCTTTTGGAGGCCGTGAAGAAAAGGCAAAAAAGGGAACAAGCTAATAAAAAAGGGCACAAGCTAACCGTTATTGATGAGGCGGAATATACGGCGGTGGTGAGACCGGTAACGAGTTGGAAGGCGTTCTTCGGGCAGCGGATGCGTTGGGCGGGGAAGGCGCCAAAATATACAGATCGGGATATTATCCGTTGCGGGCGAATGGTGGTGCTGGCGAATATTATTCAATTGATCTGTCCGCTGATCATTCTGGTGAAGTTTCCGATAGAGTACGGGCTTATCAAAAAAAGAGAACCACGCACTGCATGGTACGTGGCTCTGCTCTTAGAGATCGTTTATCCGATTTATATTCTCATTGTTTTCTTAGGCGGACTCTTACGCACCAAGCAATGGTGAGTAGCAGCATCAACACCCATGCTACATCGCCGATAGGAGTGTAAACTTCGTCCTCAACAGGATCCGGACGATCAACCGGGTATTCGCCGTCTTCCGTCTTTGTTGCGCGTCGTGGAGCTCCTATTCGCTGCGAGGCTACATCTCCTGCTTGCGTCGCACCTACTGCGGTAACCGCATTGTTGGTCGTCGGCACGTAGATAGCGCCTGAGTAAGAGACAGAGGTGTATCTGATGCCGCGTCCGCCGCTGCTACCTCCGCTGGTCGTGGCAATACCGCCACCGCCTCCACCGCCGATGGTCTTAACGCTAGCATTGCTGGTCTGGTGGATACGCATGGACGTGGAAGACATCGCTGCTTTCGGCATAGCCGATGTAGAGACATAGGAATATGTCGGCGCACTATGATGGATCAATGGCGCTGCAGAACTGCGCGGTGCTCTTACGGAAACTGTCGGTGCATTAGAGGAAGCCACCGGCGAAGCCGAACGAACGGCTACGACACCCGGGGTAACGGGTGCTTGGTATTTCTCTCCGAAGTAGAGGTATGCTACGAGGCACAACCAGAGACCGAAAAAGACGACACCTGCACCGATGATAATATGTTTGCGTTGGAGTTGCATAGCTATTTCGATAGGCTTATGGTAAACCTCTTTCTTTTAACGGTTTAACAATTGTTTACCTGTCACATCGTATATATCCCCTCCACGTTGGATATATACGTGTCCATTGATAAGAAGCTTCCGAACCATATTTTCCGGCGCATTGCCGGTCTCGATGTCGGTCGTTACTTGCGGTGTTTTCCTATTAACGATCACATTGAGCGAGAAGCGTGCATTGGAGTACAACTGCTTCGTGGTAGTAATCGAATAGGTATTATAGAGCAAGTTCGTCGTTGTATTTGTCTGAGCGTCATACAGATAAACGGCTTCTATCTCGTCAATCGGGTAGTCTTCGCTGAGGCCGAAGGTGTACGTGCCGGCATTGTAGCAATAAACACCAATCGGGAGGAAGGTGTTCTTTGCTACCGAGTCGCTTACCGCCTGGAATGCCAACTGATACGAAGGTGTCTTCATATATATCTGCGGGCGATCCTGATAATAGGTGGTGAATTTCAGCAAGTCATAACCCAACTTATACTCCTCGGTAGTAAAGTCTTGACGCACACGCAAGTTGGCTTGGTCGGTCAAACCATTACCGGAGAGCGTAACACCTACAAAGATAGAAGGATCGTCATCTACTTCTGCTTGCGAAGCCAAATGGCGCGCAGGAGCAGAGTTCTTGCGGTTTCCTTCCGTAAAGATGAAGTCACCTTCCGTCTTACCCTGAACGAAGAAGGCAACGAACGGATCCAATTGTGAAACTGTGCTCCAGAATTTCTGGTCGTATGTCTTCGAACTCGGGTTGTACATCGTGAGGTATTGGTTACTTTCCAAGCGACGATGCCAAATAACCTCCTCATCTACAATCTCAAATTCGAGGTATCCGTAGGTAATCGCATCGCCTGCCATCGGAGTCATAGCGCACAAGTAGGGTTGCGCAATGAAGTTCCAGTTATGGTTGTTGATGGTAGTCGCACCATTCGTGTACTGATGGATCGCTACCACGTTGTCGCCGTGTGGCGCTTTCTCATTCTCAGCATCAGAAACATTGGTCTTGCCGAGATCCAGCGGGAAGATCAGTTCTCTCAGATACTTGCTGTTGACCGAAATCTGGTAGCCCTTGCCGGCTTCGAGCGTCGAACCTGTTACCATCTTCCAGTGTCCCGGAGCACCCTTCGTACTTCCCTCGTCTGCACGTGCACGGGAGTCGTATTCTTTGATACGGAAACCATCGTCCAATACAGCCGGCTCTCCATTCGACCAGCGGATATCAGAGAGGTTACAATCGTACGGCAGCGAGAAGAAGTATGCCTCGCTGTTGTTGATACGGCGGGATACAAGTACCTGCTGGTCGGATGTCTGGAGCGTACCAGCCAGTTTAATGAATGGCACGTTCTCTCCTTCTACACGGAACTGAACGGACGACACATTAAACGTACGGCTTGTAGGAATATTCATCGTACCACCCGGGTAAATGGTGAGGTTACGAATCGTGTGTGCATCATTCGCCGTTCCGTCTACTGCTTTGGTCAGGGTCGCGTCCTTCAGGATGACCACATCGCAGGTTTCACATTCTGCCAAATCGTGCCACTTGTTTTTGAAGATCGTATCAGTTGTTTTCCATTCCTTATCGGTATCTACCATAATAGGCACTTGGTACTCACGCTGTGCTTTCACCTCATTACCTTCGTATACTTTGATACGCATCGTGGAGCAAGAGAGGGTATCCAATTGCGGAATAGAAATCGTGTAAGTACCATCGTCATTTTGCTGACCGGTTAGGTCTTTGATACCACCGATAGAGTCGTAGGTCGTATAGTAGCCATTATAGTCAAAACCGCCGACATAAGCCAAACCTACGCAAGTACTATCAGCCGCATGAGCGCCGGCACCGATGATGAATCCCATCCACTCTGTACCCAAAGTGGTGAAGGCCTCTCCGACATGTTCATCGCATATTTCTTGTTCCGAATAGACGTTATTGGCAATAGCATCATCACCGGATTTAACTGTGTTCTTACGAATCAGCAAGCAGCGGTTAGTGGAGAGTACAATATCACGTCCATCTCGGATGTCTTTACCATTTGCATAGAAGCCGGAACCATCGTTGTTACTATTCTTGGCGTATGAACATGGACTTTTTTGGCTTGCGTGAATTTGCACCAGACTTCCTGTTCCCGATGTATTGGTAGTAGCACCAATGACATCAATAAATTTCTTGACGCCGGTGTTATTATCATATAAACCGATGGATTGCGGTCCGGAGAATTGCAGCCAAGTATAAATATCATTTCCTTCGCCATCTAACTTGTTGGCAGAATTGATGATATTCCACTCGTCATAATTCTCCTCTTTCTCTGCACAGTCTTCAGCAGGGTCAGAATCATTGGTATAACGCATAATAATGATTTCCTCATTCGGCGCAATCTTGCCCGGTACTTTACCAAAATTCTTTAAGCAGAACTTTTTCGGGGTTGCGGTATTGTATTCTGAACGATACAACCACATCTTGGTAATATCAATTGTATCCGGTGTTCCGTTAAAGATAGCAATCATCTTGTTGTTACCATCTGCCTCGAAGTATTTGGAAATAAAGAGTTTATCTGCGTAATTGACCGTAGCAGAACCGTGCTCTTGCTTGTCCTCAATGATAACAGAAGCATCGGCATTGGCATCAATGACGATACGTATCGAATCCGGGAACCACTCAGCGATTTCTACAGAAGGCGAGTTGGTTTGGAAGTCAATCACGCCACTTTCGCATGTACCGCCCGCAAGAATCTTCGCATAGTATTGGGTGTTTTCTGCCAAACCTGTAATCGTAGCCGGCGAAGTAAGGCCGGTATGATCCGAACCTACTTGCGCGGTACATTCCTCGTCGCTGAAGATTTGGATGGTGGCCGAAGCAGCCTCCATGGACCACTTGAATGTAGCAGAATTAATAGCCGGCGTTACACGGATGCCATAAGGAACATCGTCGCAGTTGGTCGTTCTGAAATGACCCGCATGTGCAAGCGAACAATCGTTGCCCGAAGCTATGGCTTTTACCGTAAAGTTATAGTTGGTCAGATTAGTCAGGCCGGTAATGGTAGCGGTGCGATTAACTGCATCTATTGAGATGCTACCCTCCGTGGCGCTCGTGCTCGCATTTACGCATATTACATCGTAGTCAGTAGCACCTGCTACTTCATCCCAGGTGATAGTAGCCCTTGTCGCTTTCGCTACTACGACAACATTCTGCGGCGCATCCAGACAGGTACAAACGTCGGCGTATGGCAAGAACTGAATATTGCCGTAGTAGTTAGCCTTACCGTAGTTGGAAGTGTTATAGTGGCCCATAGCGTCATACGTGCTATTATACATGATACCACGCGTTGCTGTTGTTGCATTGGTAACATGATAGTTGACGAAATCTGTCGTGGTCAGTAACCAACCTGTTCCGCTAAGAGATGTAAATGAGTGAATATTCAAACCCGTACCACTTCCTTCGCCATAGAGACGTCCGGTAGCGCTGGTGAGGTGTACATTCTGATCCGGGGTATCCAGGTCTGTGAGACTATAAATACCACGCGACGGACAGTAGTCCACAACACCTGCTGTAACGTTTACAGGAATAGCTCTTACCGTAGATGCTGTTCCGCTCATCGAGCCATCCAAAGCGTAATAATTCGCACCATCATAGGCTACAATAGCAAAGTGCTCCGGTAGCGAACGTCCGCGAAGTGTAATAGGATCGCTTTCGGTAGTCCCGTCCCAGAAAATGATTTCTGCGGTGTGCGTTGCGCCATATACGGTCGGGATATAACTGATCGTGTAAGTCGTCTCGATAGCACCTGCCGTAATAGTTTGCGAAGCTAATGTGTAAGCGAATTGAGAAGCATCACCGGTAATACTCTTGACGGAAAGTGTACCTCCGGTCAAACTGCTACCCTTGATGGTGATAGCTTGCGATTTTACAATTTGACCTTGTGTACTGGTCAAGAACTCAACTTCATTGGCCTTAATGACAGGACCACATGAGGTGGTATAATCAGAGTAGGTGACATCCGGCACATAGAAGTCCATTAAGAAATAGCCGCTCGTGGCTGCACCATACAATTTGAAATAGTCGTTATAGCACTCCAAGTAATAAGAACTTGTGCTTCGGTTGCTATATAATACGTAGTTGGATCCTGAAGCCGTAATTGTCCAGTAGTCCGTATATATCTCATCGTCATCGTCGCAATAGAGATAAGTCGTGGAATAGACATATGCGTAATGACCATTTTTGAATTTATAGCGGTCGCCGTCTTTCTCCACGGTCCATCTTACAGAAGCGAAGGGGCTTTCAATCTTACCTGCGCCGTTAAAAGATACCGCTAATGCCGATAATGTACCTCCACTACCGGAATTAGACATGGCTTGTGATGCCGCAGGGTTAACGATAACAGTTGATTGACCATTCGTCAAGTCGCTCAGTGTTCCCTTGCGATACACATCCGGATCTCCGCTCTGATCCACGAAAACGGCATAGTAAGTGGTGTTCTCCGTAATATGCACACTAGACATGCTTGCTAAACTGGTATAGAGCGTAGCCGGAGCTGTAGCCTGCGGAATGTCAATCGCTGCAGTAGTCCAACCGACAAAGGTCTTTCCTCCACAAACCGTTGAGCCATCCGGGTCAGTCGGGTAAGAAGTAATTGTACCACCTTCTACAGCCTGTTGTGTGGGATCACCGGCCGTATAAGCAGCACCATTAACCGACCATGTTACACGGTTGTAGATATTAAGCGTATAGGTAGCAGTTACCTTTTTTTGACAATGGACACCATCATCCACGGCACCCAAGGTAGCTGTGATAATAATCGGTGCGTCGCTCATCGCATCGAGGATTGTCACCTCGCCGGTAGAGGGATCTACAGACGCTTTCGTCGGTTTGTTGCTTGAATATGAAACTGTTCCACCCATCGGGTTACTTGCCGGAGTAGCTGTGTAGGTGAAATTAGCATCACCAACAAACTTATTAACCTCTGTTACTCCGAAAGCTAAAGTGGGTTCGTAGCATGATCTACAATCAGCAGTTGAGGTATAATAGGTAACACCTACTGTCACAACAAGATTAGTAATACGCGCCTGCTTTCCTGCGTCTCCTGAAGTACAAGCAGGTGATGTCCAGGAGCTTGAATTTGGAGTATATGAAGTAGCCCATCCGCCTCCATTATAGGAGCCATCAAATGTAAATGCAATATTGGTCATATTGCCAACCGATGATGTTATGGTAAGCGTTGCACCTTTATAAATACGATAATCTGTCCCATTATTCAGTACACCATTGGAAGTGGTAAGTGTTATTCCGTCTTTAGGGAAAGAAGTATCTGTTGTAGGGTCGAGAGTGACAATAGAACTGGTAGGAGAAGGATGACTGTAAACAGCATAGTAGTCTTGATTACCGGTGACTGTAAAGTCGGTAACCCAAGTGTAAGAAGTCGTATTATCGTCCGCTAATTCTGACGTCCACCATCCTAAGAAGGTGAATTCTGCGCATCCTGCAGGATCACTCGGAGGAGTAGCTGTTCCGCCGGAAACAATATTCTGCGTTGAACCTACTTGTACACCACTATCAAAGAATCGAATCGCGTACGTCGGGAGAGCTTTAAACTTTACGGTAATAGTCGTATTGGCAGTAATGCCAGTTACGCGTTTGTTGGTATTATCTACTGTACCACTTGCAGACGTAGTAATCTCATCAAACTCATAGCCGCTGGCAGGAGTAATGTCTGAGATATTTACAGTACCGCCAGGAGCATCACCACAAATAGATGTGGCACTTAATGTATAAGTTCCATTCGTTTCAGCACCTTTTGTAATCGTTACTTCGTTGGCACAAGAAGCGGATGCACCCTCTATTAGACGAACATTAGTAACATAAAAAGTACCATGGCCAGTACCATTTCCTGTAAGATTTGTGAAATTGATTCGTACAGCACCCGAAGCGTCTCCGTTAAAGGTTTTTGTGCCATCAAAGTTATTACCTACGTTTTGAGTGGCAGCATATGAGGCTCCTCCAACCAAAACCTCAATGGTTACTGCAGGATTGATATTTTTATTATATCTACAGGTAATTTCTATCGATTTGATAGGATAACCTTGATCTGCAATATCAATGCTCGAAATAGCATTGTTGTTATTTAGTAATTGTGATATGCTTTGACTAAAGTCATGCGTATCATCCTCTGCTCCCCACACCTGCACACTGAACGCACTGACCGCGGCGATTAGAAATAAAGTTAAAAAACGTTTAATGTTTGTCATGATTGTTTGATATTCTATTTGTGGAGTATAGCGGACTCGAAAATTGCCACCGGCAATAATCGTACCCTTTAGGGTTAAGACGATTGCACTTATCGCAATAATCGTACCCTTTAGGGTTAAGACGATTGCACTTATCGCAATAATCGTGCCCTTTAGGGCTAAGACGATTGCACTTATCGCAATAATCGTGCCCTTTAGGGCTAAGACGATTGCACTTATCGCAATAATCGTGCCCTTTAGGGCTAAGAACTCCCCGCGGTCGAGCCGCAATGCTCTAACGTTAGTGGAGTATAGCGGACTCGAACCGCTCACCTCAACACTGCCAGTGTTGCGCTCTAGCCAGATGAGCTAATACCCCGTAGGTACGCGCACATGCGCGTACCTTATAATTATACCACGCCGCTGAAGCCCATGAACGCCATGGCGAGGAGGCCGGCGGTCAAGAGGGCAATCGGAGTACCCTTCATCGCTTCGGGCACTTTAGCCAAGGCAAGTTGCTCGCGGATACCTGCGAAGAGGATGAGTGCGAGGCCGAAGCCGAGTGCGGTAGCAAAAGCGAAGAGAGTACCGGTCAGCATGCCGTGCTCAGCGCCCATCGGCAGTTTCTCGGTACCGTTCGCTACGAGAATAGCTACACCGAGAATACAGCAGTTGGTAGTGATCAGCGGCAGGAAGACGCCGAGTGCCTGATAAAGCGACGGACTGATCTTCTTCAGGATGATCTCGATCATCTGCACGAGGGCAGCGATGATGAGGATGAAGAGGATGGTCTGGAGGAACTCGAGTCCCCATGCGACGAGTAACATCTGCAGCAGATAGGTCACAACGGTAGCCAGGGTAAGCACGAAGATAACGGCTGCGCTCATACCCATAGCGGTGTCGATTTTCTTGCTGACGCCGAGGAACGGGCAGATACCCAAGAACTGGCTCAATACGATATTATTAACAAATATCGCAGAGATGAATATCAGAAAATATACCATAATATTTCAAATTTCAAATTTATGATTTATGATTTATTTTTTCTGCAGCTTGTTGATGATGACCATCAAGTATGCGAGGGCAATGAATGCACCCGGAGCGAGGACGAAGACCAATGCGCCGTAGTTATCCGGGAAGAGGTGGAAGCCGAAGCAAGCACCCGTTCCGAGCAGTTCACGGACAGCACCGAGGAGCGTCAGGGCGAGGGTGAAACCAAGACCCATACCGATTCCGTCGAGTGCGCTGAGGCCTACGCTGTTCTTTGCTGCAAACGCTTCGGCACGACCGAGAACGATACAGTTCACAACGATCAGCGGGATAAACAAGCCCAGCACGTCATAGATAGCCGGCAGGTAAGCCTGCATCAGCAGCTGAACCATCGTCACGAAAGTAGCGATCACCACGATGAACGCCGGGATACGTACCTTATCGGGGATGAGGTTCTTGAGGAGCGAGATCACGATGTTCGAGCAGATGAGCACGAACATAGTTGCCAAGCCCATGGACATACCGTTGATGGCACTGGTGGTTGTGGCCAGCGTAGGACACATACCGAGTACGAGGACGAATGTCGGGTTCTCTTTGAGAATACCGTTCGTCAAAACTTTCATTCCATTACTCATGACTTACCTCCTTTTCCATATGATGTTGACAATGACCTTGGCATTCGCCGTGCTCGTGGCCTTGGCACTTGTGTTCGCAAGCGTGCTCGCACGCAGGAGCCTCTTCGGCGGCCTCTTCTTTGTTGAGTTGGCTGGCACCGGTATGTGCCTCTGCACCGAACTGCTCTGCGTAGGCTTGGTTGACAGCCTTGAGGAACGCGCGGCTGGAGATCGTAGCAGCCGTGATAGCATCTACGTCACCACCGTCTTTGGAAACCTGCAGCGCACCGGCTTTGCGGCCGATGATGTTCTGACCGGGTTTGTCGGCGTTCTTGAACCAATGCTCCATGTGCGAACCCAGACCCGGAGTCTCTTGATGCTCGAGGATCTCGTAGCCGAGGATATTGCCTTCTTTATCGAAACCGACCATTACGCGGAACTGACCGCCGAAACCATCCACAGCGGTCTCAACAGCAAAACCTTCCTGACCGTTCAATACGGCGAGTTTGGCAGCTTCCTGTTTCGCTTTCTTCTGTGCGTTGATGTTCTCCAGCGTCAGCAGATAAACGCCGGCGAGGGCAGCTGCAGCAACCATCGCGATGATGGTCAGGCTGAGCGCCATGTTCTTAAATGAACTTTGTAACTTTTCCATAGCTGTCCTCCTTATTTTTTCTTAGGTTCGCCGAAACGTTGCGGGCGAATCTTGTTCAACAAAGGAACGCAAGCGTTCATGATCAGGATCGCGAAGGACATACCTTCCGGATAAGCGCCCCAGGTACGGATGACCATCATAATGAAGCCGATACCGATACCGAAGATGATCTTACCCCACGCGCTCATCGGGCTTGTCACGTAGTCGGTTGCCATGAAGAACGCACCGAGCATCAGACCACCGGAGAGCAGTTCATAAGCCACGTATTGACCTGCGTCCATACCTTCCGGCGTACCGATCCATGCGAAGAGCGCTACGGTAGCGATGATCGAAGCGGGGATATGCCATGTGATGACGCGGCAGCAGATGAGGATCAGACCGCCGATGATGAGTGCGAGTGCGCAAACCTCACCGAGCGAACCACCCATCACACCTAAGAACGCGTCACGCAAAGCGGGCAACTGCTCTACGAGCGAGGTATCACCGGTCTTGGCGATATGCTTCAGATAATACAGCGGCGTAGCGCCTGTCTCTGCGTCCAGATAGGATGTAGCAAATCCTTGCGGAACAGGCCACGTCGTCATCTGCGCAGGGAACGAGATGAGCAGGAACACACGACCAACCAAAGCGGGGTTGAAGGGGTTCTGTCCCAGACCGCCGAAAGTCATCTTACCTACACCGATAGCCACTACTGCACCGATCAGAACGATCCACCAGTCGAGGCTCGACGGCAGGTTGAAGGCGAGCAGCAGACCCGTGAGGACTGCAGAGAGATCGCCGATTGTTTGTCTTTGCTCTTTGAGCAAGTAACGGCTGATGAGCCATTCGGTCAGCACACAGGCGCAAACCGAGATAGCGGCCGTAATGAGGGCTCCGTAACCAAACTCGATCACCGAAACGACGTACGCCGGCATCAGTGCGAGAATGACCAGAAGCATATTCCGGCGGATACTGTCACCGCTGTGGGCGTGAGGAGCCGGAGCAACAATGAAATTCTTCATTTTATTTACGATTTAACGATTTACGATTTACGATTTATTTTTTCTCGGCAGCGGCGGCAGCGGCACGTTCACGGAGGATCGCACCTACCTTGGCTTTACCCGGACGGATGCCGTCAAGCAGACGACGAT
>JAEEGG010010709.1_pt1 | contig 20196 bp, 7 predicted proteins | sample 9134161 | NCBI WGS metagenome assembly JAEEGG01 (sample SAMN16246543, study PRJNA631951) | gut metagenome | biome: gut microbiome; feature: rumen; material: CR-attached | host: Bos | place: Iran: Karaj | collected 2018-10 | reverse complement strand
TGAGGCAAAAGTATGATATTTCCAATAGCCAACCATTATTGACGTATGGAAAGGTATACAGCTAAAAACTACACATAAATATTTGATAAACAACCTATTCCATCAGTCTTTCCATGGGTTGCATCATGGAAAAGATTAATTCGGACTATGGAAAACAAGATTTTTCATGGTAAAAGCAATGACTGAATAAAGAAAAAACACTAATTTTGTGCCATCATCTGAAAACAACCTGATTTATATCTTTATGAGACAAGAAAACATCATCAAGAGAGCGACATCAGCCTTTGCACTTTTGTCGTTATGCTGTATGAGTGTCAACGCGCAGCAAACCACACCTAAGCAGTTGAACATGCCGATTATCCAAACGAAATACACCGCTGACCCCGCGCCTTACGTGCACGACGGAGTGGTCTATCTTTTCACTACCCACGACGAGGACGGTGCAGAAGGATTCAACATGAAAGACTGGCTGCTCTACACATCGACCGATATGGTGAACTGGCAGGATCACGGTGCCGTGGCTTCCCTGCGTGACTTCAAGTGGTACAAAGGCAACAACGGCGCGTGGGCAGAGCAGGTCATCGAGCGCAACGGGAAATGGTACATGTACTGTCCTATTCACGGCAATGGTATCGGCGTTTTGGTAGCCGACAACCCAGAAGGGCCATATAGAGACCCATTGGGACAACCCCTCGTATGGCAAAAGGAACACTGGGATGACATCGACCCGACCGTTTGGATTGACGATGATGGACAAGCCTATATGTACTGGGGAAACCCCAACGTTTATTATGTGAAGTTGAACGAAGACATGGTGTCCTACAGTGGCGACATCGTGAAATTGCCCAAGATCAAGGACTACCAAGAAGGACCTTGGCTCTGGTCGCGCAAGAACGCGAAAGGCGAGAAGAAATGGTATCTGGCCTTCGCCTCGACTTGTTGCCCTGAAGGAATCGGTTATGCCATGAGCGACAGCCCCACTGGCCCATGGGAATACAAGGGACACATCATGGACCACACCGTGAGCACACGAGGCAACCATCCAGGCATCATCGATTATAAAGGCAGGTCCTACTGTTTCGGTCTTAACTACGACGTGTACCGTCTTGAGACCAGCCGCCATGCTGAGCAACGTTCGGTGTCTGCCGCTGAGATGACGTACAACGCCGACGGCACCATCCAGGAAGTTCCATACTTCATTGACGCCACCTTGCGTCAGGTAGAGGCCTTCGACCCCTTCCGCCATGTGGAAGCCGAGACAATGGCATGGGGATATGGCCTGAAAACCACCCGCGCCAATCCATCAGGGCCATGGAATCCAACCCTCTTCGTCACCGACATTGACGAGGGCGAGTATATTCTGGTGAAAGGAGTTGATTTCAAGAGTGGTGCCAAGAGCATCACGGTGAGTTGTGCATCCCACCTCTACGGTGGCAAGATGGAGATACGTTTCGATGCCCCCGACGGACAACTTGCAGGTAGCATCGACATTCCCAACACCCGCGACAAGTTCACGGAGTTCACCACATCGTTGAAGGACGCCAAAGGCACCCACGACCTCTATTTTGTGTTTGTGGGCAATACCATGCAGAGGAAGAATCTCTTCAACTTCGATTGGTGGGAGGTGAAATAAATAGAAGAAAACCTACATGACAATCTATAAACAGAAAGACATTATGAGAACATCTATAGGACCTAACAATATGAGCGTTCTGCTCATTCTGCTGGCGGCAATCATACTCGCATCTTGTAATGAAGGAAAGCCCAATGGAAACAACAACGGTGGTGAACCAGACTACCCCATGCCGAGTCCAGAGGAGCAGGCTGCTATTGACCTTTGGGACACCCTTCACACCATCGAAGGTCAGACCTTGAACGGCGCACAGTTGGCCGTCATGAAAAGCAAAGTCATAGATATGGACCACCTGTTCTGCATCAACCTTCCGGTTTCCGATATTGACGAACGTCCTCTCGGAGATGTCACGTACACCAACGAGGAGACAGGTGGCACCATTGTATTCCACTTAGGTCCCGTAGAGGATGACGAAGTGGTCGATTCCCTCAATCCCATCGGCACCATTGACCTTTGGACAGTGGTTCACTCTTGGGAGACTAAGGACTGCCTGCCCGACTCCGCCAACACGTTCAACCGCGTCCAAGCTCGTGGCAATAGTATATATACCCCCTACCACATGGTTCATTCAGGCCGCAAGAAAAAGAACAATTACGAACTCCGTTGGTTTCCTGAGTACTATGGTTGCATCATCTACGTCTATCCAGGCGCCGACAGCCTTGCCATGACCTTCGGGTATGAAGAGTCAAAACGCATCTACAAGAGATAAGTTTTTAATATGATTAATAACGTATCTTCAGTCTTCTCCCCAAAGTTATGTCGTCATCAAAACTTTTCATGGTAAATGCTATTTCTGAATACGGAAAAATCACTAATTTTGCTAAATATATTAAGGTTGACTTTTCTGGTTTCCTAAAAACACTTCAATAGGGAATCCGTGGTCAAATAACAACCTAGATAATAATATTCTGATAATAGAAAACACCCAAAGGCACACACGACCTCTACTTTATGTTCGTGAGCAATGCCATGCAGAGCAATAACCTCTTCAACTTCTACCGGTGGGAGGTGAAATAGCATGACAACATCGATTTCATAAAAACTAACTAATATGATAAACTTTTTTTTTGTAGCAGCAACTCTCCTAACGATGAGTCTGCCATTGGCAGCACAGAATGACAACACAGAACGTTTGTGGTACGACAAACCAGCGTCAATATGGCTGGAAGCCCTGCCCGTCGGCAACGGACGCCTGGGTGGAATGGTCTATGGCGGCACACAGATTGATCAGATCCAATTGAACGAGGACTCCTTCTGGTCGGGCGGTCCACACAACAACAACAGTACGACATCGGCCGGTTACCTGCAGCAGGTGCGCAACCTTATCTTCAGCGGTAATGAGCAGAGTGCAGAGGACCTTATCAACCAACAGTTCATCAAGGGACCGCACGGCATGAAGTACCTCACGTTGGGCAGTCTGGTTCTGACGCATTCGGGTATCAACACCAACCAAGTGACCAACTACAAACGCGAGTTGGACTTGCAGACAGCCCTCTCGAAAGTTTCTTTCGACCAAAACGGACACCACTACACCCGTACCGTCTTCGCCTCCATACCCGACAATGTAATCGTCATGCGCATCGAGGCCGACACCCCGTCGTCTTTCACCATCAGCCACTCTGCGCCTTTCAGCACGACCTATACGAACGGCACCAATTGCGCCATCGCCACCATCAATGGAGTGGACCACGAGGGCATACCCAGCAGACTCAAGGCCACGCTCCGCTATCATGTGGAGAGCGACGGCACGGTGACCTACAATTCGGGCGGCAACGTGGCGGTGAACAACTACACCACGGCCACCATCTATATCTCGGCAGCCACCAACTATGTCAACTACGAAAACGTCAACGGCAACGCCTCGACCAAGAGCCAGGCATGGCTCGAAGGTGCGCTGCAACATAATTATCCTGAACTGCTCAGCCGACATACCGAGGCCTATCAGGAACAGTACAACCGCGTCAAACTCAACCTCCCCTCGACCTCGAACAGCAACCTGACCACCGACAAGCGTCTGGAGAATTTCTATGGGAGCAACGACTGGGGAATGGTGGCCCTGCTCTTCAACTACGGACGCTACCTGCTCATCTCCTCGTCGCAGCAAGGCGGACAACCCGCCAACCTCCAAGGACTGTGGAACGACAAGACTGACGCCCCTTGGGACTCGAAATACACCATCAACATCAACGCTGAGATGAACTACTGGCCGTCGGAGGTTGCCAACCTCACGGAGACCAACGAACCGTTCTTCCAGATGATACACGACTTGAGCCAGACTGGTGCCGTCACTGCCCAGACAATGTATGGATGCGGAGGATGGGTGGCACATCACAACACCGACCTCTGGCGCATCGCTGGTCCTGTCGATGGCGCTTTCTGGGGCATGTACCCCAACGGCGGTGCATGGCTCGCCACACACCTCTGGCAGCACTACCTCTACACGGGCGACGTGGATTTCCTCCGCCAGTGGTATCCCGTCATCAAGGGTACGGCCGACTTCTACCTCGACTATATGGTGCCGCATCCCAACTACCCCTCCGCGTCGGCGCCTAACGGGGAACATTGGCTCGTTGTCGCTCCTTCGGTGAGTCCCGAACAAGGACCTGCAGGCAAATCCACCCCCATCACGGCTGGTTGCACCATGGACAACCAGATTGTCTTCGACGCCTTGTCGAACACACTGAATGCGGCGCGTATCCTCGGCGAGGACGCCACATACCAACAGAGACTCGAGCAGACACTGGCTTTGTTGCCGCCCATGCAGATAGGCAGCCGCAAACAACTCTTGGAATGGCTCGTCGATGCCGACGGCAGCGAGTTCCAACACCGACATATCTCCCATCTCTACGGACTCTTTCCCTCCAACCAGATTAGTCCCTACAGCCACAACGAACTCTTCGCAGCCGCCAAACAGACGCTGACCGACCGTGGCGACGAGGCCACGGGATGGAGCCTCGGCTGGAAGATATGCTTCTGGGCACGTATGCTCGACGGAACCCATGCCCTGACCATCCTCAAGAACATGCTGCGGCTGCTACCATCGGAGAACGCTACCAGCCAGTATCCCAACGGCCGCACCTTCCCTAACCTCTTCGACGCGCACCCTCCTTTCCAGATCGACGGTAACTTCGGTGCCACGGCGGGCATCGCCGAGATGCTGCTTCAGAGCCACGACGGAGCCGTACATCTGCTTCCCGCATTGCCTTCCGTCTGGGAGAAAGGCAGCGTCAGCGGTCTTCGTGCAAGAGGAGGATTTGAGGTCGATATGGAATGGGACAACTCGGAACTCCAATCTGCCACGATACGCTCCACGATTGGCGGCACCCTGCGCCTGCGCTCCTACGTGGAACTGGAGGGCGAGGGACTGCGTGAGGCCGAGGGCGAATGCCCCAATCCGCTCTTCGCTCCGGCTCAAATCAAGGAACCGCTACTTTCCAGTTCGCTAACATCCACGCCGCAACTCGAGGTGAATACGGTCTATGAGTACGACCTGACCACCGTTGCAGGCGGTGAATACCATGTCAATCTGAAAAAATCGAATCAACCTGGCGAGGCAGAAATTACAGAAGAATACACTGTGGGGGACGACATCGTGAACTTTGCCCCGACATCTTGGGCAGGACAGACCGGTGAATACGGCGGACTGGGCCACACGGCTTACGAGCACTACAAGCATCATGCTGGCAACGGTGCCGGAGATGTGATGACCCAGACCCTCACAGGCCTGAAAAACGGAGTCTATGCCGTGACGCTTGAGGCTGCTGCCTCGTTCACCCCTGGACGCAACTTCGAGTGCCCGACAGGCGACGGCCTGTCCGAGGTCTTCGCCAACAATACACAGGTGAACCTGACTGTGGTTGAACGTGAGTGGGTGTCGTACATTGAGCCCGTCACGCTTTATGCCACCGTCACCGACGGCACGCTGACCTACGGCATCCGCAACCTGAAGGAATCCGGCAACTGGTACATCGCCAATGTCACCGGCATCGAATACATCTCGGCTTTGGACATAGAAGAAGAGGAAGAAGCAAACAAACAGTATCTGACGTTCAAGACCGAAGTGTATTGCGCTGCTGATTGGGATGAAAGTACAAGCACGTTCACTTGGGGGTCAGGTGGATGGAACAGCGCATGGGTGTTCATGACTGCTGTCGGCGTCAGCGGCGACCTCAGTTCATGGACGAAACTGCACCTCCATGTCAGCGACTGGAACAACGCGAATGCCCAACAACTGAGGATTGTCTTCAAAGAGAACAACGGGTCAAATCCACCCAACGGTCCGACAAAGGAATTCATCGTCTCCCCCGATGCCTCGGGCAATATCGACCTCTCGCTGGTGGGCGTGGACTGGGGCGACTGCGACATCACCAACATCGTTGACCTGACCATCTACGGCTGCGCCCGCGACAACACTTCCATCGATGCTTCCGTGAAGGTGACTGATGCGTACTACGTTGAAGGTACTGCGTCTTCACTCAGTCCCGTCAACCAGTTGGTGAACATCAACGTCAACGGCACTACACGCACATACAGACTCTACATACCCAATGACTGCAACACTGGCGCTCCTTTGGTCATCGCCATGCACGGCGCCTACGGCAGCAGCGAAGACCCCACTCCACCGGGTTTCAATGCCATCGCCGACACGGAGAAGTTCATTGTCGCCTATCCGCAAGGTTTGACCCAGTACATGCCAGGTATAGGAGGCTATGCCGCTGGATGGAATGCCACAGGTGAGAACAATGACGACGTCGCTTTCATCAAGGCCATTGTCAATGAATTGGCACAAAACTACGAGATAGACCTCAACCGCGTCTATTGCTGCGGATTCTCCAACGGCGGAATGAACGCCTATGCCCTGGCCAACGCAGCCAGCGACGTGTTCGCCGCCTTCGCCAGCATCAGCGGTTACCCACTCAACGAGTTCCATCTGCGCCATGTAGGTGACCGTCCGGTGCCCTTCCTGCACATCCACGGCAAGAACGACGGCACGTTGCCTTACTCGCTGACCCCCACCATCGTCGATGATATGGTGGCGCGCATGGGTGCCAACCCTGTACCCGTGAAGACCACAGTCAACGGTAAATACACCAAGAGTGTCTATGAGGCCACAGACGGCAGTTTCCCCTACATCTTCTACGAAGTTGACGGTATGGGACACGACGCCTTTACCACCAACACCGAGGACGGCAACTCCTCGCTCACCATGTGGAAGTTCTTCAAGAATCACACGCTTGACAATCCCTGCGACACTAAGTTGAAGTGGATGCCGCGCATCGAGACTTCGAACTTCAACCCATCAGCCCATGGTTGGACAGTGAACTCAGGCACCACACTGCTGGCATTTGGTGAAGGCGCACAAACCAATGCCAACCAAAACGTCTATCACTCACTGCAACTGACCACCGGCCAGTACATGCTCTCTTTCCGTGCTGAAGGTGAGGCTGGCAAGACCGTCGGTGTGAAACTGCAACGTTACCAGACCAACGCCGTAGTGCTGAATGAAACTGTAGAAGTGGGCAAGGATGTCACTCTTCTCTTCGACATCGAGAATGATGACTTCGGAGAATACAAGATCACATTCACACGCCAGAACAGTTCCGACAACATTACCATCAGCAACATCGTGCTGGCAACGGTAGATGTCGTGCTTGACGACAACGCCGACAACGCTATTAACACCTATGACCTTTTCACAGGCAATGTGGCCATCAACGGACGCACACTCTACAAGGACCAGGCATGGAACACACTGTGCCTGCCGTTCGATGTCACCGTCAACGAATCCGTACTCGATGGTGCCATCGTGAAGACGCTTGAGAGCACCGAATTCTCCAACGGCACGCTGACCTTGAACTTCACGGAAAACAACATCGGCAAGATGCAGGCTGGCGTACCTTACATCATCATGTGGAATAGCGGATACGACATCGTCAACCCTGTGTTCAAGGATGTCACCATCAACAACACCATTTCGACAATAGAGACCGACTACGTCAAATTCGAGGGCAGTTATGCACCCATCATTTATGAGGCGGCAAACAACAGCGTCCTTTATCTTGGCGATAGCAATACCCTCTACTATCCAAACAAAGCCCTGACCATTGGTGCTTTCCGCGCACGTTTCTTGCTCAACGACCTCACGGCCGGTGACATCGAGACGAACGCCGACATCCGCTCCTTCGTGCTCAACTTCGGCGGCGAATCAACTGGCATCAGACATATTATCGTCTCATCAGACCAGTCAGACTCGAGAGACAACTGGTACACCATCGACGGTCGCCGACTCAACGGCATGCCCACGCAGCGAGGCATCTACATCAGGACCGGTAAGAAGTTCGTAATCAAGTAAGGCCTGAGTCCCTAAAGTCCTAAAAGTCTGGAGAACGACAGCTGCATCATCTACGTCTATCCAGGCAAAGGAAGAACGGGGGACGGCTCATCCGCGTGGCGCCGACAGCCTTGCCATGACCTTCGGGTATGAAGAGTCAAAACGCATCTACAAGAAATAAGGGAAGCAAAAAGAGGAAAATTCTCTAAATAATTGCCTTTACCCTCATCTTTTCAAAAAAAATGCTAAATTTGCAGAGACTAACGACGCGTCAATCTTTCCACACAAACACTACATGAGTCAACCCAACAAAATGTCCCTCTTTATCAGGAAGCGAAGCGGTTTGTTGCTTGTCATCACCGCTGCCCTGTTGCTGGAGTTCATCTCCGGGGCGCAATACTACCAGACCCGCCACTTGATGGCGAAGGAACTGGAGAAACGCGCCGAGAGTGAACTGACCTTGAAAGTCATCATCATCAAGAGCACTCTCAATTCAACCGAGGACATCATGAAAAGTCAACTCTGGGATATCCAGCAGGATTTGTCCCATCCTGACTCCATGTTCAGCATTGTCAGAAGGATTGTTGCTATGAACCGTTACATACAAGGTGGTTCCGTGGCTTTCGTCCCCCATTTTTATCCCACGAAAGGGCTTCTCTTCGAACCCTACGCCCAGAAAACAGACACGGGTGTGATAAACAGGCAGATTGGGGGAGCGAACCACGACTATCGGGAAATCGAGTTCTACAAGAAAGTCACCACCACGGGAGAGAGCCAATGGGTGGATCCATACTACGACAACGAAGGAGCAAAGGACACAGTCATCTCTTATGTGATGCCCGTCCACGACACTTCCGGAAAACTCGCCGGCGTGACATGCATAGACATGGCTTTGGACTGGCTAAGCGACACCCTCAACTACCGCCACATCTATCCATCATCATTCGACCTCCTGCTCACAGAAGACGGTAAGATTATCGCTCATCCCGCAGAAAGCAGAATCAGCCTTTCCACATCGGAATATATCACCCAGTTGATTAACGACAGCACTGTTGAACGACGACAAAGCCGAAGTGGAAGAACCAAAACCATATCTTTCAAACGCGATGACAGAAAGGGTGTTGTCTATTATGCCAACATGAAAGGCAAACCACATTGGCAAATCGCTGTGGTGTGCTATGATGACGAGGTCTATGAATCGCTCAACAAGCTCCGCCTCCACATGGCCTTGCTCATGTTTCTGGCTTTTGGCATCCTGTTGTATATGGTCTGGAGATTCATGCGTAGTGAGAAGCAGTTAAGCAAGAAAACACTTGAGCAACAGCGCATAGGCAACGAACTCCGTATCGCCAACAGCATCCAGCAAGCCTTGTTGCCCACTGACGAGATGTCGCACATGAACGAAGATGACATCAACATACAAGGTGCATTGATTCCTGCTAAGGACGTGGGAGGAGATCTATACACCGCGTTCGTCCGCGACGGGAAACTCTTTTTCTGCATTGGCGATGTGAGTGGCAAGGGCATCCCCTCCGCCCTCATCATGGCCATCACGCAGACACTCTTCCGCAACATCGCCTCGCGCGAGAACAACCCTGCCCATATCATGACCCAACTCAACGAGATGGCATGCCGCAATAATAAAGAGAACATCTTCGTCACTTTGTTCGTCGGAGTGCTTGACCTACCCACAGGAAACCTGCGTTTCTGCAATGCCGGACATGAAATGCCGTTGGTGGTCGAAGAGGGAGAAGATGATGACAATCACATCAAGTGCCATTTTCTCGATGTGATAGCCAACCTGCCCATCGGGCTGTTCGACGACTTCCACTACGAGATGCAGTCCATCAACATGAAACGCGGGTCTACTCTATTCCTCTATACAGATGGACTGACCGAGGCACGCGACCCCCAGAACCATCTCTTCGGCAGGAATCGCATCAAGCAAATGATCTCCGACTTAGGTTCTACCGACCCCAAACGGATGGTCGAATTCACGACTGAGCAACTGAGCCATTACGCCAACGGCACAGAGCAAAGCGATGATTTGACGATACTTGCTTTCCGCTACCTGCCCATTGTCGGTACAGTTCTTCTCGACGAGCAGTTGACCCTGCAGAACGATGTCAGTCAAGTGACATCACTCAACGCTTTCGTCAAGGAGGTGGCAGAGCGATTAAGCATCAATACATCGTTGAGCCGCCAACTGCGGCTTGCCGTGGAGGAAGCAGTAGTGAACGTGATGGAATACGCCTATCCTGCAGGCACTAAGGGCAACATCAATGTCCGCGCCACTGCAAACCAACACCTGCTGAAGTTCATCATCACCGACAAAGGAGTCTCTTTCAACCCCACTGAAGCCTCCACCGCCGACACCACCCTCACCGCCGAGGAACGGCCCATTGGCGGTCTGGGTATCCTGCTTGTTCGCCAGTTGATGGACTCCATTAACTACGAGCGAATAGACGGGAAGAACGTGCTCACACTGAGCAAGGAATATGTTTCCGAGGACAACAAAGCCATAACCGACCTCAAACAGCATCCAAGCAAATAGTATAACTTAATCATAACGAAAAAATGAAAACAACCATTCAACAACTTGAAGACAAGTACGCAGTGACCCTCGAGGGCGAGCTTGACACTGCAGCAGCCTCTGAAGTGGAAAAGACGTTACAACCTCTCTACAGCACCAACGGACTCGATGTTGTCATCGACTGTGAGAAACTCGACTACATCGCGTCGAGCGGACTCCGCATCCTTATCAGCATCCTCAAGGGCGCCAAAGCCGGTGGAAGCAAGGTGACCCTCAATAAGGTGAACGACGACATCATGAGCGTGTTCAAACTCACAGGTTTCGTCAATCTTTTCGAATTTGAATAGAAACGGATAGTTACAAACTATTCATCTTAAACACCAATTATTACAGAAAGGCACTAATTCAACATCTTAAAAACCCAAGACGAATCATGAATCATGCTGTGAAAAGGCTTAGCAACATGGCTCTACTATTGCTACTCGCGATGATGGCCTCCGCTCAGCAAGAGGGGGACAACCAACTTGACGTGAGTCTGAACATGCTGGGTCACGGCGAGATGCGCATCGGAGGTCTGGACCTGACGGACGGAGAGAACAGCGAAGGGGAAGACCATGCCTACTTCCTCATGGAGCGTACTCGTCTGAGCATAGACTACAAACGCACAGGACTTGAGACGAAAGTCATCGCCCAGCACTCAGGTATCTGGGGTGAGAAAGGCAAAGGCAGTTTCAACCTCTACGAGGCGTGGGTGAAACTGAATGCAAAGAACGGTTTGTTCGCTCAGATAGGCCGTCAAGCGCTGTCTTACGACGACGAGCGTATCATCGGTCCCAACGACTGGGCCATGGCCGCACTCTCTCACGATGTGTTACGCACAGGCTACGAAGGTCACGGCCACAAAGCCCACGTCATTTTAGGCTTCAACCAGAATCCAGAGAACACACAAGGTGGAACATTCTATAGCGGAGGGTCGCAACCCTACAAGAGCATGATTACTGCTTGGTACCACTACGACGTGCCTAAGATTCCTTTAGGGGCTTCAGTTCTGTTCATGAACATCGGCATGCAAAGCGGCATAAAAGGTGGGGAAGGAGACAATAAACCCAAAAACCGACACCAGCAACTTCTCGGTGGCTACCTATCCTATTGTCCTGGCAATCTGAAGACCGAAGCATCCTACTACCACCAGATGGGACATAACGAAGACAACATTAAAATCGACGCCTGGATGGCCAGTTTCAAGACCCAATGGCAAATCACGCGTCGGGTGAGCGCTTTGGGAGGTTTCGACTATCTGAGTGGAGACAAATACTTTGCCGTTCCAGGTAAGGGGATGATAGGCTTAGTCCGTCACGAAGCCATCAAGGGATTCAATCCCGTCTATGGTTCCCATCACAAATTCTACGGCATCATGGACTTCTTCTATGTGAGCACATATGTCAATGGTTTCACACCTGGTCTTCAGAATCTCTATGCTGGTGCCACCTACAGCCCCGTCAAAAACCTGAGTCTGAAAGCGACGTACCATTACATGGCCACTGCCACCAAACTGAAAGACATGGCCATGACCTTGGGACACGACATCGATGTAGAAGCTTCCTACCAAATCATGAAAGACGCTCGTTTCACCGCCGGCTTCTCCATGATGATGGGAACAGAGACCATGGAGAAGCTGAAACGCGCCGACCAAAACAACCAACTTCGATGGGGATGGTTCTCTTTAGTCGTATCCCCTCGCATATTCACCACAAAATGGTAATCATTGAACATTGAACATTAGATAAAATGCTCACGCTCGGAATAGCTCGAACAAGTTCGGCTCTGCTCTCGCTTAATCGCATTTTTGAACAATGAACATTAGACTTTAACTACTCCTCATACCCCTCCCCTTTATTCATTATTCATAAAACTTCCTATCTTATATAACAACCTATCACTATGAAACAGACATTTCCCTTAAGCAAGACACAATACGGTATCTATGTAGAGAGTGCCCAGCACAGCGGAGAAATCTGCTACAACCTGCCTTATCTCTACACACTCGACAAAAGCCTCGACGAAGGAAGACTTCTCAAGGCCGTAGAAACAGCAGTGAAAGCCCACCCCACTCTCTTCACACGAATTGCAATTGACGATAATGGGGAACCCGTACAATGCATCGACACCCATGACTTCGAGACGTGGACTCCCATACTGGAAGACATCACCGATATCGACTCACAAAAAACCGCATTGGTTATGCCCTTCAACCTCTATGGAGACCGATTGTTCCGAATCCGCATACTGCGCGACAGCGCCCACCTTTACCTGTTCATCGACTACCACCACATCATCGTTGACGGCACATCGATGAAACTTATGCTTAACGCCATTGACAAGGCCTATCATGGCATGGCACCTGAGAAGGAAGCGTTGACACTCGCCGAGATTGCAGTTCGTGAACAAACAGACCGCCAATCACCAGCCTTTGAGGAGGCCAAGAAATGGTATGCCAGCCAGTTTGACTGCGGAGACGTGTTCACCCCTCTCCTTCCTGACAAAGAAGAGACCACAGTGAGCGAAGGTAACCAGACACGCGTGCTCATCACTTCCATGAACAGTGTTGACGCCTTCTGCCACCAGCATGGCATCTTCAGAAGCACTCTTTTCACCTCAGCATACGCTTTCCTGCTTGCCAAGTTCAACAACGAGAAGATGTCGCTTTTCACCACTGTGTACAATGGACGAAATAATAAAGACCTGGCCTACACCATAGGCATGTTCGTCAAGACACTACCTGTCTATGCCAAATTTGACGACGAAACCACTGTGCTCGAATTCTTAAAGGAAGGTCAGGAACAGATGCGCGGCTGCCGTGAACACGACATCTACTCCTATAGCGACTTGATGACCGACCTCAATCCCCAGACCAACACTATGTTCGCATGGCATGGCATGATTTTCTCAGATGACCAGATGGGCGGAATGCCGATGAAAGCAGAGCGCATCGGCAACAGTACACTCGATGCACCTTTCTACTTAAAGACATTCATCCGCGACGGTCATTACTGCGCCAAGGCGGAATATCATTCTAACGAGTATTCCGAGGAATTGGTCAGTGAATTCCTCGAGAGTTACGAAGCAGTGGTGGAAGGTTTTCTCACTTGTAAGCATCTGAGTGACATCAACATCGCAACCGCTTCTCAAGTGAAGACGCTCGACACTTTTAATCAAACCGATGTGGATTACGATGCCACCCAAACCATCGTATCCCTTTTCCGCACGCAAGTAAAAGCCACACCCGGCAACATCGCCGTGGTGTACAAGGACAAGCATTACACCTACAGCGAGGTGGATGAAATCAGTGAACGCATCGCTGGCCACATCGCCTCAAAGGGCTTAGGAAAAGAAGATGTGGTGTCGGTGCTCATCCCTCGCTGTGAGTGGATGGCCATTGCTTCACTCGGTATACTGAAGGCAGGCTGTGCTTATCAACCCCTAGACCCCTCATACCCGAAAGAGCGACTGAACTTCATGATGCAGGATGCCAATGCCAAGCTGCTGATAGCCGATGAGGAACTGCGCCAGGTTGTTGACGAATACAAAGGCGATGTGCTTCTGACCAAAGAACTTTCTTCCTGTGCAGAAACACCTTCGCAACCTGCTGGCCCGACTCCCGACAGCCTCTTTATCTTGCTCTACACCTCTGGCTCAACTGGTGTGCCTAAAGGATGCCGTCTTACCCATGGCAATCTTGTGGCCTTCTGCCATTGGTATCAGAACTTCTACGGTCTGCAACCCGAGCATCATGTTGCCGCATACGCCAGTTACGGCTTCGATGCCTGCATGATGGATATGTATCCTACCCTGACCTGTGGTGCCGCCGTGCATATCATCCCCGAGGAACTGCGTCTCGACCTCATCGCCCTCAACGAATACTTCGAACAGAACCAAATCACCCACTCTTTCATGACCACACAAGTGGGATACCAATTCGCTTCGGGCATCGAAAACCACTCACTTCACTTCCTGTCCACAGGTGGTGAGAAGTTGGCTTCCATCAAACCACCTACAGGGTACAAGTTCTATAATGTTTATGGTCCTACGGAGTGCACCATCTTAATCACGCAATTCTTAGTGGACCGTAAAATGAAGGAAATACCCATCGGCCACCCCCTTGACAATGTCCGTCTCTACGTGGTGGACAGTTATGGGCACCGACTTCCCGTTGGAGCTGCAGGTGAGTTGTGGGTTGCTGGTCCGCAAGTGGGTCAAGGCTACCTGAACCGTCCAGAGAAGACAGCAGAGGTCTTTATCGGCAACCCCTTCCTATCCTCAAGCGACAGCAAGAAATACGCAAGGGCATATCGCACAGGCGACATCGTCCGGTACCTGCCCTCTGGTGACATACAGTTTGTTGGCCGTCGCGACGGTCAGGTGAAAATCCGTGGTTTCCGCATCGAGCTGAAAGAGGTGGAAGCCGTTATCCGTGATTTCCCTGGCATCAAGGACGCCACAGTCCAGGCCTTTGATGAAGAGGGAGGCGGTAAATTCATCGCCGCATATATCGTGAGCGACCAGCAAATTGACATCGAAGCACTCAACAACTTCATCCTCGACCAGAAGCCGCCCTACATGGTACCTGCCGTGACCATGCAGATAGACAACATTCCACTGAACCAGAACCAAAAGGTGAACAAACGAGCATTGCCCAAACCAGAGAGGAAAGCCGAAGCCGTAGTGGAGAGCAACGTACCCATGAATGTACTCGAAGAGGAACTGCACAAGATTATCGCAGAAATCGTTAACAACGGAGAATTTGGTGTAACCACCGTCCTCGGTTATGCTGGACTGACCTCCATCTCCGCTATCAAACTGGCCGTTCAAATCAACAAGCGTTTCGGCGTTACCCTTGATTCCCGTTCGCTGGTGAAAACCGGCACCTTACAGAGCATTGAGAATGAGATACTGAAATCCATGCTCGCTGGAGGTACCGCCCAGTCTGTACCTTCAGAAAAGGCCGCGGCCGACAATCCACAGCAGAGTGTCATTAACGCACCCCTCTCTTATGCCCAGACTGGTGTTTATTTCGACTGTTTGAAAAACCCGACATCCACCATCTATAACATCCCTTATCTGCTGACCTATCCCGAAGGCATAGATGCACAGGCACTGGCTGAAGCCGTGAAGCGCGTGGTGGAATGCCATCCCGAACTCAGTGTCCATTTCACCACACAAGACACCGATATCATCCAGACATTGGAAGGGAGTGTAGCCGTGGAGGTACCTATCACAGAAATGACAGACGATGCTCTGGTCACCTATAAGAATGAATTCGTTCGTCCTTTCAACTTGCAGAAGGCACCACTCTACCGTTTTGAGGTCGTTAAGACAGAGCGCACCGTCTATTTACTCATGGATATCCACCACCTCGTCTTCGACGGTGGTTCAGCAGATTTGCTCATCCGCGAAATCCATGCTGCTATGGAAGGTAAAACAGTCGTAAAAGAGAGTTACACCTATCTCGACTTCGTCTCCGACCAACAGAAAGCAGAATCGACAGACACGTTCCAATCCTCACAGCAGTTCTTCGCAGAGAAGTTGAAAACCTGTGAAGGAGCCAGCGAGATACCTTCAGACTTGCCTAAGAACAACCGACAGGGACTTATCGGAGAGGCTGTCTGCCTGCCCGACTACGACAAAGCCAATACTTTCTGCCGTCAGCACGAAATCACTCCCGCACATCTTTTCCTCGCTGCTTCAGCTTACGTGGTGTCGCGCTACACCAACAACCGTGAAGTGTATCTCTGTACCGTCAGCAGCGGGCGTTCGAACCTCAAAATCGCCGATACAGTGGGTATGTTTGTCAACACCCTTGCCCTTGGTCTGAATGTAGAAGATGTGAGCGTCAAGGAGTACCTGAAACAAGCCAGCGAAACTTTTGACCAGACCTTGCGCCATGAGGACTATCCTTTCGCGCGTATCGCCACCGATTATGGTTTCCGCCCCTCTATCGCTTTCGCCTATCAAGTAGGCGTCCTGTCTTCATATAGTGTTGCAGGAAAACCTGTGGGTCAGGAACTTCTGGATTTGAACGTGCCTAAATTCCCCATCAACATCAAGATAGAGACAAGAGGTGTGGTGGTTCAATACGACGATTCTCTCTACTCATCCCGTTTAGGCAATGCGTTGGCAGAAAGCATCGTAGCCGTAGCAGAGCGCATGATGACACAACCCGAAGGCAAGGTTCGACGACTCTCCATCATGAGCAAAAGTCAGGAAGAAGAACTGTCGCACCTGCGCCAGACAGCCACGGGTGACGCTCCTTTCAAGTTCATGCACGAGTGTATTCCTCATTTCGCCAAGGAACAGCCTGACAAAGAAGCCCTTGTGGCTATTGACGGTACATTCACCTATCAAGAGATGAATGAACTTACCGACCATATCGCAGCGGCCCTGAGAGGACGTGGAGTTCAGGAACGCGACCGTGTAGCATTGCTATTGCCTCGTACGAGCCGACTGATTCTCTCACTCTTTGGCGTACTGAAAGCAGGAGCCGCTTATATTCCCTGTGACCCTGAATATCCCGCAGACCGAGTGAAACTCATCCTTGAAGACAGCGAAGCCCGCTACATCATCACCACGACCGACCGCCTTGACTCTGTTCCTGCAGAGAAAGCCATCGACGTAGAGGATTTGCTCGCCAATAATGTCCAATGGCCAATGACCAATGTTCAATTAACAGGTGACGACCTTGCCTATCTGATTTACACCAGCGGTTCCACAGGACGGCCTAAGGGCGTGATGCTACGCCATGAGGGCATCTGCAATTATCTCTACGGCCATCCCGCCAATGTGTTCGCCAATGGTGTGCTGACCGACGCTCAACGCATACTCAGCGTCACAACCATCTCGTTCGATGCAGCCCTTCAAGACATCGGCATGGCATATTTCAATGGTAAAACACTTATTCTCGCCACCGAGGAGCAAGCCAACAACCCACTTGACTTGGCGCGACTGATCAATGAGCAGCACATCAACATGGTGTCTGGCACGCCATCACGCTGGCAGGCATGGCTTACGAGTGATGATTTCCGCAAAGCCATCAGCCATGTCGATATTTGCCGTGCAGGAGGTGAGAAATTCTCCGACCAGTTGCTGAAGCAGATGCGCGAGACGACCAAGGCACGTATCTTCAACTGCTACGGCCCGACAGAAATCACTGTGGCTTCGAACAACAAAGAACTGACGCATGCCGACCTCGTGACTGTTGGCAAACCCCAGTTGAATGTAGTTGAATTTATAGTGGATAGCGACGGCAACGAGCTGCCCGTTGGTGTGGTGGGCGAACTGTACATCGGTGGTCGAGGTGTGGCACGTGGCTACAACAACCTTGACCAGATGACGCGTGAACGCTTCGTCGACTACACACCAGATGGTGCCTGCTCTCCCACCCGTATCTACAAGTCAGGCGATTATGCCAAGTGGCTCCCCGATGGCGATGTGGTGATTCTCGGTCGTACAGACCATCAAATCAAACTTCGCGGTTTGCGCATTGAACTCGGCGAGATAGAGAATGTGATGCTGAAGGTAGAGGGTATGAAAAAAGTGGTCATCCTCATCCGCAAACTTAACGACAAAGAGCATCTTTGCGCCTATTATACCGCCGACCGTGAAATTGCCCCCGACCAACTGAAGGCTGAAATCTCAAAGAGCCTGACACAATACATGGTACCAACGGCTTACCTCCAGCTGAATGAGATGCCTATGACTCCGAATGGCAAGACCGACGTGAAGGCACTGCCTGAACCTCAGCTTGCCTTGACATCAGCGTTCGTGGCCCCAGCTAATGATACAGAGTGCGCTTTCTGCGACATCTTCGCCTCGATCCTGCAGATGGATAAAGTTGGAGCCACTGACAATTTCTTCGAGCTTGGAGGTACCTCGCTTGTGGTCACCCGTGTCATCATAGAAGCCGACAAGGCAGGGCTGCACGTGGCCTACGGCGATGTCTTTGCCAATCCTACCCCCAGGCAGTTGGCACATCTTATCACTGGCGAAAGCGAAACCACCACCTCCAACGAGGTGTCGGCATTCGATTATACCGCTATCAACAACCTGTTGCAACGCAACACCCTCAGCAACTTCCGCAAAGGCGAGCGTCAGACACTGGGCAACGTGTTGCTGACTGGTGCTACGGGGTATCTTGGCATCCACATCCTACACGAACTGATAGACAGCGATGCACAGAACATCTACTGTATGGTACGTGCCAAGAGTCAGGAGAAAGCAGAGAGCCGCTTGCGTACCTTGCTTTTCTACTACTTCTCACAATCCTTCAAGGAACTGTTTGGGCAACGACTACATGTAGTCTTGGGCGATGTCACACAAGACATCGATGAAAGTCTGGAAGTTGACACAGTCTTCAACTGCGCCGCCGTCGTGAAGCACTTCTCCGAGGGCACAGAGATAGAAGACGTAAACATCGGAGGCGCTCAACGTTGTGTAGATTACTGCATCAAGACCGGTGCCAAACTCATTCACATCTCTACAGCCAGTACACGTGGTTTATGGGTTGGCGAGTCAAAGAATGAAGTCTATACAGAGCAACGCCTATTCATGGGTCAGTATTTAGGTAATCAGTACATCTATTCGAAGTACATGGCCGAACGTCTCATTCTCGATGCCGTCGCCCTTCATGGCCTCAACGCCAAGATTATGCGTGTGGGCAATCTTGCCGCACGCAGCACCGATGGTGAGTTCCAGGCCAATTTCAGCACCAATTCGTTTATGGGCCGCATCCGCATCTATAACATGCTTGGTTGCTGTCCGCATGCCATGCGCAACAAGCGTATTGAGTTCTCGCCTATCAACGAAGTGGCCCGTGCAATCGTGCTACTGGCCACCACCCCCAAGGAGTGTACCGTATTCCATCCCTACAACATCCATAGCCAGTTCCTTGGTGATGTGCTTTCAGGCCTGACCAATGTCACTGGCGGTATCATCTTCGTGGAGCAGGAAGAATTCCAACAGGCAATGGACAAAGCCGGACAAGACCCACAGAAAGCCAAACAGATGGCCGCCTTGCTCGCCTATAAAGACATGGCTCACGGACAGAAAACGACTGATGTAGAACGCGACAACGACTACACCACACAAGTGCTGTACCGTCTCGGCTTCGCATGGTCGCCCACATCCTGGGACTATGTGGAACGGATGCTCACCGCCATCGGTGGCTTCGGATTCTTTGAATCTTAATTTAAGAGGAAGTTTATTCGCTATGCTCATAGGAGTTAATAGAAGAAAGGAGTTAAAAGGGAGTTAAAAGGGACAATACAATTTGATTGAAATGAACGACAATCTCAACAAACAATTCTACAACTATCTGTGGGCTTATATTCTTGTGGCGCTCTCCGGCTGCCTCGGGAACGTAGTAGATGGCATCATTGTCGGCAACCTCATAAACGAGGACGGTGTGAGCGCCATCATCATCTCCAAGCCCGTCAACCAGTTCATCTTCACCCTACACCTGCTCATCAACGCAGGTGCAGGGATGCTGGTGGCCTATGCTTTAGGCAAGGACGACCTCGGCAAGGCGCGAAGTCTCTTTACGCGCGCCTTTATGCTCAGTATGGGGCTGGGTGTACTATTGGCTGTCGTCGGTGGCTTACTCATGCCCCAACAGACAGCTCGTATGCTTTGCAAAAACGACCTGAT
>JAEEGG010010703.1_pt1 | contig 20206 bp, 18 predicted proteins | sample 9134161 | NCBI WGS metagenome assembly JAEEGG01 (sample SAMN16246543, study PRJNA631951) | gut metagenome | biome: gut microbiome; feature: rumen; material: CR-attached | host: Bos | place: Iran: Karaj | collected 2018-10 | reverse complement strand
CACTGATCATAAAAGACAGAAAAAGACATTGTAATGCAAAGATAGTGTTTTTAACTTTGTCACGCAATGTCAGTGTCATTAAACATACCAGATTTAGTTATTCTACGCTCCCGCGTAGAGGACACCTTTGGCAAGCCATTGGAGACCCACAATTCGTTCATTGCTCTTGTAGGAGCTATAGAGGCAGCTGTCCGTGAGCATCTATCAGAGAGTACACTTGAGCGTCTGTGGGGGTATTCTACCAGAGAGGCGGAGGCCATTTCAACCCGTACTCTGAATGTTTTGTCGCAGTATGTGGGCTTCCCCTCCTGGAATGCGTTTTGTGCTGATATCAAGAATTCCTCACCGCGTGAATCAGAAGAATTCACGGGAGAATCAATCGTTTCGGCCAGGATTGAGATTGGGACACATCTGCAGCTCGGGTGGCTGCCAGACAGGCTTATCACAATCGAATACCAGGGCGACAATCGTTACGTAGTTTTGAAGTCGCAGAATTCCAGTCTTAAGCCCGGCGATAGTTTCGAATGCCTGCAGCTTCAGGTTGGCCGACCTCTATATCTTGACCGTTTCCGCCGGGAAGGCTCTGAGAACGAGGCAAGATATGTAGCTGGCGAGAGGAGTGGTCTGACGCTAGTGGCGGTGTTATAGTATTATGATATCTGCTATCTTTAAGAATAGCGAACAGATGGGAGAACTGGCGCTTCTCAATTAAAATCTTCCGGATGCCCCACCTCCTCCAAAGCCACCTCCTCCAAAACCGCCAAATCCACCATTGTTAGTAGAGTCCGATTGGTGAGAATGTGAGTGAATATCGGTGTCGATAATACCGGGATCTATTATAGGCGGATTGGTCTGATTCTTATCGTCTTTGTTATCTGAATCCTTATCCACTCTCTTTTTATCATTCCTTTTCTCAATTAGGAAGATGATTCCGAAAAAGAGTCCGAATCCCAGCAACCCCAGGAAACCCACTAACAATTCATGAAGCAAATTGTGAAAGCCGCTTTTGATATCTTGTTTTATGCCAGAGATCCTCTCCTTAAAACCACTGGAGCTCCTTGGCTCGCTAATCTCTCCGGAAGCCAGTCCCATTAGTTCGTTACAAGCCTTCGTCGTAGCTGTCCAATAGTTGTCCCGTTGAAGGTGAGGCCCCATTATTCTGCGAATGATACGGGAGGCATAGACATCAGGAATCGCACCTTCAAGTCCTCTACCAACTTGAATCGTGACGTCGATATAGTTGTTGTCATGTCCTCGTGGTTTCATTAGAAGAAGGACGCCGTTCTGATGATTCTTGGTTCCGATACCCCATTTATTTGCAAGCTGTATCCCAAAATCATCCACCTCCATCCCGGAGAGCGTTTTAACAGTTACGACGCAAATCTGGTTAGAAGTACGTTTGTCAAAATCGACCAACGCGTATTCTAGGGAATCTACTTGTTCCTGTGTAAATACCCTGGCAAAGTCATTAACCAGCCTTGGAGGATTGGGCTGGTCAGGTATGTCATCACAAGAGATTAGAGAAACAAGAAGGACCAGGCCCGCTATTAGACGGTTCCGGAACATCAGAATTCAATTTTGGGAACTTGATTTGCGCCGGTGTCGGCTTCAAAATAACCCTTCTTCTCAAAACCAAACAACGATGCAATAATATTGCTTGGGAAGTAACGTACTTTACGGTTATACTTCTTTGCGGTCTCATTGAAAACCCGCCTAGCTTCGGCGATGCGATTCTCTGTCCCTTCGAGCTGGGCCTGGAGGTCAAGGAAATTCTCGTTAGACTTGAGTTCCGGATAATTCTCTGCTATTACCAGTAGTCTTCCAAGGGAAGAGGATACCGCACCTTGTGCCTGTTGGTATTCCTGAATTTCTTCTTCTGACAGATTTCCACCGTGTACAGATAAGGCTTTTGTCCGGGCTTGTACTACCGACTCAAAAGTTGAGCGCTCATGTGCCGCATACCCCTTTACAGTGGAAACTAGGTTAGGAATCAAATCCGCCCGCCGTTGATAAACATTCTCAACTTGACCCCATGCGGAAGATACTTCTTCTTGGGCAGAGATAAAAGAATTGTAAGTAGCTATACTCCAAATAAGTAGAAGAATTACAAGGGCAGATATGATAATCGCAATTTTTTTCATAATTGTCAGGTTGGGTTGGTTATTTAATCACAGCCATCAATTTATCAAACGCATACATAGTTGTGGAGTCGTATGATAAAAACCTTCGATACTCCATATAATCGTGATAACGATCTTTATTCAAACGAGTAATATCAAAATTCTTGAATAAAGAGACTGCCTCACCATATTGGGGATATAAATATAAAATTTCTGCTATACGGTATCCTAAGTAATAAAACTTATTCGGCTCAGAGTCAATGCTACTTTTCATGAACTCTAATTCAGACAAGCAGAGATGATCCGGTAGCGAAAACGGGAAATTGCATGTTTCTTTCAAGTTGATAGCTGTGGCTAATTCAACTAAAGGGTACTCCAAATCAGGTAATTCTCTCGATTTTTTAAAATAAAGATGCCACAACTCGTGAATAACCACAATCAATAGCAGATTATCAGAACTTACATCTCCCGAACTCTGAGCAGCATCCCGAATGTTCTCAATAAAAAGGAATACCCTATTGTAAACCTTTGAGTACTTCGCTAGTGATACTGTTCTTCCATCCTTTAATTGAAAGGGACCGACTTCATAGATACAAGATTGGTTGCTTTTAAACTTTGAAATGTCGCTGACAACCTCCATTCTGATTCTCTTCAAATCATCCGAAAGGTTATTTGTATAATACTTTTCCAATATAGACCTCTCTTTAAAATCAAGAGATCTCCAATTGTAAAAAAAACGCGTCATGTCAACCCTGGCGGGGGCCTTTTCAATGCGCTTTGGTAAAGTTGGCTTTACTCTAAATAGACCCATGGCGTAATTCAGTACTATTCAAACATTGATGGCACGAAAATCCACATGGCAGTTACCACGAGGAAAGTGATGATTCCAGAAAGAATCGCCCAATCATGCCACAAATAAATCTCGAAAGCAATTAGCGACCCAAGGCATAGGGCCCACAATCCCCAATAATGAATAAGATTTGAGGTCCCTTCACCAAGATTCATTACCCCAAGAATCAAAAGGAACAGCGTAATGAGAATTGTAAGAACACCTGTTAAATATGCCCAATTATCAATGTAGTGATATTCGAGTGCTATCAAACCGGCATTTATTAACGCCCATACAAACCACACTAATATGATGCTTAAGACCTCACCTAAGAAACCATCGTGAAATGAGAAAGAACCCATATCATTTTAGTACTAAAATAATAATCCTTTAAGTTGGCTTTTTGATACGAGCGCTGGCGTGTCATGCCCGGTAGTGGTCGTAGAAAGCCCAAGAAGGAACAAGTCACGCCAGCGATATACCACGAAGGTAACTTTTGCGGACGTTTACGACTTGCTGCGAAACCAACATAGGCAAATCCAACTCGGCAAGAGCAAATTGCAAACGCTAAAATATCAATGTTTAATGCATTACAGCCATCTAAACATACAAAGATAACTAAATTCTAGTATTTCTTGCATAACAATATATCATTATTCCCAGAATCAAAGCGGTCAAGCCCTCTTCACTCCGCTAAAGCTTCGTTCAGAAGGCTTGGTTCCAGCCAGCGCCGCACAGAGCGCGGACGCTGACTTCCACTCTCATTTGCCCCGCAGGAGAGACTCTTTACCTTCCTGTCCGCAAGGCTCCCAGGAAGCCAAAGAGACTCTCCAAGGCCCACGCACGCCAGCGCCCCAGGCTACCGCACAAAAGATACCCGCCCGCCCTGCGATGGCATCCTCCGGCAGCTGCGCTGCCTCCGGATAGCCCGCTGCCCAGCCGGCCCACTAGCGGCTGCCGCCGCTCATGGTGCAGGTGTTGGCTGTTGAGGTAATGGAGGTGGTAATCCTGCCATTCACCCTCACTATAAAATCTATTCGCGTCTATAGCACATCTATACTACCGGCAATCCAGATACATCAGCCGCCTATTCCCAATCTATAAAATCTATAATCGATCTATAACCGTCTATTGGAGCTTATAGTGCTATTGGGGAAATTGATACCCAGGGCCGATGTTGCCGATATGCCGATGATTCCCGCCTTCGGCGAAATTTTGGTCAGTGCCGATAGGGCCGATGGTGCCAGGCCTCCGTTGTCGAGCACTCACTACGGCCTGCAGCGTCGGTGCTGTGCGGGGGTAGCTCAGCGGTCAGCCGCATTCGGCAGTCCAGCAGAGCTGGCCAGCCCAATACGTCTGGGTTCAATGAGTGCCCGCCAGTCCGCAGAGGCGGCCAGGCCGGCACGATGAAAGGGAAAGCGGTATGGGAGACTGTGTCAGTTGCTCTCCCCAAGGGGGCCCCTCAGCAACCGCCACAGACTCCCATCCTGTCATCCCCCCGGCCCCCAAGGGAGACAACCGCCCGGGCCATCCTTCGAATCACCGTAAGTGCCTGAGAATCCGCAGCATAACATAATTAAAATTGTATAAGCAAGCCGCCCTGCGGCTCGTTATACAATTTCGCTATAATTATGTTAAGCAGCTCCGTCAGTCCTTCGAGTCACCGTCAGTGCAAGCCCGGGCGGCGTGTCGGCAAGAAAGGGCTTTTGCTCCAGGGCCATCCCCGGCCCTGGCCCTTCGCAAAACCCCGCACTTTCGGGGCCCCCGCCCCAAAAGTGCCGCCCCGAATACCCTCAAGGAGAAAGGCAACGTCATCACCCGCCTCCACCGAAACTTCTTGCCGGCACGTGCAGCACAGCTGCGGGTCGGCCCAGCACCAAATATCAACTGTCCTGCGGGGCAGGCCAGTCCATATTTGCCACTGTTCCTCCAAGGTAAGCCTTCGGCTTGGTTTAACCTGTCTGCTATTCCTCAAGGAGCTGCAAGCCGCTGCCACACCCAGGGACTGTTAGCCCCTGTGCGGTCAGCGTCATCCAGCACCTTTTGGGCAGCCAGGGAGCAGCCCTCCGCTTACGCTACGGCCTGCTGGCGCAGCATGTACTCCAAGTCGGAAGGTTCGTCAGCGTTTTCCCGTAAGTACACCCTGCGCCGGTGGGGACACTTTCCCCAGGCCTACGGCCATCATCGTCTTACCTTCGAGGGAACGGCGTCATGGGCCGTCCCGGTCCAGGCCCCGGAGGCCGTCTGCCAAACCCTTCCGCTGCCGGGCTTTGGCGGCGGCCAGGAGCCTAAGGTCTCCTGTCCGTGGTCCCGCCAAAGCCCGCCAGCCCTCCCGCACCAGACCGCCTCCAGGGCCAACGCTCCACTGCGTTCCGCGCCCTTGGTCATTGGCAGACTCATTGCCGGCCCCCACAACCCCACGCACACTCCCGCCGTCAATGAGACTGCCAACAACCAAGGCCCACCAAGGAACCCACGCTTTTGCCTTGGTGCTGATGCCGGCGACATCACCCGCCCTTGGGACGGTAAAAGGGAATATATATACACCAGGGAGCAGCGGCAGAACCGCTGCGGGTGCTGATACTGGTGCGAGTAGCACTTGTTAACTTGTTGAAAATAAATTTGTTAATATCGCTGATTTTTAGTAACTTGTAGTAGTTTTAAAAGATTGAGTTGCTTATGACTACGCTGATAAACTTCATCAAGAATGTGGAAGACGAGGTCTTCGAGAAGGTCGCTTTTTATACCCGGCACCAGGATGAGTATAACATGTGCACGGACATCTGGGTTCACTAGATCAAGGGTAAAGTCGTCTTTGATGACTATCCCAAGAAGCCTGGCTATGTCCGTATCTGCATTTACAAGCTCTGCAGTCTGGACCAGAACCTGCGCCATGTCCCCGACAAGAAGGCCATCAAGAAGTGGATCGAGAATGAAGTCTTGATGCATGCTTCTTAGAATGTCCCTCTGAGCTATTACCATGCCCAAAAGTACAAACATAAGATATGCCCCTGTACAGACCTTCAATACTCCTTTCTGATGCCTACGGTTCCGGCGGCAGCGTAACCTTTTACCATCGGAATGGACGGTGTTATACCAGAAGAAGGGTCAAAGCCTCTTATCCAGGCACACCAGCCCAGCTGGAGCATTTGGCCATACATAGGAGAGCAATGGCGGCTTGGGCATTCCTGGATCGTGACACACAGATGAAGTGGATTGAGTATGAGACTACGGCAGAGCCGCATCGCCCACCCTTTGACCACAAGGCGCATATCTCAGGAAACAATCTGTTCGTATCGTCCTATCATGGCTTTGCTCTGATGGGAAATGAGCATATCCCTTCTCCGCACCCATTCAACTCATTCCCGCCATTTGCGGTAGAATTCCTAAGCGTCTTTGTGGAATATGGAGTATTGTGTCTGGGGGTTGATGCCCATGTCCCACCATATGGCGGCGGAGGACGTTACCGTCTGTATGTCCGCCTGCGGCTAACACAGCCTGGCGGAGGCTTTGGTGTCAAGGGAATGAGGGGATTCCTGGCAGAAGGGGATTGCTCAGGGTTGATGACCATCCGTATCCCGGCCTATACGGAAATCTGGAACCTCAACCATGAGTACTTCCAGATTCAAGCGCAAAGTATTCTGCTGGATTCCTTGACAGGGTTCCGAAGTCAGTATCAAAGGACGACTGCGGTTATTGAACCCAATCGTCAATAGCTTCCCAGAAGGCGACAGTTTCCTCAAGATCAATTTTGCCTTGGTCCGTACTGAAAATGTATCCGGCGTCACGCCAATTATAAATGGTTTGACGGGTAACGCCGAGCGCCTTTGCCAGAGAAGAAATACTGATACTGTCTTTTATCTGCAGCAGCTGTTTCATCTTCTCCAGTTTCTCGCGCCGGTGCTCTATCTTAGAAAGGGCGAAGGAGAGCATGAGTCTGATGCTAACTTTGTTGTACCCCAGGCCGAGAAGCGCCTTGAGGACATTGATGCCCGACTGGGTGTCAAAGGTGAGTCCCAGGTACCGGTTGTCAGTATGTTTGTCGTAGTTCATCTGTCCCCTTAAAAAAAAGAAAACCGCCGCTGTGCAAAGCGCCGGAAGCATATAGTGTGTAAGTTTTCGGATGTAAGGAGCTTCGTACTTGCCCTCTTACTATGTCTTGGTAGCGCCTGCTCGCTACGTCGTAGCGGGAGTGGGTCACGATCCCACGACCTCCGGATTATGAATCCGACGCTCTAACCAGCTGAGCTACCCCGCCATCATAACCCCGCGGGGTTTTGAGGCTGATAATCCAGGAAGTGTGCGTAAAAACTGTGCGTAATTCCGTAATCCCTTGATTACCAATGTTAATTGTTGAGATAGAAGGACTCGAACCCTCACTGACAGAGCCAGAATCTGTAGTGCTACCATTACACCATATCTCAATGTTGCCCGGAATGGGACTGCAAATGTACAAATTTTTTCTCAATCTGCAAGGATTCTGCTTTAAAATTTGCATTTCCCCACACTTCGTCGGTGAAAAGGAAAGCCGGATGTCCGGCGCCGGGATGCCAGGCGGGAATGGTGCCGATGTTCTTGGCCATGATTTTGACGTACCGTGCCCGGCAGTTGACCGGGAGTTCGGCGTCCCAGGTCTGGACGCGGTAGTCGCGTTCGTCCACGGGACAGTCCACGCGGCCGGCCGGGGTGAAGTGCTCCCCGTCTTCCGAACAGGAGAATTCGACATAGCGTGGCATCCAGATCCAGGAGCGGGCATCCTGGCAGAAGCCGGCGCCGACCTGTTTCAGCACTTTCGGTTCCAGAAGGTCCAGGACGGCCTCGAAATCGCTGTCCTGGTAACCTTGCCAACCGCCTGTGCGCCAGTTGGTTCCCCCGCGGGTGCCGTCAATCAGGCCCTCGTCGCCTCCGGCGGTGTACTGGCGGCTGTAGCGCGACAGGATGCGGATGGTACAGTCCCGGCGCACCTGGCGGACCCGGCTGCGGGTCACGAAACTGCGGCGGCCGTCCCGCTCGGACCAGGCGCTCAACTCGCAGGCCTTCCGGATGGTAAAAGGGCCGTCATAGCGCCGGGGTTCACCGCCCCCAACCGTATACCAGAGGGTCCCCTCTCCGGTCAGCGCGACGGACAGGGAGTCCTGGAGAAGGTCGTTTTCCATCAAGAAGGCCGGATTGGTCACAATCGGAGCAACAGGCGGGCCGTTCAGCGGGCGGGACACGGGACAGACGGGATACCGGCCCAGCGAAGCGAGGACGTACCAGGCGCTCATCTGTCCGCAGTCGTCATTGCCTGACAGGCCGTCCGGCTTGCTGGAATAGAGCGTCTGGAGAATCTCCTCCACGCGCGCCTGCCGTTTGTCCGCCCGTCCCACGGCATCGTAGAGGAAGGCGATGTGGTGGCTGGGTTCGTTTCCATGGGCATACTGGCCAATCTGGCCGGTGATGTCGGCCTGCGTGCGGCCGGTGGTCTTCGAGGGGGCCGCAAACAGGGCGTCGAGCCGCCTCTCGAACCCATCCGCTCCGCCGAGGGCCTCGATGAGGGCAGGGATATCGTGCGGCACGTAAAAACTGTACTGCCAGGAGTTGGCCTCCGTGTAGTGGTTGTTTACTTCCCGGGAATCGAAGGGCTGTATCCAGCGGCCGTTCAGCCGGGCGCGCATGAAGCGGGTTTCCGGGTCCAGTACATTCTTCCAGTACTGCGCGCTGGTCGAGAACTCCTCATACTCCTTCATGTGTCCCAATTTCAGCGCCACCTGCGCCACACACCAGTCGTCGAAGGCATATTCCAGCGTCTTGGAGACGCTCTCGTGCTCGTCGTCGGCAAGGACGAGGCCGTTGCGGCGGAAACTGCCGAGGCCGAAATCCTCCCTCCGTGCCGAAGAGACAAGGGCCTCGAAGGCTTTTTCGTAGTCAAAACCCTCCAGGCCGCGGAGGATGGCGTCGGCGATGACCGGGGCGCTGTTGTAACCGATCATGCAGTTGGTCTCATAGCCGGACAATTCCCAGACCGGGAGCTTTCCGGCTTCGTCATAGATGGAAAGCATCGAACGGATGAAATCCACGCTGCGCTCCGGCTCTGTGTCCATCAGCAGGGGATGGAGCCCGCGGAAAGTGTCCCAGAGCGAAAAGACCGTATAACGATTCCATCCATCGGCACGGTGGACCTTTCCGTCCATGCCGCGGTATTCCCCGTTGCAGTCGGAGTACAGCGTGGGATGGATGGCCGTGTGGTAGAGCGCCGTATAGAAACATGCACGTTTTTCGGCGTCTCCGTATGGACAGGGAACTTTCCCAAGACAGGCCTCCCAGGCCGCTGCGGTGGCTTTTCGGAGCGCGCTGAGCGAACGCGGGTAATCGCTGTAGAGATTCTTCCGCGCATTGACGCTGCTGACTGAGGAGATGCCGGCGCGAAGGGTAATCTTCCGGCTGCGGAAGTTGAGCGTGGCGATATCGCCTTCCGGCGTCAGGCTGAAGGAGGAAGGCGGCTCTGAAAACTCCATGTAAAAGCAGACCTTCTGGCCCCGTGCCCAGCTCGTGGAAGTGCGGTGCCCATAGCAGCGGTTTCCCTCCACATGGAGTTCCCAGTCGTCGAGGGAATCCCGGTGGCGGAGATTGATGACGATGGACCCGGAATCATCATCAAACGTATATTCGTGCAGGGCGCACCGCTGCCCGGCGGATAGTTTCGCCAGGACCTTCGTGTCCGTGAGATAGACCTCGTAGTAGCCTGGAGTGGCTTTTTCGCTTTTGTGCGAAAAGCGGGAGGGGCGGCCGAGCGGCGTCACCAGGATGTCGCACCAGTCGTCACAGCCCGTCCCGCTGAGATGGGTGTGTGAGAATCCATAGATCAGGCTGTCGGAATAGTGGTAGCCGCTGCATCCGTCCCAGTCGCCGGGGAGGGGCCGCGTATCCGGACTCAGCTGGATCATGCCGAAAGGATAGACCGCCCCCGGGAAGGTATGGCCGTGCGCATCCGTCCCGACCAGGGGATGGACCATCGGGAGGAGCGAAACGAGAAAAGTCAGAAGGGTCATCATGCTGCAAAGATAGGAAGAAATTGTGTTATCGATAAAAAATGCTACATTTGTAAAGGTAACACGAAGGCTATGTTCATTTTGAAGGAGGCCGAGCCCATCGGCAAATATGCGGTCCAATATCTGATCAAGCAGGGTGGTTTCACGTCGACCTACCGGGTGGAGGCGGACGGAGTCCCGTATTTCGTCAAGCTTTTCGACCCGGCGCTTGTCCCGCCGAAACTGATGCGGGAAGAGGGGGTGGCGGAAATCGTCCTGGGCCGGAAAATCCGGCATGAGAATGTCGTCTCCTATGTGGAGGACGGGGTTCTGGAGCGGGACGGGGTGAAGTATCCTTATCTCGTCACGGAATTTTTCCGGGGGCGGCTCCTTTCCGAATACCTCCGCGAGGGCGCGAAGTTCACCGTGGACACGGCCAGACAAATCATCGCCGGGGTCCTGCAGGGGCTCCGCTACATCCATTCCCTGGACCTCAAGCACAACGACATCACCCCCCGGAACATCATCCTGGACGAGGTGGAGAAGGGAAAGTTCATTCCCCGGATCATCGATCTCGGGCACATGAGCGAGTATGTCGGCGGCGCCCCGCCCTTCCCGGTGGGGGACCTGACCCTGACCTACTGCGCCCCGGAGCAGCTTGCCGGGGAATTCGGCGCCAAAGGGGACGTCTTTGCGGCGGGGGCGGTGCTGTACACCCTCCTTGCGGGGAAGGCGCCGTGGGCGGTGGACCTGGATGAAAGCGAACCCTACAGCGAGCGGAAACAGAAGGTCCGTGCGGCCCGTAAGGCCCCGCTGGACGTGGAAGCACTTCCCTCGGACGAGCCGCTGCGAAACCTTCTTTCCCGCGCCCTGGCGCTGGATCAGGAGGAGCGGCTTACGCTGGAAGACTTTATCAAAGGCCTTTCCGGAAAGGCGGCGTTCACGCCGGCTCCCCAGGGCGCCTCTTCCGAGGAAAAGACGCCGCAGGGGAGAGGCAAGGAAGAGACGGCCGTCTCGGTCCAGCTCCAAAAGCCCCAGGGCGGCGGTTTTGCGGATGTCGCCGGCATGGAGACGCTCAAGGAGGACCTGACGCGGCGGGTCATCTGGATCCTGAAAGACAAGGAAAAGGCGGAAAAATACCGGCTCAGCCCGCCCAATGGCATGATCCTCTATGGGCCTCCGGGCTGCGGCAAGACCTTCTTCGCCCAGAAATTCGGCGAAGAGGCCGGCTTCAATTTCTCCATGGTCAACGGCTCCGATCTCGGCAGCATCTATATCCATGGAACCCAGGGCAAGATCGCCGAGTTGTTCAAACAGGCCCGTGCCAACGCCCCGTCCATCCTCTGCTTCGACGAGTTCGACGCCTTCGTGCCGGCGCGGGGCTCCGCCGGCGCAGACCACAAGGCGGATGAGGTCAATGAATTCCTTTCCCAGTTGAACAACTGTTCGAAGGACGGGGTCTTTGTCATCGGCACGACGAACCGGCTGGACATGATCGACCCGGCCGTGCTCCGGAAGGGAAGAATGGACCTCCATGTGGAGATTCCGGCGCCGGATCAGCCCACGCGGAAGAAAATCTTCGAGATCCATCTGAAAGGCCGCCCGCTCTCGGCGGACATCGATACGGAGGAGCTCTCCGCGAAGACGGACCATTATGCCTCCTCGGACATCGCCTTCATCGTCAACGAAGCGGCGATGATGGCGGCCCTCGCGGACGAGGACATCGCCCAGAAGCACCTGCTCCAGGCGGTCCGGAGCAACCGCTCCTCCCTGGAGCCCGTCCAGTCCTCTCGCCCCAAAATCGGATTCTGAAACACCTAATACCCAATAACTTATGGCTTATCTAACAAAAGAAGACATCGGGAAGTACCTGGCTTCCGAAGGCCTGCAGCCGCAGGAGAGAGATTTCGGTTATTATTTCCGTTATCAGATGCGCAATTTCTTCATCGAGTATGACCAGGAGGATGAGCAGTACCTGCGCGTCATCATGCCGGGCATCTACGAAGTGGACGAGAACAACCTCGTGGACGTGCTGACCGCCGCGAATGTGGTGGACCGTGACCGCAAGGTCGTCAAGTGCTTCGTCCTGGATGAGGATGTCCATGTGGCGACGGAACTGCTGATCGACGCCACGCCGAATCTGGAAGACATCGTTCCCCGTGCCCTCGGGATGCTGATCGGGGCCCAGGAATGTTTCAACAAAGCCCTGAAGGGGTAGTGCGGCGCCTATGTTGAATGTGATTGCGCTGGCGGTGCTGCCAGCGCTCATTTTGCTTTTCTACACTTACCAGCAGGACCGTCTGCAGCGGGAGCCTGTCGGAGCGGTCATGAAAGGTTTCGGCTGGGGCTGCCTGTCGGTGCTGTGCTCGCTCTGCATCTCGGTGCCGCTCATGTCCCTCGGCTGGGTTCCCCCGGAGATCGACTCCTTCTGGAGCGCGGCGGGGACGGCCTTTTTCGGCGCCGCCATCCCGGAAGAGACGGCCAAACTCTTCTGCCTGTGGCTTTTCCTGAGGAAGAATCCCTATTTTGACGAACGGATGGACGGGATTGTCTATGCGGTCAGCGTGGGGATGGGCTTCGCCGCCTTCGAGAACCTCGAGTACCTCCTGGCGGCGGACACGATGTGGATCACCACCGGCATCGGCCGCTCGCTGACGGCCATTCCGGGGCATTTCGGCTTTGCGGTCATCATGGGCTATTATTATTCGCTGAACCATTTCGACCGCTACCGCGCTCCGGGCGCGGGGTGGAAAATGTGGGCCTTCCCGGTGCTGGCCCATGGCATCTATGATACCATCGCCATGCTCGCCGAGGTCAATGCCGAGCTTTCCGGGATCATCACCATCGCCATCCTCCTGCTGGTGTTCCGCATGGTCAAATGGGCCCGGAAGCGGATGGAGGAGCAGCTTGTCGTGGACGCGACAGACATCCCGGAAGGAATTGACGAACAATGAGAAGGAGCCTGCTGATACTGCTCGTGCTGGCCCTGCCGCTGCATGCCCAGGTGCCGCCCCTGAAGATGGACCTTCGCTGGGACATTCCCTCGGACACCCTGACCCTGTTTGTCGTCGGGGACATCATGAGCCACGGAAACGTCCGGAAAAGCGCCGAAGAGCACGGCTACCGCTCGTTTTTCAAACACATCGAAGCGCAGATCCAGGGGGCGGACCTCGCGGTCGGGAACATGGAATTTCCCCTGGCCGGGGCGCCCTACAGCGGCTATCCGGTTTTCTCGGGCCCCGATTCCTTCGCCGCGTATCTCAGCGAGGTCGGCTTTGACGTGCTCCTGACGGCGAACAACCACATCCTGGACAAGGGCACGGCGGGGATGGAGCGCACCATCCGGCGGCTCGAGGAGATGGACATCCCCTATACCGGCATCGCGCGGGATGCGGCCTCGGATACGCTGGTCAACCCGCTCCTGGTGCTGGTGAAAGGCGTGCGCATCGCGCTCGTGAACTGTACCTATGGGACCGAAAAGGGGACGTCGGAACGCTGGCCGAAGGTCAATTACATGGACCGCAGGCGCCTCACGCCCATCATGGAGCGGGCGCGCAGGATGGCGGACGTGGTGCTGGTCTTCCCGCACTGGGGCGTCGAGTATGCCCATTTCCACAGCCCGGCCCAGGAGGAATTCGCCCGCTACCTGGTCTCGGAAGGGGCCGACGCCATCATCGGGGGGCATCCCCATGTGGTCCAGGACGTCCAGCTGATCGACGGAGTGCCGGTGGTCTATTCCCTCGGCAACGCCCTGTCGAACCAGAACGACCTGCCGGCCCGCTTCGAAGCGGCGCTGACCTTGCGGTGGGTCCGCCGTTTCGGCGAGCCGCTCCAGCTGCTCCCGCTCCGTTTTGACTATCTCTGGTGTACCAAACCCGGGATGGTGGAACCTTCCTATTCCGCCATGCCCATTACGGCTCCCGCCTCGCTCTGGCAGGATCCCTCCGATTACGAAAAAATGTCCCGGACACGGGATGCGCTCCGGGAAAAAGGTTTGCTGCAGGAAGTTTACTTCGTTCCGAAGATGCGGTCTCCGGCGTCACCGAGGCCCGGGACGATGTAGGCGTCCGTGTTGAGGTGGTCATCGATCGCCGCGACGTAGATGTCCACGTCCGGATGTTCCCGCTGCACTTTTGCGATTCCTTCCGGGACGGCGACGAGGCACATCAGCCGGATGTTGTTGCAGCCGCGCTCCTTGAGCATCGCGATGGCGTCACAGGCGCTGCCGCCGGTGGCGAGCATCGGGTCGGTAACGATCACCAGACGGCTCTCGATATCTTCCGGCAGTTTGCAGTAATAGACGACGGGGGTATGGGTCTGCTCGTTGCGGTACAGGCCGATATGGCCCACTTTGGCGACGGGGACGAGGGTCTGCAATCCATCGACCATGCCGATGCCGGCGCGCAGGATCGGAACGATGGCCAGCTTGCGCCCGCTCACTTCCTTGGCGGTCATCTTGCAGATCGGGGTCTCGATTTCAACATCCTCCAGCGGGAGGTCCCGGGTGACTTCATAGCCCATCAGCAGGGCGACTTCTTTCAACAGTTCCCGGAAGTCTTTGGACCCGGTTTCTTTTTTCCGCATGATGGTCAGTTTGTGCTGGATCATCGGATGGTTGATGACGTGAACTTGGCTCATGATATGGATTATTGTGTCTTCGAAGTGCAAATATAACGAAAGAATTCGTATCTTTGTCCCATCTGCTAACGAAAATAAACAGGTTTAGGTATGAAAAGATTATTTCCATTTTTGCTGGCGACGGCCTTGATTGTCTCGTCCGTTTCCTGCAAGAAAGAGGCGGGTTCCGTGTACCCGACCTTCCCGAATTATGAAAAACAGGCAGAGACAACGCCTGGTGCGGCGACTGATGTAAAGGACGACGCGGCCTATCTGGACGGGGTGTTTTCCGATGCCCTTTCCAGTTTGAACTCAGACGAAATTCTGCTTTTCCTCCAGAACATCCAGTCGCTCCAGTTCCTTGGTGACAAGAAAACGGATGCAAGCATTTTCCAAACGACCATAATGGCCGCGATGATGGAGGCGGGAGAAGATTTCCCGGGCCTGAGCCTGGACCTTCTCTCCGGGACTTATGCCCTGGAGCTGATGGGCGAAGTCTGGACGGTCAACCGCAAAGGAGACCTTCCCGGCAGGATCCGCCTGAGCTGGACGGATGCGGGCGTAGAGTATCTCGCGGACGCCAGCTGGACCTCAGGCGAGGCGACGCTGACTTACCAGGGAATGCTCATTCTCCTTCCTTCCCACCTGGAAGTCATTCTCCAGCGGAAAGGAAAAGTGACCGGCGCCCTGGCCCTGAATTTCGCTCCGGCGCCCAATCCGAAGGCGACCATGATGGACGCACAAGTGTCCGTGGACGGTCAGCTGGTGGTCGGAAGCCAGATGCTGGAAATTAAAAAAGCCCTGATCCGCCTCCTGGTAGAAGGCGAGCAGAACAGTTCGAATAACAAAGGTGACCTCAAGGTGGAAGAGCTTGATGTAGTGCTTTATGGACAGGGTGCGCGGCTCGTGGGGATCAGCGGATCGGGACGCTATTATACTTCCGGCGACAAGCACAGTGACGGCGATCCGATTCTCAAGACTTCAGCAGAGGTTGACGTGGACGTTCTTCACCGGCTGACCGGCCACCTTTCCATGAACGATTTTTACAACCCGCGCGTGGACAAGACCGATAAACTGAAGATGACCTTGAAGGGCGCTCTCATCGCGAAGTCGCTGAAGTTCTCGGCGAGTTACGCCCCCGATTGGACGGAGGAAACGCCGGATATGAGACTCGCTTTCACGATGGAGGAAGGGGAAGAAGGCTATGAGATCGTCCCGGGCTTCCAGTTCAAGTCGCAGGCATACAACGAGCTGAATATCCTGTCGCTGAAAGATTTTGTGTCCATCGACAATTTCCCGCTCTCCTATTATGAGATCATCCGTCTCGGCACCATGTTCTCTATTATCTCACAAAGTAACGACGATTAACCATGAAACACTTTCCCTATATTCCGGTCCTCGTGGCCGCCGCGGCGATGATTCTGGCCGCATCCTGCAACAAAGACAAACCGGCACCGGTGCCCGAAGGGGTGACGGATGCCGAGTATATCGACGGTGTCCTCTCGGATGCCATGGCGATGGTCAATCCGGCGGACCTGGAGCCTTTCGCGGATTTCTATGAGGGTATTATCATGCCGCTTAGCGTGAAGAAGCAGAGCTATGGGGCTTCTTTCAAGAAACTGGTGGAGGATTTCTATGCCGACTGCGCCGCGGATGATGTTTCGTCCATCGATTTTCGCCGTTTTGCTGGCACCTATACGGTCTCGGACAAGTCCATCAACTATACCGCCCCCGCTTCGGAAGGCGCTTCGGAGCTGAAGATCGTCACGGAATACGAAGAAGGAGCGGAACTGACCCTTTCCTGGGGCGCAGGGACCTTCGAGATCTCCGCGAAGGTCGACAAGAACTGGGCCGCCTGGAAAAAGCAATACGTCGGTGTCCCTGCAGATGAGGTGCCGGAGATTCCGGAAATGGAAGATAACCCCAAGGATATCGTCTACATCATTCCCTCTTCCCTGTCGCTGAAGGTGGTCTACGGCAAGGAGCAGATCGGCTCCGGCGCCGTCGACATCCATAGCGCCAGCATCAACCTGGAGGAAGATGGGGCGGCGAATGTGACAGGAGATATTTCCTTGAACATCAACGGGATTCAGATCCAGGCCCCGGGTGTTGCCCTGAACGCTTCTCAGCAGGCCAGAAGTATCAGTGCGCCGATCACGCTTTCGTCCAAAAAAGGCTTTATCGGGCAGTTCAAGGCGGACTATACGGAAGCGTCCACCAGTGCCAACGTCAGTGTCTCCGGCCAGCTGCTGAACCGCCTCGCGTTCACCCTCCAGGAGGACCCCGTGGCCATGGGGAGCGCTAAGACGGCGGAAGAAGCCAATGCCGCCTTCTCCTGCGACTTCTTCTATACCGGCGCCGTCCGCTCGCACAAGGCCCGGAATGGCTCCCTCGTCTATGTCCCTGTGGAGGACAAGGACCGGAATGAACTGGTCCCCGCGTTTGCGTCCCAGAACTTCGTTCCGCAGGAGCCGGGCTTCATCTCTCCGGAGAACTTCCCGAACACCTATGCGCGTGGGGCCGGCATCTTCAGCTGGGTCATGCTGCGCGTTCAGACTGCCATGGGAGTAAAGTAACGGCAGATGGGCCAAATATAGTTGCCCGGACCGATTCTTTTTGCTAACTTTGCGCTTTGTTAGAAGAGAAACCCTTCCATCATGCACAAAAAAACTTATCTTGTACCGTCCTTGCGTCACATTCAGTACGCCATGGACGGTCACTTTCTCACTTCCGCACTGGTCGGTGGTGTAACCCCTGGTCAGGACCCCGAAAACGGCGGCTCCTGGAATTTCGGTGAAGACGACTAAATGGACTGCCGTATGAAAAAGATGTTCAGATTCATCGCGGCGGCCACCTTCGCCCTTGCCGCCCTCGCCTGCCAAAAAAATGAAGCCCCCGCTCCCGGGCAGGCCAAGACCCTTCATGTCCGCATTTCCGGCGCACCGGAGGATCCTTTCACGAAGACTTACATCAGCGAGGACGCTGCCGGAAAGTACACGACCCATTGGGACAACCGCGATGAGGCCATCGGCCTTGTTCTCGGCAATCTGACCGAAAGCAACAAGCCCGTCACCCTCGAAGCCGAGCCCACGACCGACAACGATCCGGTTTTCGCCGGGGACGTAACCGCCGCCGACGGAACCACGAAAGCCCTGGTCTTCTATCCGGCTTCCGCCTTCGCAAAGAGTTATAACGGGACGCTCGGCTTGACCCTGAAGTCGACCCAGAAACCGATTCTCGGTTCCTTCGACCCGGGATGCGACCTGCTGACCTGGGCGACGGACGCCGCGAAGGTCGAGGAAGAATCCCTGGTGCTGGAAAATATCGCCCTGAAGCGGCCCATGGCCCTTCTGAGGGTCAACCTCAACGCCCCGGCCGCGGGTAAGGCCCAGGGCCAGACGGTCACCGGCCTGAAAATGTCGCTTCCTTCGCTGACCCTGACGGGCCGGGTCCGTTTCGATGACGAAGGGGCGGTCAAGGACTGGACGGTCTCGAATTCCTATGTCGAGGCGGCGATTGACCCCGCCGAAATGGTTACCGTCGGGGAAAGCGACGGCTTCAATGCCGTCTGGCTGGTGGTCAATCCCGTGACCATTCCCTCCGGAACGGAGATTCAGTTCAAGGTCGAGACGGAGGCCCACAATGGAGCCGGCGCCATCAAGCGTACGGTTACCGCTCCCTCCGACATGGTCCTGGAGGCCGGCAAGGTCAACGTCATTGACCTGACCATCCGCGACAAGGATATCCCGGGCGATGTGGTGGTCGTGGATTACAGCGGAGATTGGCTGATTGCCGGCGGCCAGTATTATGCCGCCAAGAAGTATGATTCCGGCAACAACCTCAGGAGTGCCGCCTTCACCCTTTCCACCGACGGGGCGGCCATCTCCAGCGAAGATCCTGATTTCGCCGACTGCAAGATGACCTTCACCCTGGTGGACGACGGGGATTACAAGGGCCTCTACACCATTAAGGATGCCGGCGGCAAGTACCTCTATGCGGCTTCTTCCAGCGGCAACCAGCTGAAAGGCAGGAACGAGCCGGATGCGAACTCCTATTGGGCGGTGCTCAAGGAAGGTGAGAACTATTCCATCGTAGCGACGAAGTCCTCGAACCGCAACGTGATGCAGTTCAACGCGGGTAACAATCCGCCGGTCTTCAGCTGCTACTCATCTGCCTCCATGGTCGCCATCGACCTCTATCCCTGGTCCCTGGTCAAGGTCAACACCGATCCCGTCATCACCTTCGGAGAGACCGAGAAGACCGTCGCGGCCGATGAGACCTCGGTCCTGTTTACCTACACCAAGAACGCTTATGTGACCGAAGAGCCGACCGTCAGTGTCGTTTCCGGCGCCGACTGCCTGGGAGGCGATATCGTCGTGCTGGACGGGACCATCACCGTTCCGCTCAAGGCCAACACCGAGGCGGTCGAAAAGACGATTGCGCTCAGCGTCTCCGGACAGGGCATCGCCCAGGCGGTCTCGCTGACCATCACCCAGCGGGCTTTTGTTCCGGTCACGGCGACGACCGTTGCCGAGATCCTCGCCGCGGGCGAAGGAACCTACGACCTGGTGGAGAACCTTCTGGTCTATTCGGTGGCGGGCAGTAACGCCATCGTCGGCGATGCCACGGGCAAGATGCTCCTTTATAAGAGCGGCATGACGGTCGGAGACCTCATCTCGATCAGCGGCGCCGCAGTGACGGACTTTAATGGAATCCTGGAAATCCATGGAACCAATACCACCAATGGCGGCGGCTCCTTCACGACCGTCTCCCAGGGCAATGCCATTGACCATGGCACCCCGGCCGACCTGGACGACGACAGCGTCGCCTCTTCCGTCGCCGCGACCTTCCAGGGGACGGGCTACCACTCCGCCGCCTATGTCAAGATGACGGGCGCCAAGAGCGGCGGCAAAACCGTCACCGGCAAGCTGGTTCTCTATCTGAATCAGCAGAATAACAACTACGACGGACAGGACGTCAAGGTCGAAGGCTACATCTACAGCTACGCCTCCAAGTTCTCGAACTATAACTTCCAGCTGGTTTCGCTCGCCGAAGCCAATCCGAAGCCGAGCCTTGTGGTGGATCCCGAAGCCCTTTCCTGGAATGCCGATGACTACGGCTCCGCCAAGGCCAAGACCGCGACGGTGACCCTCAACGCGGGCGCCACGGGCTACACCGTGACGGGCTCTTCCAGCGACTGGACCGTTTCCGACAACGGCGCGGGTGTCATCACCGCCTATCCCAACGCGGCCAACACCAGCGAGACCGATGCCAAGACCCTCACCCTGACCATTGCCCACAAGGACGACGCCACCTTGACCAAGGAGCTCGTCCTGACTCAGGCCAAGGTGGGAGGCGGCACGCTGACCATCGACTTCGAGCAGGCAGCGAGCGCCTACACCGACTGGACCATCACGAACATCGTTTCCCAGCAGCAGTCTACGAATGTTGCGGCCCATGGCGGTTCGTACTATGGCAACACAGGCGGGAAAGAGTCCGGCTCCATCCAGACAGCCTCGAAGATCGCATCCCCCCAGACGGTGACCTTCTATATTTCCAAGGAGTCCACCAATACGAATGCTAGTTCCAAGTGGATTGTGGATGTCTCGACGGATGGTTCGGAATGGACG
>JAEEGG010010701.1_pt1 | contig 20206 bp, 21 predicted proteins | sample 9134161 | NCBI WGS metagenome assembly JAEEGG01 (sample SAMN16246543, study PRJNA631951) | gut metagenome | biome: gut microbiome; feature: rumen; material: CR-attached | host: Bos | place: Iran: Karaj | collected 2018-10 | reverse complement strand
GACATTCGTGTAGATCGCCTTACTTCGGTTGAATACTCAGACGGTAATCGCTGGGCGACTGGCCAAGATGCTTGGTGCAGTAGCGGCTGAAGTAAGAGAGCGACGTGAAGTTCATCAAGTCGGCTATCTGGGTGAGTGATAGGCGTTCATCATTCAGATAATCTTTTAATATAGGTATAGTATGACGGTCGATGTATGAGGTGACACTGTGTCCCGTCACGCGCTTGATGGTGGCAGAAAGATATTTGGGTGAAACATTCAGTCGCTCTGCATAGTAGCTCACATCACGCTCTGTTCGGCTGATGCCGGTGGAAAGTAATGTCATCAGCTGTTTCACGATGTAGGCTGTTCGGTCGGTATGGGTATCTGTGGATTCTCGTTGGGCATGGGCCTCGAAGATGTCGTACATCATAGTCAGGCAGAGACTGCCCATCAGTTGGCGATAGAACTGCAAATGGCAGTCGTCCATGCGGTCACGAAGACGGTGGAAGTCATCAAGCAGATGTCGTGCCTGCTCATCTGAGAGTTTGATGACAGGGTCTTGGTTCAGCGAGATACTGCCTCCGATGCTGTAGTTGTTCGATGGCAGCAGGTTCTGCAGGAACTTGTAATCGGCAGCAAACCACTCCACCTGCAAGTCTGCATGAGCCGCCAAGTTGCTGATACGATCAGGCATCGGTATCACAACCAAGTCGTTTTTGACTATGTGATAGCAATGCTCGTTGAATACAAAACTTGCCTCACCTGCCAGGCAAAGCAGATGCATGCAGGTGTGGCTCAACTCTCGGGTATTCATCCCATAAAAGTCTGTGGAATATTGAAAATCTACCTTCATGGCTGACAAAGTTGCGATTAAGCGAGCGCAGAAAGCTTGCTTTTTGCCGAGCATGAGCAAGTTCGCGCAGTTTTACTGCGCAAAATTACACATTATTTTTTATATAAAAGAACGATTTCGGTAAAAAGTGAAAATTGTGAAGTGATTTGTGAAACCAAAGTATCAGAAAATCGCCGTACCTTTGCGGCATGAAATCAAACTACAAACGATTATGAATATCAAAAGTATCATCACAGCCGCGATGGCACTTCCCGTTTGGTGGGGCACTTATCCGCAAGTGATGTTCACCTTCTTTAAGAAACACGCTAACGACCTGAAGGGTAAGACCGTCATTCCCTTCACCACTCACGAAGGCTCGGGATTGGCCAACTGCGTGGATGATGTGAAAGCAGCCTTCCCCGGCGCCAACGTCCAGAAGGGTTTCTGCATCTACGGCCACGAGGTGCGCACGGAGAAAGGAAAGGTCGAAAAATGGATTAATGGATTGAAGAAATAGTTTCGCAACAATAAATATACGAGGCTATTGCGGCAAGGACGCGGTAACACAAAACCGCGTCCTTCTTTATCGCCGAGCGGCATTGTTTTCATTTTTCAGGTTCTGCTGCCGATATTCTGTAGGTGACATGCCTAAATGCTCCTTGACAAACTTGCCGAAGAAGGAAAGATTTGGGAAATCGAGCTCGGTACAGATTTCCTTGACAGTCTTGTTGCTGTAGCGCAGTTGTTGGCGGATAGTGCCCACAGTGGTCTCATGTATCAAGTCAAGGGGCGGACGGCCAGACTCGTCTTTCACGCACTTGCAGAGATATTTCGGTGTGATGTTCAGCATATTGGCAAAGACAGATACACTGCGCACACGACCGTTAGACTCTGCTAAGAGTGACATAAAGCGGCGATAAACGAGGGTGCTCTGACGAACCGAAGAATCTTTCTCTCTCGGCAGGCTGTCGCTTTCAGCAGTCTCCCCTCTGCGTCTGTCAACAAACATCAGGAACTCTAGTATGAGTGTCTGAAACAGCAGTCGCACCACGTCGTGCTGGAAACTGCCTTCTCCATCCTGTGTCTTGCTCATCAGCAGCTGGTAATAGTGGCTGAGCCCCTGTCGTTCACGTTCAGACAAGGTGAACAGCGGATGCTCTTTGACGTAATCCATGTTCTGCCAGACGAACTTGTGGAGATACAATGAGCGGTCGATGGCGCGCTGGGCGAAGGCGATCACCTTCACGTCGGCATGCTGACTGAGCAGAATCTCGCCAATCACCTGTCCGGGCATATAGACAAAGAAATCCCCACTGCCAATGCGATACTCCCGTCCTTCCACCACACACTGCAAACGTCCCTCCATGCAGAACACAGCCATCACGAAGGCCAGCGTCGTGTTCTCGTAGTCGGACAGGTTCAGTCGGGTGATGTCGTCAATCACCAGCAAATCACCATCCTTATAGTCGAACAGGTGGTTCTTCCAGAGGTCGTCAAAGTCTATATGTCGCATATCGTGTGCAAAGGTACGATTAAGCGAGAAGAAAACCAAAAGTTATTTGAGTTATTTTGATTTATAAAAAAAGTAAAGGGTATGGCTCAACTGATAGTTTCCATAGAAGACGCTTCTATGCTTGACCAGATACGTCAAGCCATCAGCCTGTTCGAGGCGTAACCTCCGTAACGCTAAAGCGGCAAACGAAGACGGGCAAGTGAAACAGTACCAGTCACTTGTGTCTTCAACCATGTCCTGACCCTTGTCTCCGTGATATTTCTTGGCAAACCGTTCTTCTGCAGACCGCGAATCACATCGAACATGTGGAGGTAAGCCTGAACGTGGCAAGCCGCGAAAGGAGTAGCCTGACAGGACTTGTCTGTGTTGTCACCTTTATATTATTGCAGCTATATCCTCAGCGACTTTCTTGATTTGCCAATAAGTCTGTGGCGGCAGGTCGCTCATCAGGACATCGTTCTTGAACGAAACGGATGTACCACGACAAAGCAAGGAGCCGATGTAAGAAACAAGGTCGAAGATGTTGTGGCCTCGGATATGGAGATAAGCGTTTTGCTCGTTTACATTGAGAGTCTGACAATATTTTTTTTCAACCTCGAAATCGATGGATTTTGCAAAAACAGTATTCAAATAAGGCTCAAAGTTCTTGGCGATTCGCTCAATAAGTGCTTTTCCGTTGTCAGCCAATTCAAGGCGTTTGCATTGGTTTGGCAAGCAAGCAGAAAACATGCGCGGATCAAAATCGGGCTTGTCTTCCTTGAGGCAATAGAGCAGAAGCAACAATGGCTTATACACCGTCTTTGAGAGCTCAGAAAGGAACACTGAAAAGTCAAATGTCTCAGCTTTATCAGGGCATTGAGATTCAAAACGCTGTTTTAATGCAGATATTTCACAGTAGTGGTTTTCCCATGAATATGTATAAGTTTGACATATATAATTTGACGCATTGAGGTCAGGTTCTTTCTTTAAATAGCGAAAGTCACTATCTATGCAAATAAAAAAACTTTTAGATAGATATGGACGATATTTTAAACATTGCTCACAACCTGTAGTGTTGTTGCCTTTAGGGCTTCGGCTATAAGTGATGAAATAGTAAACTCCAGAGCGATTATTTTGAAGCAAGGTATTCCAAAAGGTCTTGTCCTCACTATCCTCTAAATGGACGCAGGCAATTGCATTTGTTTGATGAATCAGAACGTTAGCAAAATATGTAGCCTGCAATTTATGAATGTCTACCATTATTTACCCGTCTTTGTGATTTTATCCATATAGATAGCCTTGTCACCCCATCCATCAGCGAAAATCATAGGTGAATGAGTTGTCAAAATAATCTGCACATTAGGATTGAGCTGTAGAATCATATCGATTAACTTGTATTGCCAACTGATATGCATAGATATTTCAGGCTCATCAAGCATCAAAATAAATTCCTCCCCTCGTTCTAACAAAACTGTAAGCAAAATTATTAGAAGTTGTTTTTCGCCAGAAGAAAGATTTTTGGTTTCTATTATCTCACCATCTTTGTCAAACTTCAATTTTGCAGAATCAGGATTGAGTCGCTTTCCGGTTTCGGCAAATGATTCATTCACTAAATTTATAAATATATTTTTCCTTTCATTGATTTTGTCCAATTCAACTTTTGTGATGCTACTACTAGAACTGATATGCTCTGTCAGTTCGTTCATCAGATCAGATAGATAATACCCATAATCACTTTGCAACTTTTCCAAGACACTATCTAAGAAACTCTTCTCTTTATCATTTCCATCTCCTTTGACATCAAATGTAGAAATGATATTTACCTTAACTTGTTTCGAATAATCATCGTCTTCAATTTCTTTTCCATCTTGAAAAGCAGTTAATATATTATAATTAACAGTTATATTATTCTTTTGTTTAATTGTCTGGGTGTCAGATAATACTTTTTCATACATTTGTTTTAGTAAATTGTTCTCTTTTGCTTTTTCTCCTAATTCAGAAACGGATGTATGATATTCATAATATTTAACAGACAAGCTATTATTTTCTTTGATTTCAGCAGAGTCAATATAAAAGAAATCCTTGGGTAATTCAAATGATGTTATACCGTTTATAATTTTAAGCAAGGTAGTTTTAAAAGTACCATTATTACCAATAATAATATTAACCTTCTCATCAAGTTGAGATTTGAAGGAATACTTACCATAGAGATTCTTTATTTCAAATTCTTTAATCTTCATAATAGTGGTCTTTATATTTTTGCTTGCAAAATTACACATTTTATTCTAAATAACAATGCAATATCATATTAAACTATCTTATTTAGGTGTTTTTCTTTGGTAATTTGCTAAAGATTGACTAATTTTGCAGCCAAGTTTAACAAAAAAGTATATGCCAACAATAAAGAGAAAAGTCGATATCGTTTCTGTAGAAGTTAATTGCCTTTCAAGTGGTGATTCGCCCCAATTTACTCAACTTCTTAGATGCATAGAAGCTAATGAGTATTATATCAATGGCAAATTGTTTGAGCTTTCCATGCTTGATTCTGAAAGGCAAGGGGTTACAATGGCGTTTGTAGAGACAACACAGGATTCTGACCTTCCCCCAGTAAAGAACAAGCAGAGCAAGGAACTAACAGCACTGGATATTGATCCAAACGAAGAGGGTCTGGCATTTGCGAATATCCTCCTTTACGATGAACGACTCAATGTTCTTGTCTATGAGATTAATCGTAATGGTTGCTATCTCGGAAAGCTTAAAGAATGGATTGAGAGAAGATGGAATGAAAGCCATGAAGACCAACAAATCGAAGTGAATTTTCCTGTAATCATTAGACGGAACGAATACAATAGGATACTTGGAATGACAAACTACAGGAAACTGACTTGTAAGCTTTTGAATCCAACTCAGATTGTAAGGGAGATGAATAATCGGAATGAATCATTGGCTGAACAGATTGTGAGACAACAAGCAGAAAATGGCTCTCAAACTGGAGCTGATTTTGTGACAATAGAGCAGAATTGTACGTCGTTACGTTTGAATCCGAATGGACTCTCCAGAGATTTTGTTAGAGATATTGCGGACTTTGCTAGAAATATGATGCGACATGCTGGCCTAAGACAGTGTGTTGATACTATTGAAATCACTGGTTATACGATTGATCCTGAAAGCAATAGGCAGAAGCAGCGAACTATTGATTTGTTCGCAGATACTTTTGATGAATCTTTTACTATTCCCGAAGTACAATTACAGGAGAATTTGCAAAGGGAAGACCGCAAAACAGGTGTATTGAGGCTTTATGACAGAATTGTTCCTGAGCTTAGACAAATTATTAGGGTATGACAAAAGATAAGTTTTTTGAGCGATTTGCAGGTTGGATTGCCTTTTTTGTGGTACTCGTGGGAATGTCTTTTGTCTCACTTGATTATTATGATTTTCGTGAGATAATCAATGCCACCCCAGAAGTGAGTATTAGTATCTTCGGAATCCTCTTGGCTTTTATGGGAATCATTCTTCAAAGTCCTAATGATACTATTAAGGCAATGCTTGCGAACGATAACAACTATAAGACCTTTATGTCATACGGTAGCAGAGTGGAGTTGAACTCGGCATTATTAACCATTTATTCATTAGTTGTTACCAAGGTACATCTTTCGCTTTTTTTGCCGGAAATTTTGTTTTCATATACTCCTCAAATTAAACAGACTATTGTGGCTTTCTTTTGGGCGATGATAATAAAACTTGTTATAGATTTGTATTATTATATCAGGGTGTTCAAATTGTTGTTTAAGTCCAGTTGTCAATAGAGGGATTCAAAATACACAATTATACAATTAATCTCATTATTTAGCAACATCGTAAAATGAATCGCGTATGATAGAATCTGTAAAAATTAAAAATCTGAGAAGTCTAATAGACACAGGGTTTATCAATATAAAGAAGATTAATATTCTATTAGGCGCTAATAGTTCAGGAAAGAGTACTTTCTTGCGTAGTTTCCCTTTATTTACACAATCTGTTAAAAAGAATTTAAGAGGTCCTATCTCTTGGTTTGATGATTCTTATGTAGATTTTGGGGATTACCAAACAGCAAAAAACAAGTATGTTGATAAGGATGAACATATATGCTTTTCATATTATATTCATGAGCCTTATGCCGACATGTTTTATTGGAGACATTCTCCCTATTATTATAGATTTCAACGAAAACAAATATCAAATCTATATGTAACAGTCTCCTTGGATAATGATTCGAAAGGAACATTTGTAAACAAAATAGAAATACAGTTGTCTGGTAATGTATATCGATTTGTAATAGCTTCTAGGGAAGATTATTTCTGCTTTCAAGTAGATGATGGTCCTTTACTCTATGATAATAATTGGCAATGGCGTCATGTATCCGATAGACATATTCTTCCATCATTGTTTCCTGTAAAAAGTGTAGACGATGAACCTTTTTTGATGTCATACGAGAAGACCATCTTTGATTATGCAAAAAAGTTTTGTGACACAAGATTTAAAAATCTGGAAAGACTTAGACCTCTGATAACATTGTGGAATGTTGATAAAAAGAAATATCTGAAGAATTTGATTGAGAAGGTTGGTATACCATCTTTTTCCAAGACTGCTAAAGAATGGAATACTGAGACAAAAGAATTCCTTCAGATTTATAATAGTGCAGCATTTATAAGTGTTTTTAATTATTTATCAATAATTGATAATGAGTTATATCTATTCTATTATTGTAGTGATTATATCGCACCAATACGTGCAGAAGCTAATAGGTATTATAGAAGTCAAGGTCTACAAGTCAATAATATTGATTCATTTGGAAGAAACCTTCAAGAGTTTATATCATCGTTGAGTCCTAAACAAAAAAGGTCTTATAACGACTATACAAAAAGATTGTTAGGGATCACTGTTGACACAAAGACCATTGCTGGCCATTATAGTATAGTCCTAAAAACTGACAATGGAGAGTTTAATATGACGGATGTTGGTTATGGATATTCACAAATCTTACCCATATTGACAAAACTTTGGTTTGACTCTACAACTAATAGGCAAGATAGTTATAGATACTTTTATTATGAGCCAGAGGGCATAAATCTTACTCTTATGGAGCAACCTGAGTTGCATCTCCATCCTGCATTACAAGCTAAAATAGCAGATGCTTTTATTGAGTTAGTGACAAATACCGCTGAAGATGTAAGCCCTCAAAGGCTAATTGTTGAGACTCATAGTCCTACTATTATTAACAGAATAGGGAGAAGAATTAGAGAAGGGAAGATTGACTCATCGGATGTTAATGTGGTTATATTCCAAAAAGACAAACAGCAGAAAAATACTATTGTCAGACAGATTGGCTTTGATGATAAAGGACAATTGACAGATTGGCCATTTGGTTTTTTTGATCCAGAAGATTAAACTATGTTATTCTACTTGGCAGATTCTCTATTGGTTGATAAAAAATCAAGCGAATATTTTGAGATTGCGACTGCAATTTCAAATATAGCTATAGCTGCATTTGAAAGTAAACATTCTATAAGTGGTGATATAGGGATTTTGGAATTTATGTCAAAGAATATTGATATAGATATTCGAGCAAGAATGGTCCTCAATAATGTGGTTCAACAATATGCGACTCAACCAATTCCACAGTTTATTACATTCTATTTAGAAGTAGTGAAAGAATGTGAAGAGAACTCTTTTCGTAAAGACGGAAATAGGATTATTGCTCAAATGTCCTATAAAGAGTTTCTTGATACAAAAAGTACCCAAGAATGTTGCTTGATTGGTGAATATTATTACGATTGTAAGTTCTTTCGTAGAATCTTGAGTTGGTTTAAAGGTAAAAATGGAATAACACTGCCTACTGTTTTTGAAGATATAGATGGTGGTGGAGATGATACATATAAAAAAGTTAAACAGTTTGTGGGAAGAAATAAAAGACCAACATTATGTATTGTTGATTCTGATAGAAGATATCCTGAACAAACTATTGTAGAAAATAGTACATGTGGAAAATGTATGAGATTGTTTCCTAACAGACCAATTTATCGTTTTATTGCGTTGAATGTTCAAGAAGTAGAAAATCTTGTACCTTTATCTGTAATTGATGATCTTTCGTGGGGAGGTGATGCAAAATATCAAAAGGATTCTTATGATTATTTGCGTAAGGCTACTAATAGTTCAGAACTACTTGCTTTTTTTGATATTAAAAAGGGAATTCGTTATTATCAATCTTTATTTATGGACTCTAAATATGTAGACTTTGTAAAAAAATGTTGTTTGTGCCATCCTAATATAGAAATTCCTAAAGATTATAGTTCTTTAAAAGAAGGAACAATTATTTATCCTTCACTCAGAAAAGATCTGCTAAAAGATAGTCTTGATTTAATTTCCAAGAAAGGCATAACTTCCTTTGATTTGATGAATTTTCAGGAGAAAGAATGGGCTACAATTGCAGAACAAATGCTTAATTGGGGATTTTGTAGAAATAAAGAAAGTGTTAGTTAGTTGGAAACGATTATAGAAGACATTATAAATACAAGGGAGGTTAGCCAGTCGGTGGTTAATCTCCCTTGTTGATGATTGAGGGTAAGGGCAGTGCCTTAGTCCTCATTATTGTTTTGTTGATCTCTGATGTAGTGCATAATCGTTAGTTTTTGTTGTTAGACAATAGCGGCCTGCAAATCATTATACTCCGTGATGGCACGTGTTCACATGTTGGGACGTTTTCATGTTTTCTTGGGTTAGAATAATATGATTACCATCTTATTTTTATAATTACATTGAAATGTGTAATATCTTATACATTGAATTTGAAAACATGTTAAACTTGTGTATTGTGTTGCTGAAAAGTGCCTGTTTCTCAGATATTTTTAGTAAATTTGCATCAAGAAATTTGTATTGTATTATGGGTATCAGATTGAACAAAGCAATGACTATACTCAACATCGGCACAGAGACCGTTGTTGACTATTTGAAGTCTGTTCCAGGACTTGAACCTACTAAGGAAATGGGACCAAATACTAAGTTATCTGATGCTCAATTTGAGGCTCTACAAAAACGATTTAGCGGTGATATTTTAACGAAATCAAAGGCTAAAACTTTGTTCCAAAGAACAAAAAAGAATACAAGATCAAAAAAATCGCATAATTTATTTAATGGCAAAGAAGTCACGGTATTCGAAAAAAGGCTCCCATTAAAGGATTTGAAATATGAAAACCACAGGTTGTTTTTTCAAATGGGAACGGAAGCCTTTGTCTTGTTGGATGGACATGCACCTGCATATGTAAAATCAGACCGTTATCTTGCAAAAGAAAATGATTTGATTATTGTAATACGCATTAATCGTTCCAAGCATTCTTTTACTTTTGAAGATGAAGGATTGCTTTCAAGGCTCAATTTGGTGTCTTTCCAAGTTGAAAAGGAGATGAAAGATAAACAAAACAAAGAAAGAGAAGAGGTAAGGAAAAAGAAAAAACAATTATCGGAATTATTGGATGGAATTGATAAGCCCCTTGCGAAGAAAGATAATAAGAGAAAAATTCGATTCTCCCAATTTAAGTTTGAAAATGGGAGTACTTCAGTAAAATGTGATGGCATAGTATATGAATACAAGCATCCAGGCATAAAGGGTGTTAACACTATTATTGACCAATATTTGAGTGTCTGCTCAGATTTGGAAAGAAGTATCTTTAACGGATTTACTGTAACGATCAAAATAAAGCCAGAAAAAAAGACCTTTATCTTTTATAAATTTGATTTGATTAATTATTGTAGAACTCTTAAAAACAAGACAAAACAAAAGGAGGAGAAGACTAAAAAGGCAAACGACGAACAAAAACAAAAGGCCCTTCTTTGCATAGACAATATAGAATTTCACGATGGCTTTTATTATGTTTGGATAGTCAACAAAGGGCAGAAGAATTTATTGATCAGCCCATTGAGGGTTACAGATCTTAATTCGTATCATTGCCTTTGCCATGTACACAAATACTTTTCTGACAGATTCCCCAAAGATGTGAGAATTATCTTTAATGAAAAAATAGTCATAGGGCTTTCTAAACCATATTTACTGAGCAACTATGTCCGTATCTTGCACGACAACATGAATAAACATGGCGACTGGTGGGAAGATGTGCAGAAAGAACTAAGATCATCGAATAAACATGGGTTAGACATTAATACGGATGAAATTAAAAAGAAAGCTTCTTTAAAGAATGGCTATTTAGACAATCTTATTAGCCTTCAAAACGATAAGAAGTTAATTCCTGTAAAAGAGTTATTCCATGGTAATGAAGAAGAGGCCTTTATATTTTCCGTTGATATGCCAAATGATAAATGTGCAGTCGTATTTGAGAATGCATTACCCAAAGCATCAAGAGCCACTTGGGTATTTGTAACAGATAACGAAAATTACGAAGATTGCATAAAATTGGTTGGAGAGTATTTTATTAACAATACAACAACTAACAAGCGCTTATCATTACGAAAGAAGGGAGCTAACCCTCCAGAGAAGTTCATGGCTGAGAGCTATACTTTCATTGATCATAACGATTTGGGCCAATGGCTGAAAAAGTTGAATAGGATACTGGAGAACAAACCGCAGCCTTCTGATATTAAGTTCGTGCCTGGCCTCAACATTCCGCAAAGTTCAGAAACCCGCTCTGGTCATAGTGATGCAATTACCACAAAGAACCTTCACAACGAGTTAATGCGCAAACTATATGACAGACTTTGTAGCGAGAGTGGCAAAGACAATGTAGGTACAGAAATCCATGTGGGGGCCAAACGAATTGATGCCGTTGTTAAAGGTAGTGACTTCTATGATCTCTATGAAGTTAAGACTGCCCTTAATCCATTCGATTGTGTTACTGAGGCATTAGGGCAATTGTGCCAATATGCCTATCTCTTCTGTCGTGACAAAATCGGAAAGATGGTCATTGTGGGTGCTTCTGAACCAACAAAGGAAGTTGAGCAATATCTGGCAACGCTACGCAAAAACCATTCCTTGAGTGTATATTATATAAAGGTATAAGACTGCCTGATGATAGTTATATCACAAGTGATATATTATTTCATCTATGCTTAGCCCGTCTCTCCATTTATTGGAAAACAAGTCAAACCCTCCGACTTCGACTTTACCACCATTTAACCGATAGTTATATATACTCCATCCTAAATCTTGATCAGTAATTGTACTTTCACGCAGTTTCTTTAGGATAGCATTGCGAGGGAAGAAACGCTTGCCACGGCCAACTTCATCACCTTCTTTATTCTTCATTATCACTCGCCGAGGATGGAGTTTATAGCCTTTCTTTTTAACCCATGATTTCTTAAAGAATGGCATTTCCTCTACCAACTGCTTTTCAGTTAGCCAGACTTCATCGGCCATTGCTTGAGCAAATTCCTCATTTTTCTTTAGTTCGCTCCTTATTGCAAAAAGAATATTCCATTTTAGTTGCCCATCCCAGCCCATTAGTCAAAACTTCTTATGTCCTCAAAATATAGGGTATCATTCTCTTGTATCATTCGCAAAATCTTGTTTCGCGAATAATACCATCTTCCGTTAGTAGGCCCGTCTTTATCAATGGTCACAATGTGCTTTCGTGGTAGCAGATAGCCATACTTACTTATCCAATCTTTGGAGAAGAATGGCCACATCTTAGACACTTCATCGCCAGTAAGCCAAGTTTCCTTTGGGCCTTCAAGTATTTCAACAGCAACCCGTTTAACCGTTTCCACCAAGTCATCCTTGGTCTTTTTGTCTAACTTATAGTAGATGTCGGACATAACTTACATCCTTTTCCGCTTCAAATGCTTTTTATATGCTTCCAATATCGCTGACGACAATTCATCAGCCTCAAAAAATGGCACATCTACGCCGAATGCCTTACTGAGTGATTCTAGTTCTTCTTCACTACGGTCGTATAGCCAATTATTGCGAATCCACAGACCAAGGGTAAAATGAAACTCTATAATGTCTTCCGCTTCTCTGATAGCCTGTTTGTCTGTTTCACTCAGCATTTCATCTAGCTGAGCAAAACATTCCTTTTTCGTTTGGGGTTTCTGCTTCACACGGTATATCTTTATACCACACTTACTACAGGCCCATTCTGGATCGTCCTCAGAAACACAGCATCCACCATAAATAACGTGCTCATGATATGTGTTGAAATACTCTTCTTCAGACATCATAGGCATTCCATAAAATATACGATACACTGGCGCCCCACACTTAGGGCATATATCCGGCTTCACTTTTAATTCAAATCTTTTCTTCATGTCACCTCGATTTATAAATAGTCTAACCTTAATCTCTAAAATGGATAGTTTATAGCAACGATATCATGAGTATGCGGAATATAGAAATCTTCAAGATGCCAATAAGGGCGCTTTGTCAAATTGAAAAATCTTCTCATATGATCTTTCCAAATAAAATTATCAATACCATACTGAGAAAATAATAATATGGCATAAGCAGATATTGATGCAAGAGCAATATCCATACTTGCATATTTTAAGTTAGTTTGCCTGTCATGCTTGACTTTGTTGTATATATCATACCAAGGAATTGATTGAGTTGGCTGCTCCTTATTCCAATGACTATATGGACTAAAGACCCCCATTCCTTCATATTCATTAAATTCCAGTGAATATTCATCAAGTCTCAACGCTCCTTTCAGTTTCACATAATCATTTGTTGTGTATCTATCATCTTTTACATTATATCCATTCGATTTAAGAATGTTGTTCATCATACAATCAATTTCGGTACATGATAATATAATGATATTTCTTAAGGTATTACCATAAGAATCTTTATTATCTATTGTAGGTTCGATAACCCTAAACACTTTTTTTAATTCTTCGAGAATAAGTTCAAGCTGTCGTAAATGACTTAAATACTCATTCCTATAATACCATATAGATATGTCATCATAACTATCTGATAAGGGCATCCCATCATGTACTAAATGAAAAAGCTGTAATTTGTGAGAAACAACAGGTCGATAGATGTTTTTGTAGTATTCTCCAATTTTATGATTGGACTTGTGCTCAATGATTTTATATCTATAATCAAGTTTTAAGTCAAGTTGCTTTGGTCGATTTGAAAGAAAGTCTTCTATACTATCATATAGATCCCCATTTTCTTTTTTAATTGGAATACAAAATCTTACCCCATCATCCAAATATAGCCATTCTAATTTGCCATTTGAACATAAAAACAACAAGTCAAATGAATAATTTGACATGATAGGATTATTGTCATCCGCTACTATACTATAGATATATACACCATCTGCTTTCATTCGTATATATTTGGATTTGATGCCAATTTATTCTTCAAACGGATAAGTTTCGTCGTAAATATCGCTCAATAGTTTCTCTTTATAAAGCCAGTGGGCACCTGGGGCAATGTGTTTCGACTTGTAGCCTTTCAGTTGGGCAGAGAGCGCACTTATGGATGTTTCCTCACCCTCATAGCTGATTTTACGCTCCGAGATAATCGTCACAGAAACCGAGGGATCGTCTTTCCATGTCAGCACGTCGCCTTTCTGCATCCCCATTTCATAGAAGTTGAGAGGTGGGCGGTGAATCTGAGCCTTTACAGAGGCGGCCTTGTCGTCATCGGTCAGGTCATTTTCTATCTCGTCGCTTACCTCTTCCGTCACATCGGTATGGTGGAACAGTTCAAGAATGGCCTTTGCCTGCTCCACCTGAATACGAAAGAACTCACGATTAGCATTTATCCGCTGTGGAGCAAAAGCCGTATGCAGGGCTTTCTCAATTTTGGCGCAGTCACCTTTCTTCACCTTGCAAGCAAATTGACACTCAAAAGGAACGGGAACACCAGTCGTATAGAGTTCCTTCATCCTTTTGTCTATATCTTCCTGTGTCGTCATACCAATCTTCACGAGGCCCGGCATTACAGGATTGGTCAAAAGATAAACTATTCCGTATTCCATATCTTAGCTCTTGTTATATTTATTATACAAAAGTTCAACACCTAAATAGATGCTCCAACGCACCTTATTATAATATTCATCGTGGAAGGGTTGTTTATAATTTATAATTCTTCCCTTGATTGAAAAATGCTCTGATTGAGAAAACAATCTGTAATATTGATATAAATAGGCATAACCAGCTACTTCTTCAAACGACTTCAATATATCATATATTTGTGAGAGTTGTCCATTAAAAACTTTTCCATTTATTTTAATAGGCCGTTGAGAATTTAATATCCAATCCTCGCCTTTAGCAGAGCTTAGGCATTCTTTCAAGTTATCATATAATTTCTCTTGATATTCTTTCCTTTGTTCCTCAAAGGCTTCGGCATCGTCTGGATATGTCATTTTGCGTATTTCAATATTTGCATTCAATGCACTTTTTAATGACCTTGTAAAATCTAAGTCAAAGAAATAGATAACATCATTTAATTGTTCATCATTTAGTTGTGATATAAGTAAAGAAGTCATTAAATCCGAAATCATACTGCGATACAACAGATTGGCTGGAGCACACAAAACTTCATACTCTTCATAAGGAATATAATGTAGAGCATTCAATGAAATTCTAATTTTTCTTGAGAGTTCATTAAGGGCAACAAATCTTTTACTCTCGTTTTCCTTATACTTGCTTTCTGTTAGTAAGTGTAGCTTTTCAACGTTACCTAACACTTTTTCTAAAGATATAATTGCCAACTTTTCCATTATCTATTCCCTTTCGCCCTGTTATGTGTCTTGCAAAGCATTTGGCAATTTGTAATGTTCGTGCTACCACCCTTGCTCCATGCCGTTACATGGTCAGCATCCATTTCTTCAAGTTTCCATATGCGCTGACAATTTGCATCATGTCCGATGGCACAATAAGGGCAATTGCTCATGCCTTTTGCTTTAGCTTGCGTCGTTTGCTGTTCATATACTTTCCTCATAGTTGGTTTGTCGAACAATCGCACATTCAGCAGTTTTGTTTCCTTACAGCTGCCAAGCACATACTCAAAGATTCCTCGACGATTAGTCACAAAGTCATCGTTCATCAGTTCGCGGACTTTTGTCGACAATTCCGTGTGGTCGTATGGTTTTGTATGGAATAGCTCATAAAGTTCACCCCAATTCAAGCCCTGCATTTCATCATAGACATCATCGAACTTACTATCGACCCAATCTATAACCGTATTGAAATATGTCTTTATCTCGTTGATGTTTGTATCGCGACGGTGGGCACTCATATAGCCTGCTACATTGCCCTTGCTAACCCATTCCAATGCTGTAGCCAAGAACTGTTGACGATTGGCTGGCCCTTTTACATAACTTTCCCAACGTTGAATGTTAGCATTTTGAGAATTACTAAACTCTGCCTTACAAAGTGTGACAAATTCTCCGCTAAAGACCGCATTTAGTTCCTCTTGCTGATTAAGTGGAATACCTGCAATGTTGATTGTCTTAAACCAATCCTTGATTTCCTTCTCCGCGTCATTGCCCTCGCCTTCACAAATATAGACCAGCAACTTTGTATTAAGAATCTTTTGCTGCATTCCTTCGTTCAGTCCATCAAAGATTTGTTCCAATCCGTTAATCTTCACTGCGAACTTGTTGCGAAGGAAACGTCCAAGCGAAGTGATTCGCTGCTGACCATCAAGCACTTCAAGTCTTCCATTATCTACACGGTTGAAATATATCAGTCCGAGCGGATAGCCTTTCAACACAGATTCAATGACAGCAACATCGCGTTTGCCGTCAGCATAGATATAGTTACGCTGATATTCGGGCTGGATGGTCAACTTCCCAGACAAACCATAAAGACCTTTTCCTTCAAGTTCGTTGTACTCGAAACCGTCGCATATTTGCTCAACGGTGTATTGCTCCAATGTTGTTTTCATAACGATTGCTTTTTGCGGATTACTATTCTTTTATATAATGGACACATATTTACTACCGGCCCATTCCATAATTTCTCAACACCGTCAATAATTGTCTTAGTATTTGTACTAAGGACATAATGTTCTTTGGATTTTTCATTTATGTCACTATTATTGAAACTACCGACAATTTCAAATTGTTCAGGGCAATACTTGTCCATAAAAGAAATAGGGACTCCCATTTCACCTTCATAATCTGCAGGAATTGCATCTGTATATGGAATATCTATTGCGTCATAATTATCATATCTCTGATAAGCCTTATTCGTTCGGATGTCTTTATGTTTACTATGCTTAAAATTATCGGCCATAGTCATTAATTTAAGAGGTTGATGGCGACGACCGTGGTCTAAATTGGTGTACCAACAAGAGTTACCAAGCCTTGTGTAATTCCCAACATATCCTAATCGTTCTGCCTTTTTCTTATCACTCTCTTTAACAATCGTTCCTTCTGGCACACCAAACACCATATCTGACACGAACCCTGTTGCACCAAGCCAAACCTGATTATTCATGATGAGGGGAAAAACCTCTTTATAGGTTAATGCATTCATGTTGCCAATAATGATAAATTGCTTTCCTGCATCCATCAGCCAAACAACGAACTCGCGGAACAGCGAGAATGGTGGATTAGTCACGATGATGTCGGCTTCGTCTTGTAACTTCTTAATCTCTTTGCTACGGAAATCGCCATCACCCTCCAGATACTGCCATTCCAAATCGTTGATGTCAATACGATTGTCACCAGTCACATCACGGGTCAGCACAAATATCTTGCCGTTAGTTTTGCTCTTATCTGGATTGAAATATGGCTGCTGTGTTTCAAAGAGCGTTGGCTGATATGGCATCTTGTACTTCTTGCTTTCAGGAGCATAACTTGTGGAAATCAGTTTCTTCAACCCCAGCAACTCAAAGTTCTGCGCAAAGAACTTTGTAAAGTTACTCCATTCGGGGTCATCGCAAGGCAGTAGCACTGTCTTACCACGAAACACGTTGGGGTCGTAGTCCAGATAGGCGTTTATCTCCTTCTGAATATCTTGATATTGCGTATAGAACTCGTCGTTCTTCGCCGTCTTCGCATTTGCTAAGTTCGTATTTGCCATAATTCTTCATTTCTTTGTGCAAATATACTCATTTTGTTTGACTCTCGGATGCTTTTTGACTAAAAAAGACTAAATCTTAACCGTTTTTAGATGAAATGTGTAAGTACTTGCACATCAATTTGGAAATTATTGTTATATTTGCATAAAAATCTATGGTGTATGAGTCCGAAACTAAAAAAAGATTATGCGAAGGCGACCAAGAAGGTTAAGCGCATGATAAATGGCTTTATACAGAGGTCAGGAAGAACAGCTACAGGCATAGTGCCAAGGATTGGCCCCGAACTGCCTGACGAACGCAACCCTGTTATCGTTCGGGCATTGACGCGTAGTGAACTGGCGGCCATTCCCAGAGACCGCTATGAGGTTAGGGTCATCAGTGTTAGGATTCCTACACTGGACACGGGCGAAGTCGGGGGTGAAGAAGAATTGGTGGTCGCTATTACACATACTGAACAGCTTGCCAGGCAATTAAAGAAGGTCCGCCAAAATCTTCGTAAACGTCTAAGGGATAACAATGGTGGTGGCGGTCCCCCATCATCAGAAAACCCTTTCAAAGACCCCATAAACCAGTACTTGATGGCCGATTGCGTTATACAAGTCATGGAAGACTTCTTTCACGGCGAGGACAAATGTACCATCTGCGACCAAAAGTATAACAATATGGAGTTCTGCGTGATGATGCACATATTCTTCAAGAAAATACACTTCTTGAAAAAGGAAACTCGACTGCAATTCAGTAAGTTCCTGCAAAATAAGGTGTTTGCAGGTAAATCGGGATTCATCAGGACTTTTAACACCTATGCCGACAAGGACATTTACAGTGACTTTGAGGACCAATTGGATATTGAACAATATAATTTTAAAAAACGCCCCGCATCCATACCCCCCGAAATGAAACCCTCAGATTATCATCAACGTATGATGCTGGACATGAGCCTGGCTTTCCAAGAAATTGGCTGGGTTTTCCAAAAATCGCCCTATTTCAAAGAGCTGAAGGAACTCAAAAAAACCGTGAATGAGTTTGTTCTACAATAAGGTCCCTGCACATGGGGTCTTTTTTATTTCCAAACCTTTCTGCCTTTTTTCCAACTACGTGGCAGGTTGGAAAAATGTTCCTATCTTTGCTCCCGAAAGTCCCGAATTGGACGATAAACGGTCTTTGGCATTGATTGCTCATGAATAACTCATGTTGCTCTCATGTTGGTGTCATATTCAAGTCTAATTGAACTCATATTAAACTCTAATTGAGCTCATGTTTGACTCTAATTGAACACCCATTGATCTCAGTCTCCAGGGGATGCATTTATGTTTCATTTTTAAAGTTTTACAACTATGTCAGAAAATCGTCATGTAAAAAATCCTAAGACCTCAGCGCAGACATTACAGCGCGTGTTGGTCAAGGTCGTAGCATTAGCCTACGCGATGTTAAAGGCCATTTGCAACCACTCGTTTGAGGGTGTGACCAATGGCTTCCAGTGTATGAACAAGTTCAAGAAGGTGAACCTGCGTTACCTTCGTGAGCGTGCGGCTACGCTGCAGAGCTTGGGTCAGAGTCTGAACCAGTTCTATCAGTTCATGCCGCTTCAGGGTGAGAAGTGGTCGCCTTTTGCTGCTATCATCTCACAGGGCCATTTGCCCGAAGTCTCAGTGGGTATTGATGCAGAAGGTGGTCACAAGGCGTATGTCAACACGCCCAGCCGTACATACGCCGACTTTGTCAATTCATGGGGACTGCAGCGTGGTGACCAAGTGACTTTCGTAACTGTTCAGAAGCGCCAGGGAAAGTATGAGGTAAACTATGCACGCCTCATCCTCAACCCTCGTAATGCCGACGGCAGCGGTGCTCCTATGACTACTGAGATTGTGGACAGTCAGGGTGAGTTCCCTTGCTCTAACTGGAAGAACCAGCTGAACTTCTCGACCTTCGAGTTCGACACCGATCACTTCAACTTCGTACTGGGCCGTGGTGGTGATGTAGTGGCTGCTGGCATCATCGTCAGCCGCAAGGACAAGAGTGGCGGTTGGTTCCGCAGCAATTGTCAACTCGTACTCAATGAGGCAGGCTTGGGCAGCGACCTTTGCAGCTTGGCTGAGGCTGTAGATAAGAGTTATGCAACTTACGACATCGACATGGAGTCGGAGTTCTATCTCAACAATGCAGGTTCAGAGGGTACTGGCGCTACCGGCGACGTCACTCCCAGTGGTGGCGGTGGCGGCGTGACACCAGGTCAGCCCAGCTACAACACCACAGCCACCATCAACGGTGTAAGCCAGAGTATTTCAGGCGGCAGCGTCACTGCCACGGCACCCATCACCAGCGTAGCCGTCAGCGGCAACAATCTGGGCGAAGTGGTCTTCACAGCCAAGGTCGATGGTACGGGCGATGCCATCAATCCCACCAGCCATGATGCCAACGGTGCCTCGTTCACGGGTCTGAACGTAGCGGCTGGCCATCGTCTCATGGTCTATCGCGGTGGTAACCTTTGGTTCACCATCACCGCTCAGGATTCTGGTGGTGAACTCGAAGGGTAATGTGTGAGGTTGACATTTAGCCATTGTAATGCGGCGCATCCGAATGGGTGCGCCGCTTTTAAAAGTGGTCGCGCTATAGTCAGTACTCTCCTGCAGTGTTCCATTTATCTGTTTCAACAGGTTAGCCCGTCCTGCGAATCGTTGTTTTGCCATCCTAAGTCTGATATTTTGCATTTGAGGTAGAGAATCCACCACTTTGTATGGGGTTTGGAACACCGAAGGTGCGGGAAAATGCATTATCTTTGCACCCAGATATAATTTGTAAATCGTTATGGTTATGATGAAGATTCATGTTTTGCACACCGGCGAAGTCCGTGTGTCACCTTACCTGCCGT
>JAEEGG010010699.1_pt1 | contig 20209 bp, 12 predicted proteins | sample 9134161 | NCBI WGS metagenome assembly JAEEGG01 (sample SAMN16246543, study PRJNA631951) | gut metagenome | biome: gut microbiome; feature: rumen; material: CR-attached | host: Bos | place: Iran: Karaj | collected 2018-10 | reverse complement strand
GAGAGGCGCATTATGAAGCTGTGGGCGGATGCGGTTTTAGCAGCCGCGATAACTTCCTCGTCGGTGGCGTCAAGCCGTCCGTAGCGGATGTTCTCCATGACCGTTCCCGTGAAGAGGTGCGTGTCCTGCAGAACCATCGCGATGTGGCTGCGGAGTTCGTCGCGCTTGATGTCGCGGATGTCGACGCCGTCGATCGTGATCGTTCCCTCTTCCACGTCGTAGAAGCGGCTGATCAGGTTGGTGACGGTCGTCTTGCCTGCGCCGGTGGAGCCGACGAAGGCGATCTTCTGGCCGGGTTTCGCGTACAGGCTGATGTTTTTGAGGACCGTTTTGCCCGGAACGTAGCCGAAAGTCACGTTTTCGAGCACGACGTAGCCCTGCATGCCGTCCATCGTTTTCGCGTCGGGAACGTCGGGCTTTTCGGGATCGGTGTCCATCACCTCGAAAACGCGCTCAGCGCCCGCAAGCGCGGAGAAAACAGTCGCCATCTGCTGCGAAAGCTGGTTGATCGGCATCGCGAACTGGCGCGCGTACCTTGCGAAGATCGAGAGGCCGCCCGGTGTCAGATAGCCCGCGAGCATCAGAATGCCGCCCACGCCCACGGTGACGGCGTAGGAGATCTGCGACGTGTTGCCCATAACAGGCCCCATAATGCCGCCCCAGAACTGCGCCTTGAACTGCTTGTCGCGCATGTCGTCGTTGAGCAGCCCGAACTCCTCCTCGCACTCGTCCTCATGGTTGAACACCTTGATGACCTTCTGGCCGGTAACGGTCTCCTCCATGTAGCCGTTGATGGCGCCGAGGGCCGCCTGCTGGCTGGAATAGTATTTCCGCGAACGCTTCGCGAGCAGCAGACCGCCGAACATAAACACGGGAATGAACACGACCGTCACGAGCGTCAGGATCCAGCTCGTGGTGATCATGAATATAAACGTTCCGATCAAAGTGACAGTTCCGGAAATGATCGACGTCAGCGAGTTGCTGACCATCGAGTCGAGGTTGTCGATATCATTCGTGAAGCGCGACATGATCTCGCCGACAGGTTTCGAGTCAAAATACCTGACCGGAAGGCGCTGCAGCTTCGTGAAAAGGTCGTTCCTGATGTCGGTAAGGAAGTTCTGCGTGATGTGCATCATCAGCTTCGCCTGGATGTACGCGGTCGCGATTCCGATCACGTAGACGACGCCCAGGATCGTCACAGCAGCGATAATATACTGGAAAGCCGTCGCCTCCGCGCCGCCGAAAACAGCGGAAAGGACCGACCTTATAAAGCCGTCCGCCGCGATCTCGACTTTTGTCATGTTGATGACGGCGTCGGGTTTGACGGCGAGCGTCAGTCTGTCGATGATAGGCGCGGTGAGGTAGCCGCCCACGAGAGACGTCAGCGTCGTAAAGAGCATGCACAGGAGCACAAATACCAGCCGTACGCGCTGACCGTGAAGGTACGTGAAAAGCCTTGCGATCGTCTTGCGCGCGTCCTTCGGCTTGCCCTGCTGCCTGCCCGGATTGTTCCTGCCGCCGCCCGGACCGCCACCCGGCCGTCCCATGCCGCCCGACTGCGTTTGAGAGCTGTTGTACTGTTTTCTCAGTTCGTCAATATTTCTCGGCATCGCGCGTCACTCCTTTCCGGTCTGGGATTCGTAAATTTCCCTGTACTCGAGGTTGCTCTCGAGCAGCTCCGCGTGAGTGCCCACGCCTGTGATCTTGCCCTCGTTCATAACGACGATCATGTCCGCGTCCATAACGGAGCCGATGCGCTGCGCGATAATGATCTTGGTGGAGCCCTGCAGCTCCTCTCGGAACGCCTTCCTGATCATCGCCTCTGTGGCGGTGTCGACGGCGCTTGTGGAGTCGTCAAGAATGAGTATCTTCGGCTTCTTAAGAAGCGCGCGTGCGATGCACAGCCTCTGCTTCTGGCCGCCGGAAACATTCTTGCCGCCCTGCTCGAGTTCGGTGTCGTAGCCGTCGGAAAAAGTCTTGATGAACTTGTCTGCCTGCGCGAAGTCCGCGTATTTTACCATCTCCTCGTCGGACGCGTTTTCGTCGCCCCAGCGCAGGTTTTCGGCGATCGTGCCCGAGAAAAGCGTGTTCATCTGGAGCACCATGCCGATGCCGTCGCGGAGATTCACGAGCGAGTAGTCTTTAACGTTGACGCCGCCGACAAGCACCTCGCCCGCGTCCACGTCGTAAAGGCGCGGAACCATCGAAACGAGCGTCGTTTTGCCCGAACCCGTTGAACCGATAATGCCCACCGTCGCGCCGTCCGGAATCGTCAGGCTGACGTCGTCGAGCACCAGGTCCTCGCTGTTCTTAAAGTACCGGAACGAGACGTTCCTGAACTCGATCGTGCCGTCGGTAACTTTTTTGTCCTTCTCCTGCGCTTCCGCGTCGCTGATCTCGGATTTTTCGTCGAGCACCTCCGCGATACGCCTTGCGCTGGCAAGCGCCCTGGACGAGAACATGAGCATGAACGTGACCATCATCAGGGAGAACAAAATCTGCGAAACGTAGGTCAAAAACGACGACAGCTCGCCGACCGTCAGACCGCCGTCGTTCGCGAGAACGATCCTGCCGCCGAAAATGATGACCGCGATAAGCGTCGCGTTCATGATGACCGTCATCACCGGCTCCATGAAAATCATAACGTTCATCGCCGAGATCGCAGACTTTTTGAGGTTGCCGCTCGCGGTCCTGAACTTTTTCGTCTCGTAATCCTCGCGCACGAAGCTCTTCACGACGCGCACGTTCGTAACGTTTTCCTGCACGGTCGAGTTGAGTCCGTCGACCGCCTCCTGCACCTTCGCGAACCTCGGGAAGCCCGTTTTAATAATGAACGACACGGACACGATCATCACCGGCACCGCCACGCAGAAAACGACCGACAGCCTCGGGCTTATCGAAAACGCCATGATCAGCGCGCCGATCATCATTCCCGGCGCCCTCAGCAGCATCCTCATCATCATGTTGATCATCGTCTGCATCTGCGTGACGTCGTTCGTCAGCCTGGTCACGAGCGAACCTGTCGAAAACTTGTCGATGTTCGTGAACGAAAACGCCTGGATCCTTCCGTAAATGTCGCTCCTCAGGTCCGCCGCGAAGTTGACCGACGCCTTGGCCGCGAACCACGCGCCGCCGATGCCGCCCGCCATCATCAAAACGGCCACTCCGATCATCTCCGCCATCGTCAAAAGGCTCGACGCCTGCGTCAGCGTTCCCGCGTTGGCGCTGTCGATGACCGACGCCATCAGCCTCGGCATAACGACCTCGCCCACGACCTCGATGATCATGCACAGCGGCCCCAAAATGAAAAAGAGCAGGTAAGGTTTAATGTACTTGAACCATCTTTTCAACCTGCTTTCACATCCTTCCTGCAAAAGCCGTCGCCTCAAAAAACGGGCGTCCGGCCCTTTTATATGTCACGTACAATTGTAAGAAAAAGCGGGCGAAAATGCAACTTGTTTTCACCCCAAAAATGACGTCCGGACGCGCATTTTATTATACACTTCTGCTCGATTCGATATCTTTGGTTAATCTGTGGAAAAAACCTGTTTGTTGTAGTATAATTACCGCAAAGCACGGAACGGAGGAGACGCTCTTGGAAGATATTCAAACCAAAAACGATTCAGTTAACAGGACGCACAATTACGGAGGTAGAACAATGAGAAAAATATCAGCGGTTTTCACTATAATTGCGGTTGTTATTTTGATTTTCGCAGGTTGCGTTGCCAGAAACGGCGGCGGACGTGAAAACGCGAAAACAGCGGAAGATCCCGCACTGTTATACGGCGCCGGCGGCGATCATGCCGACGGAACACCGGCAGGTCTTATTGCGGCCTCTGAAACTCCTTCGGACAAAGACGAAACTTCCGCTCCTTCAACGGAAGAGCCCGCGACCGCGGAACCGACGGAAGAACCCGCAACAGCCGGATCTTCCGAGAGCGAACAGCCTCTTCTCACCGAGGCTCCTCTGATCACCGAGCCTCCGGCAACCGAGGAGACTCCTGTTACCGCCACACTGGCACCGGAAGCGCCCGAGACGCCCGATCCAACCGAGACGCCGGCACCCACCGCCCCCGCGCCTACCGAACCGCCGGAATACCTCGACTTCATGAACGTCGACAGCGAGACGAAAGCCTATCTTATCAGTCTTTTCCACCCCGAGGACCACGTTACCCCGGACATTCTTCCCCTGTGGCAGGGAATGGTCGTAAGTCCGGACCACGACGACCTGACCGTTATGGTTTCCCTGTTCGATTACCTGAGCAAGGAAGACTATCGCCCGTCACACGTCAAGGTCTCCCTGCTGGATCCCGTTACAAAACAGACGGTCGAATACGCGTACACCAACAAAAACGGAATCGCCCTCATTACGATTCCCCGCAAGGACTATTATCTTTTCATCGCCATTGAGGACCCGTCGGCTGAAACGCTTTTGCAAGTCTACTACAATGAATATCCCTACCTGTCTTACGGCGACTATTATATGGATCCGCCCTCTCACGCTCTCGAGGATATTCAGGCGCGCCGGCTTAGAGGCGTGACCGCCGAACTGAGCATTCCCGTCATCCGCAAGGAAATCATAAAGGATATGCGAGTTGTTTTCACCGACAAAAAGAGCGGACAGCCTGTGCCGGAACTCAAGTTCCAAATGGGGTCGTCCTCTTACGCAAACCACAACGGAACGGTTTTTGAAACGGGCAGCGACGGCTCGTATACCGTCAGGATGACGACGGACGAAGTTGAAAAGCTGAGCGAGATCATATACAGTTTGACTTTAAGCATTAACCAACGCGCGGATTTTCGAATTGAAGGCAATACAATTTACGCTTCTTACGATCCCATGACGTCCGTCACTTATACGATCTATTTTAGAGACGAGGAGGGCAACCCTCTTAAGGGCGTCATTGTCAAGACCGATGACCATTTGAGTTTTGTCACCGACAGTGAAGGAAAAATCGTCTACGTTTCCAAGGATATAAACAGTTACAACAGGACTTTTCTCTTAGAAGCGAAACTTGACGGCTACTTCGACAAGCGGACCGCGGTCGCCTACAACTTCGCCGAAGAAAACGTTGTCGTGATGAACAAAAAATACGAGTATTCCATAGATGTCACTGTCAGAGACGAAAACGGAAACCCGGTTCAAGACGCATCAATGTCTTTTTTAAGCTCGTTTTTCCACACCGACAAAAACGGGTTCGTCCACTGCTCTGTGGTGAGCAACAAGCTCCCGGACAACTATACGTGCACGATTTCGGTAGACGCTATCGGTTATTACGGCGCGGCATTTGAATATGACCCGAACGTGACCGCTTACGAGGTGGTTATAGTAAAGGCGCCGGAATTCTGATTCCAAGATAATCCGGCGGCGAAAACGCGCCCAAACCCTAAGTTTAATTGCCTTAAAAAGCTTCCGTTTGTTCGCGAACGACTTGCGATCGCGACTGGGTGCCTCTTTTGTCTCCTTGACACCGCCCTTCAAATGCTTTATACTTTACCGGCGGAAGCGGCGCAAAATCAAACGCGGTCCGCAGTTAACCTCTCCGGGAGATTTCAAAAATGATTACCGAACAATCAACATCAAGATACGAAGTGAGACCGCGGTCGGTCATCGAGAATTCGTTCTCGTCCGCCTACGAAAGTTCCACCGACGCGCCTGTCGTGTACCCGCCGAATCTCGCGGTCACGATTTCCGCCTGCATCAGCCTGCTGCTCGGCGCGGGAATGTGCATTTTGACCTATTTTAAGCTGAAATCGATCTGGTGGCTCATCATCGGCATCGCGGTCGGGCTCTGCACCGGCTTCGTGATCTACCACCACCTGAAGACGCTCAAAAAGTACAAGGAAGCCAACAGCCGCGGCTCGAAGCGCTTCGACTACAAGGCCGAGTACGTGTCGCTCTTCCCGTCCGGCCTGCCCGAGAAAATGCCGGCGACCGACCTCACCCGCGAGATCGCCCCTATGCAGAACAGGCAGAGCCGCGACGTGTACAACAACGCGATCCGCGACCTCATCACGACCCTCAACTCGGTCAACAACCCCTCCGACCTCCTCTGCAAAAACGTCAACACCTACGGCAGCCTTTTCGCGCAGCCCCGCAGGCGCTGCTACGTACGCCAGGAGGACGGCAAGTTTGTGGTCTACGACGCCGACTTCATGAACCCCAAGGGCGAGCTGATCATCGACCAGTCCGACCTCCTCTCGTTCGGCCCCGCCTCCGCGTTCGACTCCATAAAGCTCCCCAAGGGCTCCAAGAGCACCCAGGACGTCTGGTACATCGAGATCAAAACCGGCGAAGACGAGAACGACCGCCTCTACCTCGAGGCCCACTCCAAAGACTTCGACGCCATGAAGAAGCTCTTCGGCGCGAAAAGGATGCGCCAGTAAGGAATCCCTAATTATAGGCGAAAATGAAAAGCCGCGGGCCCCTATTCCGACATCGGGGCCCGCGTTTTTTTCGCGCCTTGTCAAGTCTTTTCGGCAGTTTGGCCGAAAATCGCTCGGCAGTTTGGCCGAAAATCGCTCGGCAGTTTGGCCGGCCTCCAAAAAACACCGCGTCTCAAACCCGGCCTTGCAATCATTTTTGCCGCCGCAGAACCGTTTTTGCACACTGTTCGCCTCTTTTTGCAATTCGCAAAGCGGGCGGCCGGTATGTATAATAAAGGCAGCTGCGGTGCCTGCGGGCATTTGGAGAATGTACAACTCTCCGGAAAGAGAGCGCTTTTATGAGAGAAGGCACTTTTATGAAGAAAATAATTGCGTTTTTGATTTGCGCGGCCGTTCTGATCTCTACGGCGGCGGTCTGTTCGTTCGCGCTAAGCGACGAAAAAATTGACGGCGAGGTGGCCCGCACCACCGAGACCGTTCGCGAAGGCGTTACGTGCACGCACATTTCGCTCGGTTCGAAGTCGAAGTACAAGCTGCAGGAGATGTGGATCGTCGAGTTCGACCCGCGCGATCCGCTTTTCGACCTGCAGGTGACGTGCGGCGGGAAGTACACGACGAAGCTTGTGACCGTCGAGGACACCGTCAGAAATTTCAAGGATGCCAACAAAGACAAGGGGCTCGTTCCGGTTGTGGCGATCAACGGCGACATCTGGACGACCTCCTACGCGCACGCGAGAATCGAAGGCAGCGGCACGGAATACGGCGGCTTCAGCGACCCGGTCGTCACCCACGCGATGACGCTTCCCAGGGGGCTCGACATCTACAACGGCGAGATCGTTTCCAGCCCGCACACGCCCAACGAAACGCCTTACGAGAGGCAGCTGCACGCGTTCGGGATCACCGCAGACGGCAGGACCGTTCTCGGCACGCCAAGTCTCAAGATCTACCTGAACGACCTCTCTCTAGAGGGCTTCGAGCGTGTCAAACTCTCGGGCCTCAACAGGCTTCCCGCGCAGAACACGATAATGATCTACTCCGACAGGGTCGGCGAGGACACTGCCGCGCTTGACGACGCCTACGAGATCGTTATCGACTGCGACTACGACTACGTGATAAAGGACGGCGCCACGATTAAGGGCAAGGTCACCGCGATCTGCAAAAAAGGCGACGAAAACCCGAAACTTCAGCAAAACCGCCTGATTGTGACCGCGAGGGGCTCGAAAAACATTCAAAAAGTCAATAACATCGGAATCGGGGACGACGTCGAGGTGTCGTTCGAGATCTCCGGGTCGAAAAAGGACGGCGACATCTGGTCCCAGGTGACGAACTGCGTCGGCGGCCACACGATCCTCGTCAAAAACGGCAAGGCCGTCGCGAACACCGACTCCGACGTAATTCCCGCGACCGCCATCGGAAACACTGCTGACGGCCACGTCATGTTCCTTGTCTGCGACGGCAGGCGAAAGGACTACTCCGTAGGCCTCAAAATCAGCGACATGCCCGAACTGTGCAAAAAGCTCGGCTTCGAAAACTGCTTCCTCGTCGACGGCGGCGGCAGCTCGACCCTTCTCAAAGCCGCCGGCGAAGACACTTACGAGATCGTGAACGTTCCAAGCGACAAGTTCGACGACGGCACGTACGGAAGACCCAGAACGGTCGTCAACTCGATAATTCTCTCGTTTATCGACGAAAGCCTTCTCGCGACGCCCGAGCCCGAACCTACTGCTCCGGAAGAAACCCAACCGGCACCTGCCGCCACACCTGATCAGAGCGGCAATAAAAAAGGCTGCGGCTCCTCCCTTGCTGAAAGTCCCGCCCTTTGCGTTACGTTCGCGGTCGCCTTCGCAGCCGCCCTGCCCTCCCTTATAAGAAGGAAGAAAAACACGTCTGAATAGTTGTCAAAAGCGTATTAAATGCATGAAGGCCTGTCCGCCGCCGGCGGACAGGCCTTCCCTATTTTTAGCAAAAAACTATTTCCTGTAAGCCGTCGCGTAAAACCTCGCGGCGCCTCCCGACGTGCCCGCGATATCCGTGGCGCCGCGTTCCGCATCGTAAAATCCGACGGTCTTAAGAGTCGAATCCGGCGGGATCTCCTTTTCGTAGCGGACGTCGAGCCCGGTGAGCGGGTTGGCGAAAAGGCTCCCGGCGCCGAACAGATTTTCGACGCACTCGGCGTATTTCGCGGTGTTCATGTGGCCGTTGTAGTCGAGGTCGCCGTAGTTGACGGTGTGCTCCCTGCAAAAGTCGGGCGTGCGGCCTTCGGCGTCGACCTTGCGTATCGGCGCGGGACGCGTCGCGAGAAGCGAGATCGCGGGCGCCTCGAAGTTCTGGTCGGCGACGGTCAGATTGTAGTTGGAAGGGTTGGCGAGCGAGCGCGATTCGATGTCCATCAGAACGCTGCGCATCACCGATTCGAAAACGACTTTGCCCTCACAGTCGGTGATCGCGAAGCCACGCGTCATCATCGGGTAGAGCCTGCCTATGGTCCATGTCGTGATCTTCAGGCGGTCGCCGAGTTTGATGTCCCCGGTGAGCCTGACCCTGGAGTCGGCCAGAACGACGCACACGCCGAGTTCCTTCGCGAGCCTCGACCACTCCCAGTCGAGCAGCTCAAGGTGCGTGCTCGCGCACAGAAGCAGCCTCTCCGTCAGCCTCGAAATTCGAGGGTTGCCGGCGGCGTCGACGTCGTACATGTTAATTCTGATATCCTCGCTGTAAATTCCAAGTGGTGCCAAAGTCAAAAATCTCCTAATTTTAGTAAAAATCGCGCGCAAGCAACAGAGCCGCAAGCAGCGACGGACGCATAAATAGCCGCGAACGCGGAAAAAGCCCGCAAACGCGAAAAAACTATTCGTCCTTCCCCTTCAGGAAGTGCCTCACCGCCATCTCGCGCATCTTGAACTTCTGGATCTTGCCGCTGGCCGTCATCGGGAAGCTGTCCATGAACCATATGTAGCGGGGCTTCTTGTGGCGGGCAATTCGCGCCAGCGTGTACTCCATAATCTCGTTGCGCAGGTCGTCCTCGTTCTCGGTCTCGCGGATCTCGTCGCGCAAAATGATGCATGCGCAGACCTCCTCGCCGTACGTTTCGTCGGGAACGCCGATGACCTGTACGTCGCGGACCTTCGGGTGGGCGTACAGGAACTCCTCCAGCTCCTTCGGGTAGATGTTCTCGCCGCCGCGGATTATCATGTCCTTGATGCGGCCGGTGATCTTGAAGTAGCCGTCGTCGTCGATTTCAGCCAGGTCGCCCGAGTGGTACCAGCCGTCTTCGTCGATCGCGTTGGCGGTGGCTTCCGGCATTTTGTAGTAGCCCTTCATGACCGAGTAGCCGCGCACCACGACCTCGCCCGGAGTGTTGGGCGGCAGGTCCGCGTTCGTCTCGGGGTCCACGACCTTGACCTCCAGGAAGGGCATAGGCCGGCCCACGGTCCGCACGCGCTTGTCGATTGAGTCGTAAACGTTCGTCATCGTGCAGACAGGCGACGTCTCCGTCATGCCGTAGGGAATCGTAATTTCGGTCATGTGCATGCGGTTCACGACGAGTTCCATGACCTTCACGGGACAGGGCGAGCCGGACATGATGCCGGTGCGCATGTTCGAGAAGTCGTACTTCGAGAAGTCCGGGTGTTCCAGCATCGCGATGTACATTGTGGGAACGCCGTAGGTGGCGGTGCAGCGGCCGTCGCGAATGGCATTCATCGTGCGGACAGGGTGGTACCTCTCCACGGGAACGATCGTCGACCCGTGGGTCACGCAGGCCATGATTCCGAGCACGCAGCCAAAGCAGTGGAAGAACGGAACCGGCAGACACACGCGGTCCTTCTCGGTCAGCTTCTGGTTGTCGCCGATGCACTTTCCGTTGTTCAGAATGCCCCTGTGGGTGAGCATAACGCCCTTCGGGAAGCCGGTTGTGCCCGACGTGTACTGCATGTTCACGACGTCGTAGGGGTCCACCGAAGCCTGGATCCGCGCCAGCTCCTCAGCCGTCACCTCCTCCGCTTTCGTGAACAGCTCCGACCAGTGGAACATTCCCGCCGGCGTGTCCTCCACCCTGTCGATGTAGATCACGCGCTTCAGGCACGGCAGCGCCTCCGCCTCGAGGCAGCCCGGCTGACTTTCCCTAAGAGTAGGGCAAAGCTCGTTGATGATATCGGTGTAGCAGGTGTCCTTCAGGCCCCTCATCATGACCAGCGTGTCGGTGTCCGACTGCCTCAGAAGGTACTCTGCCTCGTAAATTTTGTAGTTTGTGTTGACGGTAACGAGCGTCGCCCCGATCTTCGCGGTCGCGAACATAAGAACGATCCACTCGGGGTAGTTCGTCGCCCAGATCGCCACGTGGCCGCCCTTTTTGACGCCGATCGCCAGCAGCCCCCGCGCCACTTCATTGCACGTGTCACGGAACTCCGCGTACGTCTTCGCGAACGGTCTGTCGTTGTAGAACACCGCGTCCGTGTCGGGAAACACCTCCGCCGTCCGGTCCAGAAGGTCGCCCAGCGTCATGTCGATAAGGGTATTCGCTTTTTCTCCGAAAATTGGGTTCATAATTTCCTCCCGGAAGGCCGAAGTCACGCGCCGCCGTCAAATTCACAGTGCGCATCCGTAATTCCCGCGCCGCCGTCAAATTCACGTCCGCCGCTAAAAAAAGTCCCTATGTTCCTCACGAAAACATAGAGACGAATAAATCCGCGGTACCACTCTAATTAGCCGGCCATATCAAAAACCGGCTCACTCATTCGCAGTTAACGCCTGCCTACGTACCCCGCTACGCAAAATCAATCTTCACAGGGTCTGCTCGGGAACGAGCTTCGCACAAAACCGCGCCGTCTGCTTGCACCGTCCGCAGACTCTCTTCAGGCCGCAATTTAGGCTACTTTTTTCCGTCGCCGCATTTGTGGAATATACGCGTGAATTGTACCATCTCAGAGGCTCGCGTGTCAAGAGGAAAACAGTATAGCTAGATGCCTGCTTTTCTATGAAAAAGTTATTTATGGCAATCCGCAAATTCCCGGTTCATTTGTTGAGTTCTTTTTCCAGTTTTTTCAGGTGAATCACCAGTTCATCGAATGTTTTAACCGAGGGGTCATTGATCATTTCTTTCATTGAAATGAAATCAGTCCGAAGTTCGTCGATTCTCTGTTCGCTCGGAATCAAAACAAGTTTTCCCGGTTTTGCATTTTCCAAATCGTCCCATGAATAGTTGTAAAACATTTTCTTGAAGCGAATAACCCGATCAAGTAAGCAGAGATCATTGAGAGCTATGGCTTTGTACTCGGTTTGGCTTATCTTCCAAACATCGTAGTAGTGTCTTGAATACCTTCTCGGAATCGGATTAGGAACATCTTTTCCGTTTTTATCTTTTTTAAATAACGGACGATGTGCTTCCTGATGGAGAATCAATACCTTCTCCCAAAATGTGCGTTCCGGTGAAATCGTTTTGATTGCCGTATCTCTCTGTGTCATGATGGGCACATCCATATTCGCGACCAGCGGCTCTATGGTTTTAATTACGGACGGGACTTTCTCAGCTAATGGACCTATCTCTAAACGGATACACTGCAGAAGCCCTGCGCTTTGAGCGCTGTAGGCGTTTGGGTAATAGAAATTGACGATGTGCCCGTCGTTTGAATCGATTTCAATGTTTGGCTCATCGCTTATTATTGAGCGAAAATCTTTCTTCATGGAAGGAAGCAAGCTATTCGCTATAAACTCAGTTGCTGCCTGCTCAATTTTCTGGTTGTACTTAATTTGGGCGGTTTTGCTTCTTTGCGCGTATAACTCGTCATCAGCGACACCCAGAGTGTTCCAATCCAGAATCAGGTCGATGTCTTCAGAAAATCGATCAATGATATGAAAGCATTTCGACAGGCTTGTTCCGCCTTTGAAAGTGAAGATATCCTTGAATTCTGATTTGTGGAAAAGGTAGTCGAGCATCAGTGTTACCCAAAAATCCTTTTCAACGATTTCGCGAACGGCTCCAAATCTGAAAGAGTATGTGTCAAATAAAGCCTTTCTGTCTGAAAGCGCAAGCTTGGCTATGTTGTACATGTGATTCTCCTTAGTGCCTCGTAAATCCAATAGGTTATTCGAATTCCTTTTGTTATCTCAGCCTTGTCTTCCTCTGTGAGGAATCTTGAAATTGCTTCGATATCAATATCGCTAAGATTCTCCTTTCCTAAAGTCTTGATGGCCTGAATTGCGATGAGATTGTTGGGTCTCAATGATGTTATTTCTTTTGAAGTTGAGTGCTTGAAAACAATGGTTGCAGCGCCTATTTCATATTCCCTGTAGGGTCCACTGGAAATGTAAACAATTTTCTGTGGAACTTGCGTCGAAATACCAATGATATTAAGCGCGTAATTTCCGCTGGGAATAATAGTCCAATTGAACTGACGTGCGATGGCCACAGCAATATCATTCAGCCCCGGAGCGCATTCGATTCCCAAGGCCTCGTTGTACTTTGGCTTGTAGTAGATGCCGCGCCTTGCCTTTTTCAAAGTGCCATCATCTTCTAACAGTTCGAGGGATTTATTGATCGTTTTGAAGGGGGCGAGATCCAAAAAATCAGCGCTCGTAAAGGCCCCGTGTTCGCTTGAGTCAATTCTTTGCATGATCAGTTTTTGCGTTTTAAACATTTCGATCACCTCTATTCGCATTTATTGTACAACTTTTGCGAATAGTCGTCAAGCCCTATAGTGAAAACTGTTCGCAAAAACAGTACAACTTTTGCGAACAATTGTCGCACCCTGAAACGAAACAGTTCGCAAAACTGCCGGCTTATACGCCTCTGTTCACGATGGCGGCGTACTGTTCCTCGGGAATCATCGGAGAAGTGATTTCAGCCAGCAGAGAAGCCTCGATTTCTCCGTTTTCGGCGTACTGCCGCCCCGCCTTTTTGACCAGCTCCAGTCTCGGCACAGTCACGACCGCCGCTCCCGGCACGCTGAACATCGGGCTTTCCGGAACGGTCAGAATCGTATGGTTGCGCGGAAAACTCAGCTTGAACTGCATTACCGCCGCTTCAAAGTTCTGCCTGCTGTTGGGGAAGCCGCAGCCGCAGATCATAACGTATTTCAGACGGCTGAAATCCGCCTGCCTCACGTGCAGGTACCTGTCGCCGACCTTCCGCATGGCCATATTGGAAAGAGGAAGCGTGCGGTCCAGCAGGGCTTTCAGCGACGCCGGCATTCCGTAGCAGTAAAGCGGGAAATTGAACAGCAGAAGATCGCTTTCGAGAATCTCCTCCAGAATGGCTTTCATGTCGTCGTTGTGGATGCAGTTGCCGCCGTTCCGCATGCAGGAAAAGCAGCCCGCGCAGTATTCGATGTGCAGGTCAACGGTGTGGATTATATGTACGTCCTGCTCCCCCACTTCCCGCATTCCTTCCAGAAAAGCACGGGTGATGTGCATGGTGTCGCTTTTGTCCCGCTTGGGGCTTCCGTTCAAAACAAGTATCTTCATTGCATTAATTCACCTCTATTTCACATTACGTAGCGCATTTTACATCTCATATTATACCACGTTTGGCGGAATAAATCAGGGGTTTGGCGGAATAAATGGCGGAATAAATTTACAGTGCCACGGGAATTCCGCATCGCAAATATCCTCATTTTCCGCCTTGTTTTCGCTCTGCTTGTATAGTAAAATAATAAAAAGCGCTTCAAAAGCCGTCTACAAAAGAAAATTCACATAAGTCCACTGAAGAAAAATCGCCGAAAATCCACCGAAGAGAATCAATTAAAGTCAAACCGAAGAATTCCATAAAAGGGGACGCAACTATGAATAAAAAAACTCTCGGCCTGATTTGCGCGCTTGTCGCGGTTTTAATCGTATTCACGTCGTTTTCAATGCCTGTCGTCACGAAGGCGGAGGAAACGGTCATGACGGAAACGTTCAACATCACGTATGACACGTCGCTTCTTTTCGCGTCGAAAAGGATGACCGGAGCCCAGGTCACGCGCCTTATGGCCTACGCGGGCATCACGAACTTCGGCAGTTCCGATACGCCCTGGTACGTTGACACCGGGACTTCCTACACCTGCCTCGTAAGAAAAAACAGCAGCGACGACCCGAGATACTGGACGCGGCTTGACTCCAGCGACGAGCTTCTCGACGAAAGCGCCGAGTACTACTTCCGGTTTGAGATCGAGAACAACACGGGGTACGTTTTCGACGTCGAGAATCACACGCCCGTGAAGATCAACGGCGCCGACCCGGATTACATTTCATATCCGAGCGACCCGACCTACCTTATTGACGCGTTCGTGCGCGCGCCCTTTGACGAAGTTACCGAGGCGTGCTGGGGATGCTTTTACGAGCGTTCGCTCTACCGCATCCAACGCGGCACCTCCAAGCAGATAGCTCCGTACGTCGAAGGCACCACCACCGCGGTCAACTACACCCTCACCGCCCACTCGAGCGAGGACACGAAGGTCGACCCGGACGGCACGGTTCACGTCGGCGCGGACGAGACGTACAGCTCCTTCAATGTCACCGCCACGTCGGTCTGCAACCCCCTTCTCACGTCGACCGTCCACATCGTTTGCGTGAACGAGCCGCTCCACACCGACGCGGTCACCATTGCCCCCTACGACCCCACTAAGGAAGCGTACCCGGGCACCTACCACTCGTTCATCACCACCTACACCGGCAACGACGACGACTATATCATTCTCGAAATCGTCTCGAATATCACCTCGGAAAGCACCGAGCTCACCTACTGGGATACCCTAAGAATAGGCGACGACGAGGAAGCGACCTCCATTACGATCCGCGCGACTTCCGTTGCCGACCCCTCAGTTTACAGTGAATACACGCTGGAGATCAAGCCCATCAAGCCCATTACCGGCGTTATCGACATTCAGCTCAACCAGGCTGCTCTGGGAGTCGACGCCTCCTCAACAGGCCAGTCGATTACGCAAATGCTCGCAGCCCCCTCTGTCGGAATCACAAACTTCGGCGAATCCAACGCACACGACGGCTGGTACGTCGACTCGGAAACGAGCTACACCTGCCTTGTCAAGAAGAATTCCTACCGCCCCAGCGACTGGGAAAAGCTCACCGACGACACCAACCCACTCGAACAGGTTGACGGCCTCTACTACATCCGCCTCGAGATCGAGGATTACCGCGCGCAAGGCTACAACTGGGACAACACCTGCTTCCCCGAGTTCCGCGTGAACGGCAAGCCCGCCGACGCGGTCGTTCTGGGAACGAGCTACTGCGACGTGTTCGTGCTGCTCGACCTTCCCGGCGTCGAGAAGAAGACGCTCAAATCAATCGCTTTTAAAGGCGAACCGCAGTCGATGTACACCGAAAGCCACGTTCTCAACTACGGTTACGAGATCGAAGCGGAATACTCCGACGGCTCCAAGGAAGACGTGACACAGTCAGTCGCGGTGCTGCCGAACCACCCGCTCCTTCCCTCCGACACCGAGGCGACTTACTCCTACACCTACCGCGACGTCACGAAAACGCTCACGCTTCCCATTAAGGTGAAGCCGCTCAACCCCGGCACCTGCAAGGTCTCGTTCGACCCGCGCAACGGCCAGGCCGCCAACGTCGTGACTGTCAATGAATACGAGCACGTGTCCTACCCCGAAGAACCCGAGAAGGACCACCTGAACTTCTACGGCTGGTACATTCTTGACTCCGAAGGCAATGAAGTTCCCTTCGACTTCGGCACGCTGATCACCGGGGACATCACGGTTTTCGCGAAGTACGTCTGCTACACCAGCGCGAGCGTCTACCCCTCCTACGGCGGCCTCGTTTCCTCCGCGTCCCACAGCTCCGACAGGTCAGGCCTCGCCGATATGACGGTTGAGGAAATGCCCACCGCCTACACCTGGTACACGGCCTACCCCGGCGACGGCTACGTGCTCAAGGAATGGCGCCTCGACAGCGAAAACGGCCCCCTCGTAGGCACCAACCCCGACGCCGCCACCTACTACAGCGACCCCGCGACAAACCGCGTGCTCTTCCGCCTCGACCGCGGCGACTACAAGTTCTGCGCGATCTTCGAGCCCGCCCCCGACCCCGTCTACCCCGACCACCTCGTGATCGACTCCTCGCCCTCCAAAACGTCATACACCGAGGGCGAAAGCTTCGACAAGACCGGCCTCAAGGTCAACCTGATTTACACCGACGGCTCGAAAACCGACATCACCGGCAAGGTCACAATAACCGGCGGCGCACCCTTCGCGGCGTCCGACACGTTCGTTGAAATTGCCTATACGGAGGGAGAAATCACGCTTACCGAGAAGGTTCCGGTAACGGTCAAAAAAGCGGCCGAGCCCGCCACCGAAGCCCCCACAGGCGAGAACACCGAAGCCCCCACCGAGACCCCCACCACCACAAGCGGCGAAGAGCCCACGCCCACACCCGCGGGCGAAACTCCCGGTAACACGAACGCCGACGGCACCAACCCCGGCTTCACGACGAAAACGCTTCCCGCCGCCACGGCAGGCAAGCCCTACAGCGCCGTTATCGAAATCACCGGCGACAAACCTATCACCGCCGCGATTGCAGGCGATCTCCCCGAAGGAATCCGCTTCAACGCCGACAACCTCGAGCTCTACGGCACCCCCGAAAAGGCCGGTAGCTACACGTTCACCGTCCACCTCGAGAACGCCAACGGCATCAATCAGATGGCCTACGTCCTCACTGTCAAGAAGGCCTCCAACCCCGCCGCCTGGATCATCCCGCTGGTGGTAGTTCTGCTGCTGGGCGCCGGCGCTGCCGCGTTCTTCCTGCTTAGGAAAAAGGGCCTCTTCGGCGGCGGAAACGGCGGGAACGCAACGCCCAGAAAGTCCGCTCCCGAAAGCGCCGCTGAACCTGAACCGGCGGCCGAACCGGAGGCTGTGAACGCTCCCCACCCGGAGCCGTTGATCGGACCCGAAGCAGCTATTGCGGGCACGGCAATTGCGGGCGCGGAAGCTGCACCCGAAGCAGTTCCCGAAGCACCTGCTGAGCCCGCTCCCGAAGCCGCTCCTGAAACGCCTGTTGAGCCTGTTCCCGAAACACCTGCCGAACCTGCGCCCGAGCCCGCTCCTCAGGAAGCGCCAACGGAGTTTAACTCCTCGGAGTTCTTCCAGTAATTTTAGTCTAAAAATAGCGCAAAACCGGCGCCTCCCAAAACCATCCCGGGAGGCGCCGGCTCTTTATATTGAGCAATATTTGTCAACGTGATTGAGCAAAATTCACGGTTTTGATTGAACAAAATTTCAAGGTATAATTGAGCAAAATTTCAGGGTTTGATTGAGCAATTTTCGTTCAATCATCCTCCTTCATACGTAAGTACACCTTGCGAAGGTAATTTGCCTGTTCCGCTGATATGACTCTGTCGACTTCGGCAGAATTGATATCCGCGTTCAACTCGCACCAGTACAAGTCCCAGTGTAGATCCGTTCCTCCGGAGTCCTCAATCTCCCACGACTTCTTCATATTGTCAAGCGAGATTTGCAGATATTCAGGAAGGCCTTTTTCAAGGTATGAACTGTCCTTCTGCAATCCGGTATCCTGTTCATAATCGGCGCTATCTATTATCATAAGCGTTTCCATCGGGCACTCAAGCGCCTTTGCTAACATGTAAACGGTTTTTGCGTTGCAACCCTCGATAGAACTTTTCCCGCTGCAAATATCAAGAATGGTCGTTTTCGGAACGCCGCTGATTTTGGAAAGCCGGTACATGGTCATATTCTTTTGCGCAAGAATTGTTTGCAGGTTCACATCCATGCCTCCTTACAGTATTTATTATATCGGTCAACCGACCGCTTGTCAACAGAAGCAATAGTTACTATTTGCAATATGCGCCCGGTTTTTCTGCTCACAACGAATAACGCTTGCAGAAATGACTTTTCAGGAAGCGCAAAACCGGCGCCTCCCCAAACCACACAAGGGAGGCGCCGGCCATTATTTAAAATTATTTTGTTGCTCGCACAACCACTAGTCAAATCAGAGCTCTTCTTCCTCGGTCTCTGTCTCGCCGCTGCTCGTCAGCACGTCACCGACGACGAAAACGACGACTTCGATTTCTGCAGGTTCAAACTTTTTCATAATCTACCTCCCCGTTCCGTCAGCCCTGATAGGCCAAATAATCTTGATACTCTTGTGTAGCCCGGTAATAGTCATAAAGGGCACGGCCAACGTCTCTCGCAGGCTTGCCGTCTTCAATACAGAGGTAAACATACGACAAGACAGAAATTCTCATTTGTACATACGATCCGGCAATCATTATTATCGGGTTGAAGACTTGACCAAGCTGATGGGCGGCGATGCCCGGAATCGTGATCTTGTAGCGGCCGGCGGTGACCTTGACAACTTCATAATCATCGCCCGTTTGGTAATCAAAGGCTCTCACTACGTCCGAATAGTCGCTCGGAATATTCACGAAAATGTTGATTGCCGTGTCGGTCTCAAGAGTGAGGGAAATGCTTGACGCCTCGATATCGCCTTCCCGGTTTTCTATCTCCGGAGCATAGTCTTCAATTTGGTCTTTGTGGAGATCTTCAGCGTAAAGAAAATCTGCCGCCGCGTCCATAGCATTGTGATCTTCGCCGATGACCCACGGCGTTTTAGCGTATTCTGACAGGTATTGCTGCGCATAGAAGCCGTAGTTCTTGATTGCAATTGCAAGTTCGATGAGCGCCCAAGGCGTACCTACCGGAGGCTCATCTATTAAGCTTTTGAGGTAATTCTCAACCGTGAACGGATCAATCCCCGTGATATATTCGGCGCCGTCTATAAAGTAGTGGAACTGCACATTGATGTTGTCGGCCATCTGGATCGAGTTGACGGGGACCGTGAACTTGTACAGCCTGCCGTCCTGGCTCCGGTCATCCGGGTCGAAGACGTCGGCCTGCGCATTCTCTTCGTCGTCGTTGAACCAGAACTCCAGGTAACTGTCGGCGTAGTCGCATCCGTCGATCTCCGGAAGCTTCATGAACACGTTCATGCCGAGCAGCCCTCCGAGGGTAAGGCTCTGCCTCACGAACGAAGGCTTATCATCGGTAATGTCGTCGTAGTAGCTCCGCACGTAGTCGGTTTCGGAAATGGGATACGCGGCTGCAAACTCTTCGGTTTTAAACTCAGGGTCGCCGTCGTGGTCCTGGCTCATTTTGTTCGAGCCGATCAGGAAGTAATCCCACCTGAGCACGCCTTGCCCGGTGCTTGCGACAGTCGGGTCGTCCCAGGTCGTGTCCACGTAGTAGTACTTGCCGTCGATTCGCACGATGTTCCAGGAGTGGCGACCGCTTTCGCTTGACGTAGTCGCGATGCCGGCCATGACTCTCACGTCGATTCCCGCCTCGAGGCACATGCGGTAGAAGAGCACAGCGTAGCCCTGGCAGACCGACGTCTGGTCAATGAGCGCGCCGTACGCGGTATACTGCGTTCTGTACGTCTCGTCGCCCACGTGCACGTGGTCGTATTCATTGTGGTTGACGATCCAGTCGTGAATGGTCTTGATCTTCTCGTACCGCGACTTCCCGTCAAGCTCGAGCTCGGGCATGACTTCGCCAAGCTTCTCGGTGACCGCCTGTTCCTGCTCAAGAGTCGTGAAGTACTCGACGTTGAACTTCATTGTTATTGAGAGAGTGGCCATGTCATCGTGCACAGTAGCACTGCCCCCGACGCTGATGGCGTAACTTCTCGTGCCTGTCTGGTACTTGATGTAGTCGCCTTCGTTGGGAACGCCGGTGTGCCTCTGGGAGTACTCAGTCGTCTGGCTCATGACATCGTCCCTGAACTGAATAATCATGGCTGTTAATTTCGTCTTTTCTGAATTCGTCGCTACGTCCAGCGGAACGTCAAACGGAACCGTAAC
>JAEEGG010010698.1_pt1 | contig 20209 bp, 12 predicted proteins | sample 9134161 | NCBI WGS metagenome assembly JAEEGG01 (sample SAMN16246543, study PRJNA631951) | gut metagenome | biome: gut microbiome; feature: rumen; material: CR-attached | host: Bos | place: Iran: Karaj | collected 2018-10 | reverse complement strand
ACACCTCACTGCCAAAGGACGCTGACCCCATGGATATTACCCTGGAGGATGCCATCGCACTCATTAAGGAGAAACGTCAGCAGGAATCAGAGAAACACCTGAAGTCGTTTGACGCTGATGGTAAGATGCAAATCCTCAACGGTCGCTACGGTCCCTATATCGCCTTCGACGGCAAAAACTATCGCATCCCCAAGGCTATGCATGCCACAGCTTCGAAGCTGACCTTTGACCAGTGCATGGAAATCATCGAAAAGCAGAAGAAATGAGACGCATCATCCTCATTGGCTACATGGGTTCCGGCAAGACGACCGTAGGCAAGGCTCTCTCGAAAGAGACGGGCATGATGTTCTACGATTTGGACTGGTATATCGAGAGCCGTATGCACAAGACGGTGTCGCAGATCTTTGCCGAGAAAGGTGAAGAGGGCTTCCGCAAGATAGAACATAACATGTTGCACGAGGTGGCAGAATTTGAGGACGTCATCATCAGCTGTGGTGGCGGAACTCCCTGCTTCTTCGACAACATGGATTACCTGAACCAGCAGGGCGACGTGGTCTATCTGAAGGCAACGCCAGAAGTGCTCTATAAGCACCTGCTGATGGCTAAGGTGGAACGTCCCCTGCTGGCGGGGAAGACTCCTGACGAACTGATAGAATATATTACTAGTCACCTGCAGCAGCGAGCTCCGTTTTACGAAAAGGCACGCTATACCCTTGATGTCAGTGTGCTGGACAACTACGATAAGATACAGGTCAGTGTGGAGCGTATCAGGGCTCTGCTGTCCCTATAGGCTCTATCATCCCCATAAACAAGAATTAGACTATGAAGAAATGGACGATTGAAGACTCTCGTGAGCTCTACAACATCAACGGCTGGGGTACCAGCTACTTCGGAATCAACGAACAGGGTAATGTCTATGTGACACCTTGCAAGGACTCCACACAGATAGATATCCGTGAGGTGATGGACGAGCTGGCACTTCGTGACGTGCAGGCTCCTGTACTGTTGCGTTTTCCCGACATTCTGGACAATCGTATCGAGAAGACTTGGAGCTGTTTCAAGAAGGCTGCCAAGGAGTATGAGTACAAAGGCGAGAACTACGTGGTTTATCCTATCAAGGTGAACCAGATACAGCCTGTCGTTGAGGAGATCATCTCGCACGGCAAGAAGTTCAACCTGGGTGTTGAGGCTGGCTCCAAGCCTGAGCTGCATGCCGTCATTGCCGTGCAGAGCCAGAGCGACAGCATCATCATCTGTAATGGCTATAAGGACCAGGGATACATCGAACTGGCACTGCTGGCACAGAAGATGGGAAAGCGCATCTTCATCGTGGTGGAGAAGTTGAACGAGTTGGACATCATTGCCAAGGAAGCCAAGAAGCTGAATGTCCGTCCCAATATCGGCATCCGCATCAAGCTGGCATCGTCAGGCTCCGGAAAATGGGAAGAGAGTGGGGGAGATGCCTCGAAGTTCGGACTGACCAGTGCTGAGCTGTTGGACGCTCTGGAGCAGCTCGACAAGAAAGGTATGCGCGACTGCCTGCGACTCATCCATTTCCATATCGGTTCACAGATTACCAAGATTCGCCGCATACAGACCGCCTTGCGCGAGGCTTCGCAGTTCTATATCCAGTTGCACAAGATGGGCTATAACGTCGATTTCGTGGATTGTGGCGGCGGACTGGGCGTCGATTACGATGGCACGCGTTCTCCGTCGAGCGAGAGCAGTGTCAACTACTCCATTCAGGAGTATGTCAACGACTGTATCTACACCTTCGTCGATGCTGCCAACAAGAACGACCTGCCGCATCCCAATATCATTACGGAGAGCGGACGCTCGCTGGCCGCTCACCATTCGGTGCTCGTCATCGACGTGCTGGAGACTGCCTCGCTGCCTGAGATGCCCGAGGAGTTTGAGCCCGACGAGAATTCGCACCAGTTGGTGAAGGACCTCTACGAGATTTGGGACAACCTGTCGCCCCGCAATGTGCTGGAAGACTGGCACGATGCGGAGCAGATTCGTGAGGAGGTGCTCGATCTCTTCTCGCATGGCATCGTGGATTTGAAGACGCGTGCCGAGATTGAGGCAATGTATTGGAGCGTCTGCCACGAAATCAATGCGCTGGCCAAGAACCTCAAGCATATTCCCGAGGAGTTGATGAACATCGACAAGCTGTTGGCAGACAAGTATTTCTGCAACTTCTCGCTGTTCCAGTCGCTGCCCGACTCATGGGCTATCGACCAGCTCTTCCCCATCATGCCTATCCAGCGCTTGGACGAACGGCCTACGCGTAATGCCACCCTGCAGGACATCACCTGCGACTCTGACGGCAAGATAGCACAGTTCGTTACGAACCGTCCCAATTCTCATTCGCTGCCCGTGCATCCGCTGCGCAAGAACGAACCTTATTACTTAGGTGTCTTCCTCGTCGGTGCCTATCAGGAGATTCTGGGTGACATGCACAATCTCTTTGGCGACACCACCGCCGTCCACATCTCTGTCAAGGACGACCAGTATCACATCGACCAGATTATCGATGGTGAGACGGTGGCTGAAGTCCTGGAGTATGTGCAGTATCAGCCCAAGAAGCTGGTGCGCCAGTTGGAGATATGGGTGGCCAAGAGTGTCAAGCAGGGCAAGATTACCCTGGAAGAGGGTAAGGAGTTCCTTTCTAACTATCGTTCAGGACTCTACGGATATACTTATTTGGAATGAAACAGGGCCTAACAATCATCAAAGTCGGTGGTGCCGTTGTCGAAGACGAGGCACAACTCGCACAGTTGTTAAGCGACTTCTCTGGCATAGAGGGTCGCAAGGCGTTGGTACATGGCGGCGGTCGTAAAGCTACGAAGATGGCAGAGCGCTTAGGCATCGAGACCCAGATGGTCAACGGCCGGCGCGTCACCGACAAAGATATGCTCGAGGTCGTGACCATGGTCTATGGCGGCTTGGTCAACAAGAACCTCGTAGCTCGCTTGCAGGCTAACGGCATCAATGCCATCGGACTGACTGGCGCCGATGCAGATATCATTCGCAGTCACAAACGCCCGCCCGTTCCTATAGCTGTTGCCGATGCAGGACTATCCAAGCTCCCTCCCTCCGGGAGGGCTGGGGTGGGCTCCATTTCTTACGGCTTTGTCGGCGATGTCGATGCCGTCTCTGGCGAGATGCTCTCCAAACTCATTGAGGCAGACATCACTCCTGTTGTCGCTCCTCTGACGCATAATGGTGAAGGCGTCATCCTCAACACCAATGCCGACACCATTGCCTCGGAAACTGCGAAGGCACTGGCCCGTTACTACGACGTCACGCTGATTTTTGCCTTTGAGAAGAAAGGAGTTCTCAGCAATCCCGACGATGATGATAGCGTTATTCCCGTTATCACCGAGCAACTTTTTGAACAGTATAAGGCCGATGGTACCATCTCTGGCGGCATGCTTCCCAAGATAGAGAATGCCCTTGCCGCCGTCCGTGCCGGTGTCTGCCGCGTTATCATCACCCGCGCTGATGCCATCGATGGCCGTCACGGCACCGTCATCGAGTAAGGTTGCTGCAATAGTTATAACAAAAAGACCTGCGGAGCATTGCCCGCAGGTCTTTTTATTGATTGGGTGAATCGTTTACCAGACTTCTTCGTCTTCGTATTCTTCGTCGAAGGCGAATTCACGAGAATGCATTTCTCCCGAATTTGGGGTATCGTCAAGGGGTACACCACGCTCAGAACCTGCGAGGAGATAGGGAGTGTTAAAGTTGTCTATCTCCATCATCATTGTCTTATATTCCTTTTTCATAATCTTTTTCTTCTTTTTTATATGCAGCGGACTGACATGTACAGTCCGCTGCAAGTTATACATGTTACTTGATAACAACCTTACGGCCATTGACAATGTACAAGCCCTTCTTGGCATTTTGTACTTTCTGACCATTGAGGTTGTAAACGGCAGCATCGTCAATTGCTACACCTCCACGGTTGATGGTTGCAATTCGCGTTGTGCCTTCATCGTCCATGATAAAGATACGTGCATCGGCAACATTACCTGTGAAGTAAGCACGAAGACCTTTCATCGTGGTAGTTTCTGTACCTTTGGCAATCTTACCTTCTGAGGTTACACCATACCACTCATCTCCCCAGTTGCCTGCACTTGTAGGTGCATAGATGCCTTGGAATGTCACGCTACTTGCCTCACTGTTTCCAGCAGCAGCAACGACGGTCTTGTCCTCAAACGACTTTTCGCCAGAGAGAGCCTCATCTGAGTAAATCAGATACGGAGTACCTGCAGTCAGTTCATCAACTCCATTGAACGTAATAACATTTTCTGCACGACCTGTCAATTCGTAAATCTTGACAGTTGTTCCGTATGCTTCGCTCAGTTCCTCTGTTGTCGTAGCGAACGGCAGACAGATGGTTCCAAGTTTCTCGGCATCCTTAGTGTAGGTCAGCTTCACGTCGTAGATACCAGCGTCGAATGCTTCAGGGGTAGAAGTCTCGTCCATCGTGTAGTTCACCTTCATGATGTTTTCTGCTGTTGCAAAGGCTTCTGCATCGTTGCTGTAGTACACCTTGATTTGAGCAGTCTTCTTCTCAGGAATAGCGTATGTGAACGAGAACGTCTTCGTACCATTCAGAGCGATATCCTGAGCGGCAGAGGCTTCACCCTCTTGCTCGCCGTCGATGAACAGCTTAGCATATACGCCCGTTTCAGCAGTACGGAGGCTGGTAACGGTAGCAGTGATAGTAGTACTTTCGCCCTTATCTGTAGCAGCGGGGAAGCTGGTAGCAGTGACATAGAGGTCGTGGTCAATATCTGCAACCTTCTCCCAACCGATGATGTTATCAACATTTGCATATCGACCCGTAAACTTCAGATAGTATTCGCCAGCTTCGAGGCCGCTAATCTCAAAGGTCTTCCAACTGGTAGTCATTTCAGAAGCGTAATCTCCAATCTCAGTCCAATTCACACGGTCGGTAGAGTAGCTGACCTTAAGAACAGTGCTACTGGCATAATATGAACCATATTTCTGAGCGTCAAACTTCAGAGCATCCGAAGTATCTGCTACTTGTAGCTTTTGGGTAATAAAGTCTGTATCACTGTTTCTGTCGGCTCTGCTCATATATTGTGAATAAGCACAACTCCAACCATTATTATACCAACCAGCAGGAAGAGCATAATCATCGAACGTAGCATTCAGCGTATTCGGGTTCTTCGTCGTAGCTGTGTAGTTGATGACAAAGTCTCCGAGGCTAGTCTCAACGGTCACAACACCAGCCTTATCTCCGTAAGGAGCCTCAACAGGCATCGTAATGGTCAGAGTGGCTGATTCGTTATTAGCCAGTGAGGTTTCGCTAACAGTTGCCGTAGCTACACCTGTAACGGTAACAGGAGAGGTAATAGTTAGCGTACCATGACCAATGTTTTTGATGGTGTATTCGGCAGAAGTTTCAGAAAGGATAGTGCCGAATGCTTCAGCGACACCACTCTCTACAACACTGCTACCCTTCTTCACCTGAATCATCGGAGCCTCGTTGTTTAGTGCACCGCCATAAATATTGTCGAGATAAACATTTGCTCCCAAGAATTCAACCATAACGACTGCACTTGCATCAGTGTTGCCAAAACCATAATTCAGGGTAGTGTATGTAGAACTGTTGACGCCATCCTCATTGGTGAGGTCTGTATAGGCTGACCATGTCAGACCACCATCCAGACTGTGACGAACCTTCAAGGACGGAGTTGAATAGCTCATCGTCTTGACATCAAACTGTACCTTCTCATTGGCAGCAATAGTCAGCGTCTGAGAAACCAGAGCGGACTCGCTGTAAACGTAAGCCTGCTGAGATGTGTAGCTCCAGCTACCCTTCTCCACAAAGCTTGCAGGAATACCGCTTGCAAAGTCAACATACCACTTGCTGCCATCGCGGGTCTTACCGCTCAGGTTGATTTCTTCCGATTCTACATCATCGCCAGAGATAGTCAGCACGTCAGACAATGAAGCCAAGCCGTTGTTTGCATCAAAAAGCTGTGTAACGGTGATGATAGCCTGCTGACCAGCAGGAACAGTAGCCTTGCCATCTGTGATGGTTGTTGTGCTCTCACCATCAGGCTTCGTAATGACTACTGAATAGTCAGTACCTGTAGCTAATGTAGCAGTCAGGTTGTTCAGCGTAGCCGTACCGTTGTTAGTAACGGTGATGACATACTCTGCAGCTTCTGTCTGCATACCGAAGTTATAGTCGGCAGTCTTGTCAATAGACATCACAGGAACGCTCAAAGCAGTGAAACCATAGATGTGGTTGATGCCGAGGCCTGAACCTGTGAAACGAATCTTAACTGTACTTGCTGCCTCTGCGTCAGCAATATCGCTGATGGTGAATACCTGGTCATCAATATTACTATAGGTAGAAGCTATCAAGTTGGTAGCGGCACTCCAGTTTGCACCACCATCGCGAGAATAACTATAGCTCAGTGACTTACTACCATAACTGCTGCTACCCTTAATTTCAACATATAACTTTTCTGCTGCCTCTGCACTAAACGGAGTTGTTTCGATTGCGGTAGAGCTAACAGCAGCAACACCATCCGTGACATTCACACCAGTCCAGCCCTGATACTGCGAAGCATCAGTGAAGTCAACCAGGTTCTTGCTACCGTAGATGAATCCCTTGACAGGAATTTCGAAGTTGCCACCATCGGTAGTAATAGTGAATGTACCACTCTTTGCGCCAACGGCAGCATTTGTCATTGTGATGGTCAGTGCCAACGGATCTGCACCAGCGGCAACAGTCATTACATCGCCAGCAGTAGCAGCGGTAAAGCCGTCAACAGCAGAAATCTCGCTAATAGTCAGCGTACCAGTACCGCTATTAGTAATATAATAGGTGGCACTCTGTGCAGTGTTTGCCCATCCGAAATCCTTCATTGTTCCTGAAGTTACAAGGGCATCCTCATCGTCTTTAACAGCAATCGTTGGGTCGTTAGCAGAATATTTAAGACCAACAATTTCGTCGATAAGGACGTAATAGCCGTTAAAACGAAGTTTATTTACAGTGTTAGGAATGCTAACAACGATGGTAGAATAGTCGCCTGTATTAGCACCAAAATCGGAAGGATAAGAATAGGTCTTCTTATCAAAGGCCTCCCACGTAGCACCATTATCTGTAGAGCCCTCAACAGTTACGTAGTCACCAGAACCACTATCTGAAGCCTTCACTTTCATTACGAAGAAAGGATTATCCTCGTCACTGAAATCAAGCTTCTGAGTTGTCAGATTCTTCTTGCCAGTACATTTGGCAGCCTCATTATTATAAATTGACCAACCATTATCTTGGTTTTCCCAACGGGCAGGAATAGCAGTATTGAAGTCAACAACTTCTGAACCTGTAGCTGTTACAATACCCTTAACAGGAATGGTGAACTCTGTAGCGTTGGAAGCTGTGAAAGCAAGTGCGATGTTACCACTTTTTTCACCAGCAGTAGCAGAAGCCATTCTAACAGTGAAAGTTTTTGACTCACCTGCGGGAATTGTCAGGTCCTCATTCTTCCAGAAAGTAGGCTTTTGGACGTCTTTGTTATCAAGATAAATACCCATTATCTGTTTGAACTCAGGATCGTCACCTACACCAGATTTAATGTCACGAGTCTTATGAGCGTCGGTATTGTCATGGAAAATAATACCGTATGTGTTTTGTGGCAGTCTTGCTGTATAGACACGTTCATTCATGTTGTTCAGTTCCGATTCTGTCACCAGTTTTCCAGGCCATGCACCTAACAACGGCTCATCGCTAGAGTTCCAAGCATAGATATAGACGTTGTCGCCCCATCCTGCATCATTGGGTCTTGTGAACGATACGGTGGAAGCATAGAAATCGGTATCATCTGTAAAGGTTACTACAAGAGGAGCATTGCCGCTATTTGTTATAGTAAAGTTCTTTTTTGCAACCTCATTAGCAGTTACAAGTCCCAAATCCTCCGGAGTGGTGCCGTCTGTATCTATAGCAAAGTTAGCACCTGCTGCCATATCAGTACCCGTTACGTTGATAACAAAGTCGCCTTCTGATGTGGTTACGGTAACCACAGCATCCTGAGCGCTAATGCGCTCGGCATCGTATATTCGAGTGATTACCAAGTCGAACGGAGCTGTTGTGCTCTCAGTCCAGTTGGTGCTATAGGCTGCAGCGCCATCACCAGTGATAGCCACATTGGTAATGTCGATAGTTCCAGCCCCAGCATTTGCAAAGTTGTAGGTAACGCTTGCATTTGCAGAGGTTTCGCCAAAATCGTAATTGGCAGGTGTAATTACAGCCTGTGCTGGGTCGCCTGTGGTAACCGAGAGAACTGGAGCATAGTTCAAACCATGAATTTCATCAACAATACAGTAATATCCGGTGAAACGTAGTTTATTGACAGATGTAGGAATGTCGTTTAAGACTATAGTACCATAATCAGGATATGTCAATCCGTCGGCATTTTGTAGTTTCTTATTGTAAGCTGTCCATGTAGAACCATTATCATTTGATCCTTGCACAGTGAGATAATCACTGGCATCACTGTCATAGCGTTTTGCCTTAATAATGATAAAATCACCGGCAGAGAAAGATAGTTTGGGTGTTGTTAAATAGGCAGAACTGCTTTTGCCTGTAGCTTCTCCATTAGCAAAGGTCCAAGAGGCATTTGTCCAGTTAGCAGGCAAACCGTCTGTGAATTCTTCAACGGGCATTTCTGCAGGAAGTACAGTTCCTGTTACAGGAATTGTAAATGGAGAACCTCCATTAAGAGCGTCGAAGGTGAGTTCAACGCTTCCATTCTTGATGCCAGCAGTAGAAGAATTCAAACCAACAGTGAACTTGGCTGAACCATTAATATCGTCTTTTTTAGCTTTGACAATGATGTCGCCATCACCATAGAATACACCAGCATAACTTCCGTCAAGATAGAGACCAGTCTTGTTGAAATCTATTGTTATATCTTGCGACTGATTTCCGCTGCCATTATTACCGTTGCTCACGATAATCTTAGTAGCATCCTTAGGAACGATAAGAGAATAAAGAGGCTGACCGAATTCATTGGTTCCTCCTGTTGCATCTTGTTTGTTACCGGGGAAGGCAGGTGTAAGAGCACCGCCATCGTTCCAAGCATAAAGATATACGTTAGACCAATCCTTGTCATTTGAGAACAACAAAGTCTTTTGTGCATAGGCATCGCCAGATTTAGCAACACTAATTACCAAGTCAACATTACCACTATTGGTAATAGTAAAAGTCTTCTCTAATTTGCCTCCTGTTGCTGCAACACCGAGGCTTTGGGTTGAGCCATCAGTGTTGATAGCAAAGTTTGCTCCATCAGACGTTTTACCGCCATAAACATTGTCTATGTCAGAGTATTTAGCTAGGAATCGAATATACTTTATATCTGCCGATGGAATGGTAACAGAAAAGTTCTTCCATGTGTTATATTCTAAATCTGATGCAGCAGAGAAAGTCTGAAGATCCACAAAAGTCTCACCGTCTGTTGATGTTTGAACTTTAACATAGCCAGAGGTACCCCAACTATAATTATTTCTTGCATCAAAGAAAAATAATTCACCCGCACTGAAGGTCAGGTTAGGCGTGGTAAGTGAGCATTCGTTATATCCTACATTTGCATATTCATTTGTAAAAGTCCACTTGTAACTCGAATTGTAGTCCACTTTTGACCATCCGTCAGGTAAAGATTTGCTTGAGAAATCCTCAAACATTTTACTGGGATCTTTTACAGTTCCGCTAACATTAAATGTAAATGCACTCAAGCCCTCACCAGTAGGCGTAACTGTAACAGTACCAGAAGCATTTGCATCAGGCATGGTGAGCGTAAGTGTTACTTCGCCACCTGCTGCAATAGAGGTCGCTTCACCGATGCTTGCTCCGATATTTCCGGTAGTGCTGAGTGCAATCGGAGTTGCTTCAGTACCAGGGTTGGTCAGCGTAAACGTCTTTGTTGTTCCTGCTGTAGCAAGGCCAAAGTTGTAAGCATAAGGAGAAGAAAGCTTGGTTGAGCCATCCTTGACTACGAAAGCAGGACCTGCGACAGTTGCAGATTCGTAGGTAAATGTTGTTTTAGGAAGAAAATAATTACCAGTTGAATTAGACTTATTACATGTTACATCAGAGCTAGTACTACCATAGAACGTTGAATTTGCTTTAGCTATATATGAACCAGCAGTGCTAACCTTGGTGCCAATAAGGAGATGTCCGCCATTATACGTGTATGGCGTAGTGAATGTAACTGTCATCAGGCCATTTTCAAGAGTAAATGCACCTGTGTAGACAACAGTTGCATCTGTTTCAGTTGAGTAAGCTGTCAAGGTTTCGCTTCCAACTTCCTTCAGATAAACTAAATATTGTGGAATCTTACTTCCCCAAGAAGGAAAGTTTGCACAATAGAATGTCAAGCCAGTAATATTCTTCCCTGACATATTAGTGAGCATTGATGAAGGTACTACAAATTCGCTACGGTCTCCAGATGTATCCGCATTATAAGCATAGATAGGCACACCATTATGCGTTGAAGTCCCAGATCCGAATATTGTCAACTCATCTCCCCACGCCGGACTGACGCCCACGAGGAGGGTTAATAGTGTTAGGAGTAACCATCTACTCCGATTGAGTTTTGAATTGTGTTTCATAAGCTTAATTAATTAGTTTATTGTTTATATTGTTTAATTTTTTTTCTAGAGGAATGTGGCGTAGTCACACAACAATTACTGTCCTACGCTTATTTAAGCGTATGGTCTCATCTGGCTGGTAAAGAATGATCTCACCTTTTGCCTCTTGTGCTATCGTGTTTACTGTGTTAGCCATAAGTTTCTGAAGCGTGTTATGTAACTAAGGCGCAAATTTACAGAATAAAAACGAAAAAAAAGAAAAAAACGGAGAAAAAATATCGTTATTGCTTACTTTTCGTTACTTTTTGGTGCGTGTCACTGACATTCTTGTTGCTTTTTGCTCTGTGTGGCGTTGGATTTCTTGTCGCTTTCCGCTCTGCGTGAAGATGCTGTTCGCTACCTGTGGAGGCTATAGGCTCAATTGGTGCGGGTGGCTTTCGTCAACCGCAAATACGGCTTTCATCAACCACGAAGACGGCTTGAAGCGATCTGCTGACTGTAGTCGGAAATGTTTCCGACTTAAGTCAGCAACGTTTCCGACTTAAGTCAGCAATGTTTCCGACTTAAGTCAGCAATACGGTCAACCCTGCTCTCGAAGTTGGCAAAGCCTATAGTTGCGGTTGATAAACCCTATGGTTGATTCGTCCGATGTGGGTCTATGTGGGGGCTGGGGAGTATAGGGACAAAAAAGAAGCCCTCCGTTGGGGAGGACTTCTTGTGGTTATGGTATGGTGAAGTGGTTACTTCATCAAATACTTCTTGCCGTTCTGGATGACAATACCCTTGTAGCCGGCATCAACCTTCTGACCGCGCAGGTTGTACAGCGGGGTGTTGGGTGTTCTCTCTTCGAGAGTGTGGCGTTGCGAGGGGTGTTGGGTGTTGGCTACATCCTTGATGGCGGTAGGATCGATGACGGGCTTCTGGTCCTTGTAGATGACGACGTCGGAGAAGTATGCCCAGAGGGAAATGGCCGTCGTGGAACCGTTCAGCAGCACGTGCTCGAAGTTGAAGAAGGCCTTGTCGTCGTCGTTATAGAAGAACTGCATGTCTGTCAGCGTCTCGTTAGCACCACCGCAGTAGTAGATGGTCTCACCCTGATACTGGCCCACATACTGTCCCATGGGGAAGATGTAATAGACGATGTTGTCCTGCTCGTAGCGGGTGCCGTACATCCAGGCGTTACCAGTGGTAGAGATGGGGTTGGGGAAGTTGAAGCCGACCTTGTTGCCGTCGAACTCTACCTCCATATCCTCGGTGTCTTCATAACTCTGCTCACCTTCGTTATAGTAGTGGAAGGTGTAGCTGATGTGCCACGTTTCCTTGACGGCTGTCGAGGGTGCAAGGGCAAAGCCGCTGAAGTTGTCGATACCATTCTGGAACTTCGCGGTGAAGCGCAGGCGGTAGGTGCCGTCGGCAGGAGCGGTGAACGTCATGGCCTTGACTGTCTTGTCGTCCAGACTTTCGTCCTGAGCCTTGTAGTTATAGATGGTGTGCCAGGTGGCTTCATCGTCGTCGGTATATTCTACCAGCAGCGGTTCGTCGCTCCAGCGCAGATAGGCTTCCCATGACAGCACGTCGCCAGACTTTGCATTCAGACGCGGGGTGATGAGTGTGCCGGCGGTATTGCTCTGCGGCGCTAAGGCCATCGGCGTGGTATTGCTGGTAAAGGCACTGCTGGTGGCAATGGTCCAGTTGCTGTTGATCCAGCCCTCGGGCAGCTCGCCTTCGTCGAAGTTTTCTGTCCACAGGTTGGGGTCGAGGAGCGTTGCGGTGGCGTTGATGGCCACGTCGGTAAGTCCATCGTTCGTCGGATGAACGGTGATGGTGGCAGCCTTCTCGCCATAGCTTTCGCCCAGGACAACAGCAATGTCGAACGTCGTGCTCTCGCCGGCAGCCAGACTGAACTCGCTCTTGGAGACGGTGAACAGCGTAGCGTCAGACGAGGCGATGGTGCCTGTCAGCGTACCTGTGCCGCTGTTGCTGATGGTGTAGGTCTTAGCCTTGGGCTGTGAGCTGACCTTGCCGAAAGCAGCATCGGTGGTAGGTGCTACTACGAGTATAGGAGCATCGAGATTGAGGTTGAAGCCCTCGAAGTTGTCGAGGTCGTAGTCGTCGCTGGCAAAGCGGAACTGGTAGTTGCCTGCCGCCAGACCGTCGATGGTGAAGGTGGCAAAGTCGTCCATCTTGCTAACCCAGCCCGAATTCTTGATTTCAGCAAAAGCACCGCCGTCCTTGGAGGCTTCGACAACGACCTTGACGCTGTTGGCGGTAGCCTTGTACTCGAAAGTCATCACCTCGCCGGCAGCGACTTTCAGGATAGGAGTCGTCAGATAGCCCGTAGTGCCATAAATATACTTTCCGTGAGCCACGCCGTCGGCAATGGTCCAGTTGGAAGCGTCGGCTTTCCAACCGTTGGGCAGGGCATTGCCTGCGAAGTCCTCGCTCCACACGTTGGGGTTGCGGACGTAGGCAGAAACGGCAATGGCGGCAGCATCTCCGGCATTCGGCGTCACCGTGACGGTTGCCGTATGCGAGCCGTAAGCCTCGGCGTTATACAGATAAGTGATGGTAAACGTGCTGCTTTGGCCGGCAGCCACTGTTACGTTGGCGGGGCTGACGGTAAATTCGTCGTTGTCAATGGTGACGGTAGCCTGCAACTCGGCATCGCCTGTGTTGCTGACAGTCACCACTTCGGAAGCATTGGCAGTGACACGGCCAAAGTTCACGGTGGTTGTGCTGACACCCATCACAGGAGCTGGGTCGGGCTGAGGCTGTGGATCACCACCGCCGCCGCCGCCTTCACCACCACCGTCTGCAGGGGTGTAGGTCATGTCGTCGATGCAGGCAGAATAGAGGGCGATGGCAACCTGGCCGCTATAGTCGCCGAGGTTGATGGTTGCCTGTTTCCAGGTGCTGCCCTTATAGCTTTCAGTCTGCTGGATGAGCTTTCCTACAGCGCTGCCATCGTACTGATAGACATATACCGTGCCGTTGGGATAGCTGCTGCTGGTGCCAAAGCTGCGCCAGTAGAACGTCAGCGAGCCCTTGACGGCTGCAGTGACCATGTAGTTTTCGGTAGCCGACTTGCCATTGCTCCAGACACCCTTGCCAGAACGGGCACGGTCGCTGTCGTTGTTGATGTTACCAACGAGTGACCACCCCTCGGGCAGTCCACTGTTGAAGTCGGCTGTTTGGCTATCAGCAGCATTGGCAGCCAGGCTGACTCCGAAGAGCACAGCCATGACTGCCAATATATTTATCATCGTCTTTTTCATCTTATATATATAATATAATAAGGTGTAATCATTCGGTTTGTTAGAGCTTCACCTTGATGGTCTTGTCGGCCACCTTAATAATATATAAGGTGTTCGACTTCAGAGCGATGTCAGCCTGTGTGCCGCTCAGCTTCTGGTTGTAAACCATGCGGCCGTCCATGCCATAGACTGAAACGACGTCGCCAGGATTGGCATTGGTGATGTGGATGCCGTCGGCACTGCCCAGCACCTTCACCTTTGAGGGTGCGGCTGCGGGAGTATTGTCAATGCCGGAAATGGAAGACTCCTCGAAGGTGACAATCAAACGGTTGTACTGACTGCCCACAGCAGGAGTGGTGATGGTGTTACCCTCCTCAACGTTCACTGCTGTTCCGTTGAACGTAGCGCTGTGAATCTTCCAGCCGTCAGCGGGCTCGATATAGTAAGAGTACTGCTTGCCCATCTCTACACGCTGCCAGACGCTGCCGTTGTCGGCCTGCTGAATGGCAATGAAGCAACCTTCGGTAGGTGTCGTGTGACCGGGGTTGAAGGGGTCAACCTCAGAGTCGTCGCTGCAGTCGTCGCCATCGACCCACAGGGCAGAGAACGACCAGCGGTTGGGAACCTTGCAGACACGAGTGGTCTCGCCGGTAGTGATGTCAATCTCATAAAGGGCAGTGTCGTACTTGCCGTTGGTGCGCCAGTCCTTGTCAGGCAGCGATCCCCAAGAACCCCATTCGTTGATGCCCTTGCCACTGTTGTAGTAGCCAATCCAGTACATCTTGTTAGGATTGCTCTTGGCAAAGCAGGCAGCCTGACGCTTATACTGTGAGCTGAAACCAGTAGCGGGGAGCAGAGGCTCGTTGTCGGTGTATGTCTCGCCAGTATCGGGGTCGGTCTTCTCGACAGCCTTGGTCTTCAAAAGACCCGTGGCGAGGTCGAACTCCCAAATTTGTGCGCCGGTCAGGTTGTTGTCAATGTCGCGCTGCTTGCCGTCAGTCTCGCTGGCGGGAGCATTGCTGCCACCGCTGGTAAGAGCGAAGGCGCGACCCTCGCTGTTGATGGCGAAGGTGATGAAGTTATAATAGTACAAGCCCTTGGTGATAGGAGTCACCTTCATGGTCTGCAGGTCGATGGTACACAGGGCATAGCCGGCATCACCATCGGTCATGTCGTCGTCCTCGTCGGTGAAGTACTCAGGGTCGGAGGTGATCTCGTCGGGAAGCTGGTTGCCGGTCAGGTAGAACAGACCATAAACCTTGCCGTCCACGGGATTGTAAGACATACCGGCAGACTCCAGGCAGTCGCTCTTCGGACGGAACTCGGTGCTGAGCAGGTTGCCAGTCTTGGCATCCCACTTGCGAACGGCGAACAACTCCTCGTCGGTCGTCGATGACTCGTCGCGAGACATGACGGTAACCAGCTTGCCATTGACATAGACAGCTCCGGAGTTGCCGAACATCATATTGAAGTTGTTAGCCCATATTGCCTTGTTGTTGTCAGTAAACTGACCGCCACTGTAGAAGTCGCTCATAGTAACGGCAGGATTTTTAGTAGGCGTCGTCAGCGTGGAACCGTCCCAGCCCATGCTGTAGATGCTCTGATCAACAATAAAGATAGACTTTTGCAACGTAGAATTGTAACCCACGTATTGGGATTTCATCTGGTCACCGTCGTCATAGCGGTTGTTGTGACCAATACCTTTCAGTGTTACCTGTGCGTTTGCTGTCATGGTAATGATGCAGAGCAGCAAATAAAGCGTTTTTCTTTTCATTTTTTAAATATTACAGTTGTTTGACTTTCTTTTTAGTAAGTTTTGCGTAATTTTACTTACGGACTGCAAAAGTACAACAATTTTTCTAAATAAAATGCATTTCTATACTATTTATTATAAAAGTTTCACAATATTCTTGCAAAATAGGAAGAAAATCAGTACCTTTGCCATAGAAATTCATGAGAATCATTACTTTTCAGGCTGACGTCCTGCCGTTGAAGAACATTCTCTTCCGCTTGGCGTTGCGCATCACTCAAAACAGGGCTGATGCGGAGGATGTCGTGCAGGAAACGATGATGAAGGTGTGGAACCGCCGTGGCGAGTGGCAGCAGATAGAAAGCATGGAGGCGTTTTGTCTGACCATCTGCCGCAACGTCTCGCTCGACAAGCTGCGACGCATGGACAGACAGGTGCTGTCATTAGAAGATTCACCTACGGAGGCTGGCGGCTACGACCCCATAGACCATAGTCACTCGGCCAATCCTGAGCAGCAGGCTGTGCAGCGCGACCGCTTGCAGCAGGTGCGGCGCATTATCAGTCAGTTGCCGGAGAAACAGCGCAGCTGCATGCAGCTACGCGACATCGAAGGCAAGAGCTATCGCGACATTGCCACCATTCTCGGCATCACCGAACAGCAGGTGAAGGTCAATATTTTCCGCGCCCGACAGACGGTGAAGGAGAAAATGATGAGTGTGGAATGAAAAATTCTTCATTCTTTTTGTAACTTTCTTGTTTTTGATACGTCTAACCTATAGAGAACCCAATAAAATGACAATGGATTATAAGTACATCGAACAACTGCTGGAGCGCTATTTCAACGCTGAAACCTCTTTAGAAGAGGAGAAGATGCTGCGCACCTTCTTCAGCCAAAAGGAGCTGCCTGCTGACATGCAGCAGTGGCGCGCCCTCTTCACGGCTGATGACGAGGAGATGCTGGGCGACGACTTCGATGCACGCATCATGGAAGCTATCGCACAGCAGGAGGCTGCTGACGAGGAAGTTCCCGTTGTCAAGGCTCGTGAGGTGACGCTGACGAAACGGCTGCTGCCGCTCTTCAAGGCTGCTGCCGTCGTTGCCATCATCCTGACATTGGGAGGCGCCCTGCAGGCACCTTTCGATAACTCATGGAACACGCTGGACGACTATGCCAGCTACGAGCAGACATTGGACAGTGTGGCTGCCGTCAGTCCGGTACAGGCAGAAAACATCACCGATGTTGCTGCCGACAGTACCAATGTACTACTGGCGCCCAAACAGAAACAATGAAGTATCTATGCTTTCTATATTAATCATCATTTTTAATTAAAACACCTTTGAAGCTGTGAAGCTTCTCCCCCAAGAGCCGAAGGCTCATTCCTAACCCGGGAGGGTAAGGAGTTTCTCTCAAAATAACATAACATACTAACTAAGAATGAACCATCCCTGAACAAGTTTCAAGGGATGGTTCGTTTGTTTTTCCTCCTTACTCTTTCTTCATCCAAACATGTAGCTGGAAAAGGGCGGGCAGCAGGATAATCAGCGAGAAGCCGACAGCCATGAGCGGATAAAACGGAGAACCCGGGAAGAGGTCTGCCAACTTGAGGTCGGGGTCGGGGAAGATGTTGTAGAGGACGTATGCTACCGAGTTGTTGACCCAATGGAAGGCAACGCCCGGCAAGATGCTGTTGGTGCGATAATACATCCAGCCTAACAGCAGACCCACCAAGAAGGCGTGTGGCAGTTGTGCAGGGTTGAAGTGGATGGCGGCGAAGATGACTGCCGAGGCAACGATAGCCGTTGAGGGCGAGAGTTTGTTTCCTGCCGCCGACTGATGGGTCAGCAAGGCTCTGAGGATAGCGCCTCGGAAAACAATTTCTTCCGCCAAGGGGGCCAGCAGACCAACGGTGAGGTACCCCCAGCGAGTGCCGAGTATCATGTCGAACTGCTGCTCGACAAAGTTGGGCAGTTCGGGCATCTGCTCTTGCAGCCAGATAGCGGGAATAATCACACCGAAAGCGGCTATGCAGCTCCAGAAGAGGGTCATCCAAGGACGGGTGCGCAGCCAGTTAGGTGATACTTCTGCCCAGCGGGCCCACAGGAAGATTATGATGGTGAGCAGGCTGACTACCGCAGTACTGACGATAAGCATGAGTGCCGTAAGGTCTGAGGAACCTGTAGTGAGTTTCCAGAGTGCCTGGACAATGGCAGAGCCTGCAAACTGTATGCCGATGAATACTAAGAGGAAACTGAGTGTTTGTTTCATGTTGTTGTTTTTTCGATGTTTCGTTATTTCGATATGTCGATATGTCGTTATGTCGATGTTTTGATTTGTCGTTATGTCGAATGGCTTTTGTTTAGGGCGGCTTCCGCAGCGTCCTTGTCGGCATGCAGCTGCTGTTGCAGTGCATCGATGCTGTCGAAACGCTGTTCGTCGCGCAGCCGTTCTATGAAAGATACCAGCATCAGCTGGTCGTAAAGGTCTTCGTGCAGTTGGAAGATGTGCGTCTCAAGGGTCTGGTAATGACCATTGAAGGTCGGTCGCGTGCCGATGTTCATCATGGCGTGTTTTTCCTCCGTCCTGTCGTGCAGCCGCACCTTGACGGCATAGACTCCTGGGGCAGGGATGAGCTGGCGGGTGTCGATGGGTACCAGATTGGCAGTGGGGAATCCCAGTTGTGTGCCGATGTGCTGACCGTGCTCCACGCGTCCAACGATGGTATATGGATATCCTAAAGCCTGCGATGCCTCGGCGACACGTCCTTCTGTCAGCAGCTGGCGGATGAGCGAGGAACTGATGTTTCGGGAGTGGTCCGCTGTGGGGTGGGGGGTGAACGGCGGCAGCTCCAGCACTTCAATGCCTAACTCTTGTCCGTAGCGGACGTAGTCGTCGAAACCTTCCTCGCGGTTGTGGCCGAAGCGGTTGTCGTAACCGGTAAGCAACACCTTGACGCTTAACTTCTCCTTGAGCACCTGCTGCATGAACTGGCGTGCTGTCAGTTGTTTCAGCTCGGCAGTGAACGGCAGTACCTCCACACGGTCGATGGCTGTCTTAGAGAGCAGCAGCAGCTTTTCGTCCAATGGCGTCAGTACGGGCTCGCAGCGCAGGGTGTGGTCGAAGGTGATGACCAGCGACTCCAGACCGCGCTCCTTAGCACAGGCTGCCACCTGCTGTAGCACAAACTGGTGCCCCAGGTGTACTCCGTCAAACATTCCTATCGTCGCAACATATCCCATATTATTTAATCTCTCAACTTTCAACTCTCAACTCTCAACTTTATAAGCCTCCATACCTCTCCAATCCACAGTACCGGCGACGTGACAGCCAACATCCAAAGCCACGTCTGCCAAGGCAAGGGAACTGTGCGGAACATCTGTCCACCGAAGGTAACGATGAGCCATTGTCCGACGAGCACCAGTGCCAGCACCAGCAGGAAAGCTCGACATGCCCACAGTCGGCGGAATGCTGAATGGCACGAGCCCAGCATACGGGCATTGAACAGGTTCCACCACTGCATGAGGACGAAGAGGGTGAAGAAGATGGTTAACTCGACATCATCGACTCCTGCCACACGCTCGAAATACCAGAGCATGGAGGCCGTGACAGCAAAGAACAGTCCGCCAATGATGCAGATGCCTCGTGCCATGGGATGAGTGATGATAAAGGCGTCGCGGCTGCGGGGCTTCTCGTTCATCACCTCGCGGCTGGGAGGCAGCGAAGCCAACGCCATGGCGGCAAAGGTGTCCATGATGAGGTTTACCCACAGAATCTGCGTGATGGTCAGCGGCATCTCCGTACCGATGAAGGCACCGAAGAGTACCAGCAGCAGCGCCGTCACGTTGACGACAAGCTGGAAGAAGATGAAGCGCTGTATGTTCTTGTAGAGCGAGCGTCCCCACATGACAGCCTGTACGATGCTGCGGAAAGAGTCGTCGATGAGCGTGATGTCGCTGGCTTGTTGGGCAACGCTGGTGCCTGAACCTAATGACAGACCGACGTGTGAACGATTCAGTGCCGGAGCGTCATTCGTACCGTCGCCCGTCACTGCCACGACCTCGCCTTGCTGCTGTAGCAGCTGTACCAGTCGCTGCTTGTCAGTAGGTCTGGCTCGCGACATCACCTTCAGCCCTTGGATGTATTTCAGCGCCTCTTCGTCGCTCATGGCGGCAAAGTCCTTGCCCGTTATTTCGGTGCCCTCGGGAATATCGCCATGACGAGGCAGAATGCCTATCTGGCGGGCTATCTCGATAGCTGTTGCCGAGGTGTCGCCGGTCACCACTTTCACATCGATACCTGCTCGGCTGCACTGTCGTACGGCTTCCGGAACTTCGGGACGCAGGGGATCGCTGATGGCAACGATGGCGAGGTTGGGTGATGGGTGTTGGGTGATGGTTGATGGGTGTTGGGTGATGGGTGTTGGGTGTTGGGTGTTGGAAAGCCAGGCTATTGCCAGCGTTCGTAGCGCATGTTGCTGCCAGTCTAATAGCGTAGCCTGTATATCGTCTTTGCCTTCTATCTGCTCACCCCTGGATTCCAAAAACTCCATGACTACCTCGGGAGCTCCTT
>JAEEGG010010697.1_pt1 | contig 20210 bp, 17 predicted proteins | sample 9134161 | NCBI WGS metagenome assembly JAEEGG01 (sample SAMN16246543, study PRJNA631951) | gut metagenome | biome: gut microbiome; feature: rumen; material: CR-attached | host: Bos | place: Iran: Karaj | collected 2018-10 | reverse complement strand
AAAATTGAAAAAACCACACATCCAAGTTGGCTTGACGGTTTTAAACCATACTCAGAAAAAGAATACAATAAAGTCATTAATAAAGCCATCCATCCAGAAGATGGCCCTTTACTAATGGCCGAGGTCGTAAGAAAAGTAAGTGAAGCTAGCAAAAATGAAGCTGTTCTGGTTACAGATGTTGGTCAGAATCAAATGTTCGGATGTAGATATTTTAAATTCACAAAACCCAGAAGTGTAATCACATCTGGAGGTTGTGGAACTATGGGATTTGGTCTTCCAGCCGCTTTAGGAGCTACTTTCGGTGCACCAGAACGAACAATTTGTCTGTTTTGTGGAGATGGAGGTCTTCAGATGACAATTCAAGAACTTGGCACAATCATGGAACAGAATTCTCCTGTAAAAATCATTCTTCTTGATAACAAGTTTTTGGGGAATGTCCGTCAATGGCAGGCAATGTTTTTCAATCATCGTTATTCATTTACACCAATGTACAATCCTGATTTTGTTAAAATTGCCGAAGCCTATCATATCCCTTCAAAATTAATTATTGACAGAAATGAATTAGACAATGCTATAGAGGAAATGCTTGCATCGGATGGTCCTTATTTATTACAATGTGCTGTACTTGAAGAAGATAATGTTTTACCAATGACACCTCCTGGTGCAAATGTGGATGAAATGCTTCTTGAAATCGATAATTAAGTTAAACTTTTTCTTGTTTCTTCTTCATTGTCGATATATTTCTCTGAAGAAGAAATCGTTAAGATAATTATATTTATGTCAGAAATTAATAATGATTGTAACACATGCGGTAAATGCAAGGCCGTAAACAACGAACATACGGATGAGACACTCTATACATTTCTTATTTATTCAGAGAACACACCCGGTTTGTTGAGCCAGATAACTGCAGTATTCACACGCCGTCAGGTAAATATAGAAAGTTTGAATGTGTGTGCATCTTCCACTCCAGGTGTGCACAAATTCAATATCACTTGTTACTGTAGTAAAGAAATGGCCAAGATGCTAACAAAACAAATGGAAAAGAAAATTGAAGTGCTTCAGGCAAATTACTATACAGATGAAGAGATATTTATCCTAGAGACTTCATTAATAAAAATTTCCACACCAGTTTTACTAGACAACAGAGAGGTAAGCCGTGTCGTCCGACTTCATGATGCAAAAATCATTGAAGTTAATCCCACCTATTCAACTATTGAGAAAACAGGGATTACGAGTGATATTCTTTCCCTTTATGAAAGTCTTAATGAATTAGGATCTGTTTTACAATTTGTGCGCTCTGGACGTATTTGTATTACTAAGAGCAGAGTGGAGCGTCTTGATACTTATCTTGCCAAACGTGAACAAGAACGAAATGGTTTACAGTAAACAACACACTTTGAAATTGACTGTCGATCCTTTCAACACAGATTTTGTTAAAAGATGGAGTTGGATGTCATTAGGTAAATCATTACTTAATGCAGCTGAGCAACATGCAAAAGCTCGGGGATTTGGCATGTATGATGTAAATTCAGATAATTACACTTGGGTGCTATCCAGATTGTGTGTTGAGATGAACGAGATGCCATTAGTATGGGATCATGTGAATGTTACCACATGGATAGAGAATATATATAAACTATTTACAAACAGAAATTTCTCCATAAAAAGTCCATCTGGCAAGGTCTATGGATATGCCCGTAGTATATGGGCGCTTATTGATTATAATACGCGTCAACCCCAGAATTTGGAAGAAATGTACGCAAACAATTTTTCTATTTATTTAGACCCTGAAGAATTATGTCCTATTACAAAACAGGGTAGGGTGAAACCTCTTGAAGATAAAAATTGGGTCAAAAATATCAAGACAGAATATACGGATATTGATTTAAATGGACATGTCAATAGTATTAAGTATATTGAACATATAATGAATTTGTTTGCTTTGAGTGATTATGAGGATGGTCGTAATCTTCACAGAATTGAAATAGCATATATGGCAGAGAGTTATTTCTCAGATGATCTTTCTTTATATAAAAGAAATATTGATGACAACACTTTTGATGTAGAAGTTAGGGCAAATAGAATGTGTTCTGAACAAATAAGAGATGAGGGACTTAAAAAAAATGAGACACTGGTCAGATGTAAATTATTCTTTCAATGAACTAATAATTTATATGTATTTCTTTGTATTAACATATTAAAATTTGAATTAAAATGGCAAAAATGAATTTTGGTGGTATTATCGAAGAGGTAATGACACGTGAGGAGTTTCCATTGGAAAAAGCACGCGAGGTATTGAAAAATGAAACTATCGCGGTTCTTGGTTATGGAGTTCAAGGTCCTGGTCAGGCCTGTAATTTGCGGGACAATGGCTTTAACGTTATTGTCGGACAACGTCCTGGAAAAACTTATGACAAAGCAATTGCGGATGGATGGATTCCTGGTGAGACACTATTCTCATTGGAAGAAGCTGCACAAAAAGGTACTATCGTATGTATGCTCCTCTCAGATGCTGCTCAAATGCAACTATGGCCAACGATTAAACCACATCTTACTCCTGGTAAGACTTTATATTTCTCTCACGGATTTGCCATCACATGGAATGACCGTACAGGCGTTATTCCACCTAAAGACATTGACGTGATAATGGTTGCACCCAAAGGATCTGGAACATCATTGAGAACTATGTTTCTTGAGGGACGTGGACTGAATTCTTCATACGCAGTATATCAGGATGCAAGTGGTAAAGCAACAGAAAAAGTACTTGCATTTGGTATTGGCATCGGTTCAGGATATCTTTTCGAGACAACCTTCCAACGTGAAGCTACATCTGATCTCACTGGAGAGAGAGGATCGCTTATGGGAGCAATTCAGGGACTTTTGCTTGCACAGTATGAAGTACTTCGTGAAAATGGGCACACACCTTCAGAAGCCTTCAATGAAACAGTTGAGGAACTTACACAGTCTTTGATGCCGCTCTTTGCAAAAAATGGAATGGACTGGATGTATGCTAATTGCTCAACAACGGCACAGAGAGGAGCACTTGACTGGATGGGTCCTTTCCATGATGCCATTAAGCCTGTGGTTGAAAAGTTATACAAGAGTGTTAAATCAGGTAATGAGGCTCAAATATCAATTGACGCAAACTCAAAGCCTGATTACCGCGTTGGTCTGGAAAAAGAACTTGCAGCACTGCATAATAGCGAAATGTGGCGTACTGGTGAAACTGTACGAAAACTACGTCCCGAAAATGATTAATTATTACTGAAGACTAATTTTATATTTATTTTACCAAAGGATAAGGCAAGCTTATCCTTTGGTAATTTGTTTTTATTAATCAATAAATTCAAATCATTTTTATATAAAAAGGACATCCCTTGAGGATGTCCTAATAAAATTATCTAATTAAGTTCTTATTTGTATTTATCTAGAACCCAAGCATCTGGATAATTTCTAATCAAAGCATTCCTGGAGTTTTTAGCAGATTGGAGATCATCAAAAGAAGTGGCAACAACTCTATATCCCAAACCACCTGTAATTATTTTAGCAGAACCATATCCTTTGTTAACAACCTCATTCCGTCTTCCTTCTGCTCCCGATAAAGAATTAAATGAACCAACAACAACACTATATCTTTTAACATTTGATGTGCTATAATTATCATTGTTGTAGTTATTATTAGAATTACTATAAGTATTTGTATTGCTATAGTTATTATTAGATGTATTTGTATTGCTATATGAATAAGTATTATCAAAGTCGGTCGTAGGAGTTGTTGTAGTTGTAGGAGTAACAACAGTTTGAGGATTGTTGTAAATGCCTTGAGCATTCTGTGCTGTTGTTGTGTAGGACGTTTCTGCAGCTTTAGCCTTTTCATAGGCCTTTTTGTAAGCACTTTCTTTTGACTTGCAGCCACTCAGAACTAAGGCCGCAATAACTGTTAACCCGAATAATAAAGTTTTTTTCATAATTTAAAAAATATTTATGTTTGGAAATATTATTTTGCGAATTTACAACTTTAAATTGACTATACAAAATTACTACACTAAAAAAAAGTTAAATCATTTAAAAAAAAACTTTCATGAATTTGATAACATGAAGTCATTATTTTGAAAAGCCATATGAAGTTTTTTTTAATGATTCTAATATGTTAATAATCATAAGTGTTACAGACTATCATAAATATAATTTTAAAAAGGGATTTATGCCTCAACTTCATTTTTTCTATCGTATGGAGATTTATCGTTTAAAATTGATTTCATAAAATAATAAAGAAAAGATAGTCTCAAATTTATTTGATTAATGGCACTAAACATACCATTATTTAAGAGCATCAATGGCAAACATCACAACACTTGTTTTGTATAATAATCAAAAAATGTTAAAAAAAGAAAAAAATGACTCGTATGTCAAAGAAAAATTGTATTTTTGAAAAATAAAAAGTATGGGGAAGGTATTTATCGATAAATTCCCAATAATATGAATTTTTAAATTTATTTATTATGTGTAACACAAAAGGCGTAGTAGCTGCACTTGTGGGTGGAGCTGTTCTTGGAGCTGGTATTGCTTTACTCTTTGCTCCAGAAAAGGGAACTGTACAAAGAAAAAGAATTTCCGACATTCTTTCTAAGTATGGTGTAAAACTGAAAAAACAGGATTTGAATGATCTTGTTGAGGATTTGAAGGAGTCTGAATATGTTGATGCTCCTGATGCATAATTTTGAATAAGTAAGTGTGGAGAACGTTTTACTATTTCTCCACACTTCTTTGATTAATGCCAATACACAACTAATAACACAGCTATACATTATGGAAGAATATGCAGAAAAAGAGATAAAAAAAACGATAGAAGAAGGGAAGAGGTTAGTGAACCTAGTAAATAATTATTCAAAGATGGAACTAGTCGATAAAGGGTCATCATTATTATCGACTTTATTCCTTACAATCATCGTTATCTCATTAGCCACAATCTCGGTATTCTGCCTTTGTATGGCATTATATCATTGGTTAAAATCAAAAACTGATGATCCAGTATTAAGTTATTCTATTATAGCTTTATCATTATTGTTTCTTTGTACAATAATTATCCTCCTGAAAAAAGCATTCATAGAGACTCCAGTCATAAAAATGTTGAACAGATGTCTTTCCGGAAAAGCGTATGATGGTAATAATAATATAGTAAAATCCAAAAAAGATGTGATTCGGAAAAAGTCTGGTTTATTAGAGGAGATAAAAAATTCAGGCGAGGAATTAAAATTAAATCTAAAAGACAGTTTATCTCCAAAGCGTAATACTCCGGATGGAAGAAAGGTTGATTTCAACAAGCTGGCCATGTATGCGATATTTGCTTATAAAGGAATCGTATGGTCAAAAAAATTAAGACAATTCTTTGTTAAAGACAAGAAAATTAAAAAAAGGAGGTAACACTCCTTTTTTTAATTTTCTAAGTTCACTATTGTAATTCCTGCTCCTCCAAACTGTGGATGTTCATCGTATGTAGATGTGACGTTTGGTAAGGATAATAGATACTCTCGTATAACTTTACGTAGGATTCCGGAACCAGTACCATGCAGAATCCGTACACGAGATACAGAAGCAACTAGGGCATCATCCATATAATATTTAATGGTCTGCAGTGCCTCATCCACACGCATCCCTCTTATATCTATCTCTGTTTTAAAAGTTAATGTTGTCTCTCGTATGTTATCAGTTGTTTCCTTACTGATAAACGTTGACGCACGTTTTTCATCTTTTGGCGGAACAGATAATTCTAATTGTTCTACTTTCACATTCATCTGAATAACTCCAAATGCTACTAATGCTTCTTTTCCATTTCCTATTTTTATTATTCTTCCTATAGTTGGCTGATTCTTCATCCTCACATAATCACCTTCTTTTAGAACAATGTTTGCTTCACTTTTCTTTGAATGATTCGCAGCAGCAGAATCTAGTTCTTTGTTAATATTATTAATTTTATTATCAGTCTTGCGTTTTTTCCGCACATTGATTTTTTCCACTTTCCTTTGTATATATAAATCCAGCTCATCCGCAGGTGTTAGGGCTATATCTTTTTTGAAATCATTTAATTCCTGGCGTAATATTTTAGTCTGATTTCTTTCTGCCTGCGCCTCTTTTATTTCCTTAATAGTTCGTTCGATGACAGCATTAGATTTATCCAACAATGCTTTAGCCTCCTCCTTTGCTTTTTCAATAACTTTACGTTTTTCTTCTTTAATTTTTTTTATGTCTGCTTCATATTGAGACACCAACATCTCCATTCTTTTCTCTTTCTGGTGTATTTCTTTTCTTTTGTTTTCCCAATAACGTTTATCACGTATAATATCTTGAATATATTTATCTGATTTAATATAATCACTACCTACTATATCAGAAGCTTCATCAATCACATCTTTGGGAATTCCTATTTTTCGTGCTATTTCCACTGCAAATGAAGACCCAGGAGTGCCAATACGAAGTTGAAATAATGGACGCATTTCTCCTCGATCATAAAGCATGGCTCCATTAACGATACCTTCGGTTTCCTGAGCATATTGTTTAAGATTTTGAAAATGAGTAGTTATTATTCCAAAAACTTTATTATTATTAAATTTCTTTAGTATGGCCTGAGCTAATGCACCACCTATCATTGGTTCTGTTCCACCACCGAACTCATCAATCAACAATAATGAATTATCATTAGAACATTTCATCATAGTTTTCATGTTATATAGGAAAGAAGAGAAAGTTGAGAGCTCGTTTTCTAAACTTTGCTCATCTCCAATACTGATAAACAAATCATTGAAAATGCCACATTTACTATCTTCTCCTAATGGTATAGGCATACCACATTGTAGCATATATTGCAGTAATCCAACCGTTTTAAGGCAAACAGATTTTCCACCTGCATTAGGACCAGAAATAATCAATATTCGTTGAGATGGTTTTGAGAGGCAAATGTCTAAAGGAACAACATCCTGTGTTACAGATGCTTTCCGCTCAACAAATATTTTGAGAAGAGGATGAACAGCATGATTCCATTGGAGTAGGGTAGTGGGTTCTAAATGTGGCAGTTTACTTTCTGTTAGAATTGCAAATTTTGCTTTTGCCCTAATGAAATCCACCTCTCCCAGAAATGTAAAAGATTGTAATAAGAAATCTATATACGGACGTATAGTTGAAGTAATGTTTTTTAATATTTTTATAATTTCTTTTCTTTCCTTATTTTCAAGTTCTGTTATGAGATTATTTGCTTCAACTACTTGGGTGGGTTCAACATATACAGTTTTACCAGAATCGGATTCGTCGTGGATAATTCCATTGATTTTTCTTTTATAAGCAGGAGCTATGGGTATAACTAATCTTCCATCTCGTAATGCTGGATTTGTGTTAGAGTCAATTATTCCTTCATCTTGTGCTTTTTTTACGATAGCTTGCAAGAGTCTAGACACATTACGTTCTGCTGCGGATTTATCCTTTCTTATTCGATCAAGTTCTTGGCTTGCCGTATTTTTAATTTCCCCATAATCATTTATAATTTTTTCAATACAATTATAAATTTCCGGAAAACATCTTATATCAATTGTTAACAATTGTAAATTTGGATATTTATATGTATTCGTTTCATTTAGTTTATTCAGATGTTGAATGATATTTGCCAAAGTACCTAATATGCGATATAAATCAAACAGTTCTTTGATTGACAAATATGAATCGTTTATTCGAATTCGTGTTATATTTGAACGTAAATCGTACATAATCAAATCAGGACATTCTTCATTCTTTAAAATATCCACAAATTCTAGTGTCTGCTTAATACGAATAATTATTAGATTATTATCACACAAAAAATTCATTTTATTTAGCTCGTCTTTACCTAAATCTGAAAGACAGTAGCTACTAATATAGTTACGAATTTGGTCAAATTCTATCTTTTCTTCAAAGTTCTCTGGATATAACATATATGGATTCTTAAAAAATGGATCAGATTAATAATTCATTATATTTTTTTGCAAAATTACAAAAAAAAAGAATATTTTTATTGTCAAATAAATTTTATTTGTGCCAAATAAAGTCTTTATGTAATATATTTACCTCGAAGAATATCAATATTTTTCTAATCTGTTAACCAATTACTAATATATTATAATCTTTAATATAAATAAAATACTATTTTAATAATAAACATCCAATAAAATAATATTTAGCCCCTTTATTAATTGGTAAATAATATAATTATTTACACAATCTTGGTTATGTTTAATAGTGATCAATAAATTTATTTAATAATCAAATACTAACCTATTTAATATAATTTTAATTGGATTAAATCGTTATATAATAAAAAATTAATATAATTATGGACAAATTAGGAACTAAACTTTTATTAATAATATTTCTACAAATACCATTCATTACTATAAATGCGCAAAAGAACGTAACTATTAAAGGTTTAGTTACTGATGACAATAAAGAACCCGTTTCATTTGCCCAAGTACGTGTTGAAAATAAATCAAATGGCACATCATGTGACATTAATGGAAAATATCAATTGGTATGTGAAACATCAGACTCTCTAGTTATAGTATATTCTATGCTTGGCTATGAAACACGCAAACGGGTACTAATAAATCCAATTGATACAGTTTTATTAAATGTAATGATACCGAATGTCGGATTTAATGTTGATGAAGTTCAAGTAAAAGAAATTCGTCGTCAGACAAATACCATGAATGATGTTAATTTAAATGATATAAAACATATGGGTAATGCTTCAGGAGGAAGCGTAGAACAGCTAATAGCTACTCAAGCCGGAGTAAGTACTCATAACGAATTAAGTTCTCAATATAATGTACGTGGAGGATCCTTTGATGAAAATTCGGTATATCTAAATGGAATAGAAGTATATAGACCACTACTGATTCGTTCTGGCCAACAAGAAGGATTAAGTATTATAAATCCGGATTTGGTTGAAAAAATTGGTTTTTCTGCTGGTGGATTTGAACCAAAATATGGTGAAAAAATGTCATCTGTACTTGATATTACATATAAGAAGGTTAATAAATTTGAAGGTGCACTTTCTGCCAGTTTATTAGGAGCCAGTGCATACATAGGATTTGGTAACAACAAATTCAGTTGGACTCATGCATTAAGATATAAAACCACAAGCTACCTTCTTAGTTCTCTAGACACAGATGGTGAATATCAGCCAAAGGATATTGATTATCAAACATATATGAGTTGGATGCCCTCAAAAAAGATTTCTTTAGATTTTATTGGAGTTATTTCTAATAATAAATATAATTTCATTCCATTTGATAGAAATACAACATTTGGTACATCAGAAGATGTTAAAGAGTTTAAGGTTTATTTCGATGGTCAGGAGAAGGATGTTTTCACCACATATTTTGGCAGTTTTTCAGCTACATACAAATTTAACAAATATAATGATTTAGCTTTTAATTTCTCTGCATTTAAGACTCAAGAACGCGAAACATTTGATATCAGTAGCGAATATTGGTTGAAAACACAAGGATATGAAGAAGCTTTAGGAATTGGAAAATATATGGAACATGCCAGAAATAAATTAGATGCAACTGTGGCCAATATAGGAATTTCAGGAGATAATCAGTTCTATGATCACACATTACAATATGGCATATTATTGAAGAAGGAAAAAGTAGAAGAAAAGATGCGGGAATGGGAAATGCGAGATTCTGTTGGTTATTCCCTACCCCACTCAGCCAACTCATTAAATTTAATATATAATTTGGTATCTAAAAATACTATAAAAAGTAATAGATTTGAAGCATACATCCAAGATAAATGGTTAAAAGAATTTAATGAAGGTGATTTGGTATTAAATTACGGTCTAAGAGTAGCTCATTGGGATTTTAATGGCGAATGGCTTATTAGCCCAAGAGCAACGGTTGCGTTCACTCCTGCAAACAACAATAATTTAACATTAAGACTTTCCGCTGGTGTATATTACCAAGCCCCATTTTATAAAGAATTAAAAGACACAATAACGATAGATGGCAATACAACAGTTCAATTGAATAAAGATATTAAATCACAACGTTCTATTCATTTTGTATTAGGCGGAGAATATAAATTTAAAGTTGCGGACCGGCCATTTAAAGCTACTGCAGAAATCTATTATAAAGCTTTATCTAACTTAGTTCCATATAACGTTGATAACGTAAGGGTTGTTTATTACGGGAAAAACATGGCTGATGGATATGCCGCTGGTCTTGACTTGAAACTTTATGGTGAGTTTGTACCAGGTACAGATTCTTGGATTAGTTTGGGTTTAATGAAAACAGAAGAGAAGATTGATGGTGTTAAAGTGCCACGTCCAACAGATCAGCGATTAAATTGCTCATTGTTTTTCAGTGACTTTTTTCCTGGGACAGACAGATGGAAAATGACTTTACGTGGACATTATGCTGGAGGATTGCCATTTGGTCCTCCCCATACTGGACGTGAAAATCAGTTTTTCAGAATGAAATCATATAGACGTGTTGATATTGGAATGTCGTACAGACTGTTTAACAATGAGAACAGACGAGTGAATTATGGTATTGGAGGATTGTTGAAAAATGTTTGGATTGGACTTGATGCATTTAATGTTTTAGGGATTAGTAATGTAAACTCTTATTATTGGGTAACAGATATAACTAATCATCAATACGCTGTTCCCAATTATCTGACTGGAAGACAAGTTAATGCCAGAATATTAATTGAGTTTTAATATTTTATAGTCAATTTCATGTCAAGCATTAATAAAAAAAGACCGTCCAATTAAGATGAACGGTCTTTTTTATTAATGCTAATAGCCAAATGTTGAAGACTAAAAGCCAACAATTATATCTTATTTCAACTCGGCAAGATATTTAATAGTGCGAACCATCTGAGATGTATAAGAATTCTCGTTGTCATACCAAGCTACAACCTGTACAAGAGAATTGCCATCACCAATCTTGCTAACCATAGTCTGGTTTGCATCAAATAATGAACCAAACTTCATACCAATAATGTCGGAAGAAACAAGCTTCTCCTCTGTATAACCGAAAGACTCGTTAGTAGCAGCTTTCATAGCAGCATTAATGCCTTCAACGGTAACTTCACCCTTGACAACAGCGTGCAGGATTGTTGTAGAACCAGTTGGTGTAGGAACGCGCTGAGCGGCTCCAATCAGCTTACCATTCAGTTCAGGGATAACAAGACCAATGGCCTTAGCAGCACCAGTTGAGTTAGGAACAATATTCTGAGCACCAGCTCTTGCACGCTGAACATCACCCTTACGCTGTGGACCGTCAAGAATCATCTGATCGCCAGTGTAAGCATGTACAGTGGTCATAATACCGCTCTGAATAGCAGCGAAATCATTGAGAGCCTTGGTCATAGGAGCCAAACAGTTGGTAGTACAAGAAGCAGCTGAAATAACAGTATCCGCAGGAGTAAGAGTCTTGTGGTTTACATTATAAACGATAGTTGGAAGATCGTTTCCAGCAGGAGCAGAAATAACTACTTTCTTAGCACCAGCTTGTATGTGAGCTGAAGCCTTCTCCTTAGAAGTGTAGAAGCCTGTACACTCCAAAACAACATCTACATCCAAATCACCCCAAGGCAGCTCAGCAGCGTTAGGAATAGCATAGATAGTGATTTTCTTGCCATCTACTACAATGTAATCCTCTCCAGCCTCAACAGTGTGCTTGTTCTCACCGAACTTACCAGCAAAACCACCCTGAGCGGTGTCATACTTCAGCAAATGAGCCAACATTTTGGGGCTTGTCAAGTCGTTAATAGCGACTACTTCATAACCTTCAGCCTCGAACATCTGACGGAAAGCGAGGCGACCGATACGGCCGAAACCGTTAATTGCTACTTTTGTCATTTTCTAATAAATTATTAATTGGTTTATAAATAATGGTAAATATAATTATAATCTATATTTCATCCACAATTACATCTTTCAGCCGTTGAACAAGCAATAAGAAGCAGAATCACAGCAATCGTACATATTATATAGAATAATTTTGCTCTCATATTCATTGGCTAAAAATAAGCTATATTTTTTAAAGAAAAAATAAAACAACCATTTTATTATGCAAAGTTACAAATAAAATACAAACTTTGCAATAGAAAAGATTTTTTTTTACTTAAATAATATTATAGGGCATTACACCATTCAAAAGAATGGGCAATTTTACCATCAGATTTGGCAACTTTGCCGTGTTGATATATATATATGCTTCTCATTAAATAGCCTTTATTCGTTTATCGATTTCATCATCTGGGTACAAGAAAGAAACGATATAAATCCCCCCTATTATTCCTCAAACTAAAGAATAATTGCCATTTAAGTTTAAACTAAAAAAAACTAAATTTATAATGCATAATTACAAATAAAATAGTAACTTTGCAAAAGAAACATTTTTTATAACTTTTAATTTTATAATTATGGGATTTTTTAAAGAATTTAAAGAGTTTGCCATGAAAGGCAACGTTATGGACATGGCCGTTGGTGTTATCATCGGTGGTGCATTTGGTAAAATCGTCAGTTCTTTAGTGGATGATATTATCATGCCATTAATTGGGAAAATGACAGGTGGCGCTAACTTTACAGATCTCTATTGTGTACTTGGAGATAATCCTGCTTTTAAGGAAGGTATGTCTTTAGCTGCTGCCCGTGAAGCTGGTGTTCCAGTCTTTGCTTATGGAAGTTTCATCCAGAACATCATCGACTTTTTGATTATTGCATTCTGTATTTTCCTGATGATTAAGGGAATGAATAAGTTGGCGAAGAAAAAGGCAGAAGAGCCAGCTCCAGAACCAGAGCCATCAAATGAAGAAAAGCTTCTTGGTGAAATCCGTGATTTGCTGAAGAAATAATTACAAATTTTTCTTTTTCACATAATAAAAGGCAGCTTTTGCTGCCTTTTATTGTATCAACAACAAATCAGTCAACATCAAATACCATTTCTGCCTTTTTTAGACCTTTACTTTTTATAACCACTCTCATTTTCCCTTTCTCACTTAAAGAAATTACTCCAACAGAAAGCAATCCGTGAAATGCCCTCATTGTCGGTTTTGTAAACACTTCAAGACTGGTAGCATCGCCATTGCATATACCTTTAAACATTCCAGCACCTTCAACTTCCACATCTATTTGATTATCAGCATCTGGACATAAATTTCCGTCTTTATCGGCTATTTTCACTGTAATAAATGCCATGTCTTCACCATCAGATAATAAAGCCAACTTGTCGGTCATAAGTTCAATGTGATGCGGTTTGCCTGCTGTCCTAACAGTTTCCTCCCCAACTTTGATGTCGTTTTGATCATAAACAACTACTTTCAATTCTCCCGGTTCGTATATTACATTGTTCCAACGAAGCCTATATCGGTCAAGAAGCTCATCACCATTATTGAAGTTGACAGAAACAGTCTTTTTCTTACTTATTTTTCCTTGGCTTTTCCCATTTATAAATAATTCAGCTGTAGGATAGTTAGTATAACAAAAGACTGGAGTAATTTCACCTTCTCTTCCTGGCCACGTCCAATGAGGTAAAAGATGAATAGTTTTTGCATCACTCCATTTAGAGCGATATAAATAATATCTGTCTTTTGGCAGACCTGCAAGATCAAATATTCCAAAATAGCTGCTTCGACTTGGCCAATATTCATCGTAAGGTGTTGGTTCTCCTAAATAATCAAAACCAGTCCACACAAACTCACCTATAACCCATTCTTTGTCATCTTGTAGTACCCAGTCTTCCTCTGGCAAATTGCTCCAGGAACAACATTCAACATCGTAGCCAGAGCATTGGCCATCTTCGTGTGTTTGGTTTTTACATAATGTGACAGGGAACTTATAAACACCTCTTGATGAGACAGTAGATGCCGTTTCACTTCCTAATAAAAAACCATGTCGCAATTTCTCGAAAGCAGATTCATATTTGTGAGTACGGTAGTTCATCCCAGGAACATCTAAAACCTGAGCAAAACCAGTTGCAATCGCATTGTCGATTCTGTCGCATCCGGAGGTAACAGGACGTGTTACATCTAAAGAATGTATTTTGTTTTGAAGATGACGAGTTAAGATATTACCATTTTTCATACCCTGCTCTGGAATCTCATTACCAATTGACCACATGACAATCGACGGATGTAGCCGGTTTGACAGAACTAAGTTTTCCAGGTCACGGTCACTCCATTCTTTAAAGAAACGGGCATAGCCATTCTTGCATTTAGGATAAATCCACATGTCAAAACTCTCAGCCATAACCATCAAACCAAGAGAATCACAAAGATCCATCTGCCATTGTGAAGGCATATTATGACTTGTACGAATCGCATCACATCCCATGGATTTTAACAAAAGAAGCTGATGGGCTAAAGCAGCTTTATTTACAGCAGCACCCAACATTCCCAAATCATGATGAAGGCACACACCTTTAATTTTCCGTGTTTTGCCATTCAATGAGAATCCTTTATCTTCAGAAACCTCAATAGTTCTAATGCCAAATCTTACGTTTTTTTCATCTATTATTTCGTTTGTTATATTATCAACCAATTTAACTGTTAAATCATTCAGACGTGGTAATTCAGGAGACCAAAAATCAACATCCTTTACAGTTTTATGGATTGAAAGGATATGGTCATAATTCAAAGGGTAACAACCATCCAAATCTGGGCAGGATAAAGAACGTAGAATTATACTTAAATGTGAAACGTTATTTGAGTTTGTTGAAATAAAAATTTTAAGAGCTGCTGTATGTAATTCTTGGTTAATAGATTCAGTAATCACATCAATCCCCCATTCAGTTAATGCAATATCTTGAGTCTGAATAAGTTTTACAGGCCTATAAAGACCAGCCCCCGGGTACCATCTGCTACTTTCTGTCAGATTATCTAATCTGACAGCCAGAAGGTTGTCTCCTGTTTTATTGATAAACGGTGTAATATCAATATTAAAAGGAGTATAACCATACTTCCATTCGCCGGCATATTTTCCGTTTATAAACACTTTAGGTTCCGCCATAGCACCGTCAAAGTTGAGAATAAAACGAGAGAAATCCTTATTGACGTTAAAATGTGTGCGATACCACCCTGCTCCAATCCATGGCAGAGCGCCAGAACGTCCAGTCTTTTCTGTAGCTTTAGTTTCACCATTTTGTTCAATTGCAACAATCTGTTTGTCAATTTCTTTATCAAACGGACCATTTATAGCCCAATCATGAGGTACAGATACACTTTCCCATTGATTGTCATCATATAACAACTCGGCATTTTCCGGTTTGTCGTCTCGTGAAAATTTCCATCCATTTTTTAGATATGTCTCTTTACGTTGAGAATAAGCAGAAATATCGGCGTAAAATATAAGTATTAATGTTAATGTCCAAAAGAGAATAAAGGACTTTTGTGTTTTCAACATAATGATGGATTTAGAAAATATTAATTTTTTAATTTTGTATTTGAGTTGAAAGATATTCATAATAGTCTGATTGTAAAACAGAATCGGGCAATATGCTTGAGAAATATGCCTTAACTAATTCTGGTGACTGGTCACACAGAATTTTCAAATAGTGAAGACATTCTTTGGGTCTTTTTTCCTTAAAATATGCTATGGAGAACAAAGCAATAACTTTATTATATGTTTTGTTCTTGTTTATCTCTACTTTCTTAATGATAGTTTTTAATAAGAAAATCGCAAGCTTGTCATAATCATAGGCAATTAAGCGAGAAGCAATATCGGCGACAATCAGTTCGTTAAAATCACAATTAACAAGGATTTCGCAAAAAATGTCTGTTGCTTCATGAAATAGGTTCTTGTGAAGATAAAGACAGGCAAGAAGCATTCTTGTGTTTAGATGGGTTGAGTCATAGCTTAAGATTTTATCCACTAAAAAACTTGTATTATCAATTTTATTGCACAGATATAACGATTCCGCAAGATCGAAAAATGCCTCCTTGTTATAATCGTCAACATTTTTTTTGATATATGAATCGAATATTTTTTCAAAATAAACAATAGCATTGTCTATTTGTCCTAATTTGTAATAACATTTCCCAATATAATAATCATAGGATGAATCTCCTGTTAAAAGTTGAGATTTTTGCAAATAAAGCAATGCTTTTTCATAATTCGATGTTGATAACATACATTGAGCGTAAGTCAGATTCGCCAATGAGCTATCTTGATTAATGGCAAGTGCAAACTGAAGAGATTTTATCGCTTCATTGAATTTGCCTCTATACTGTTGGGAAATTCCTAACATAGTCCATCCTTGTTCATAATATGGATTAACATCCAAAATACGTGTGAGAAGCTCATCAAGATTATCATAATAACCTAATTCATAACATGTCTTTGCTAATGAATAATCCTCTGTATATCTACCAATTTCATCAAATCTCTGAATATAATCTTTCATCCAATTTTTCACATATCTCTCCTTTGAATTTTCATCTGCAAATTCCAAATATGACATAATGATTCGAAAACGAGCATCCCGTCTTTTGCTACAATAATCATAACGATCCTCATCGTCGGATATTAACTCTTCGCTATAACCCACCTCTTCATCATCATAGTCCGAGTCGATATGAGTTATCCATTGACGAAAAAAAGCATCACCTTTTTCATAATCATGATTTACCGCACAACTTAATTGACCATACAGGTATAGGACATCATAACAATCTTGCTCAGTCACATCTGTTATCGTTTCTTTTGCTTTTTCAAATTGATAGTCACATAAAAGAACACCAGCATAAGCCACCATTAAATGTTTTGAGTCCGGATGGATTCTCAAAGCGAGAGTAAGTGCATTTTCTGCTTCTTTGATATTTCCCTCTTCTATAAAGTAATCAGAGATGCTAATAAAATCATCTGAATCCATATAACAAGAATCACCATCCCTTTTAGATTTTAAATAAAGGGAAAGTGATTCTTGAAATTCATTTGAATCAAAATAATTATCAGTCATCTTTTAATAGTCATTTTGACATTTTTGCCCAGTTGTCGCGCAGTCCAACCGTTTTATTAAAAATCAACCTGTCATCTGTTGAATCGTAGTCCAATGTAAAATAGCCAAGTCTCTGGAACTGTAAATAATCTAAAGGTTTAAAACCTTGTAAATATTTCTCTACATAACAATTAGTCCGAATTTCCAAAGAATTAGGATTCAGTAATTCGCGAAAATCCCGATCATCCGCACTGGGGTTTTCAACAGAAAACAACCTGTCATACAAACGCACTTCTGCTGGCAAACAGTGATTGCAACTCACCCAATGCAATGTTGCTTTCACTTTGCGGTTTGCGTCAGGCATACCGCTTTTGGTCATAGGATCATATTCACAATACACTTCCTCTATCTCACCATTGCTATCTTTCTTAAAACCAGTACATTTAACAATATATGCATTTTTGAGCCTCACCTCACGTCCAACGCTTAAACGATAAAATTTCTTTGGAGCATCCTCCATGAAATCCTCTCTTTCTATCCATAGATATTTACTGAACTCTATAATGTGGTTTTTGCTCTCTATGTCTTCTGGATTGTCGATTGCAACCATTTGTTCAACCAGCTCATCAGGATAGTTAGTAATAATTAACTTTATTGGATTAACAACTGCGCTGACCCTGGTGGCACGTTTGTTCAAATCTTCGCGAGCAGCCGCTTCCAACATGGCAAAGTCATTTATAGCCTCATATTTTGTATATCCAATCATATCAATAAATTTCCTTATTGATTCAGGGCTATATCCACGTCGTCTAAGGCCACATATTGTCGGCATCCGAGGGTCATCCCAACCATTCACAAGCCCCTCCTGTACTAATGCTAATAATTTCCGCTTTGACATAACCGTATATGTGAGGTTCAAGCGGTTAAACTCAATCTGACGCGGTCGGTTATCGTCAAGATCTTTATTTTCTTTCAGTTCATTTATAAAATAATCGTATAATGGACGATGCACAACAAATTCAAGTGTACAAATAGAGTGTGTAACACCCTCAAAATAATCACTTTGTCCATGTGCAAAGTCATACATTGGATAAGCATTCCATTTATTACCTGTGCGATGGTGAGGTGTTTTTATAATACGATAAATAATAGGATCGCGAAAATGCATATTTGGATTAGTCATATCAATCTTTGCTCTGAGCACCATAGCACCCTCTTCAAACTCACCTTGATTCATTCTTTCAAATAAATTCAAACTTTCTTCTACAGGACGATTACGATATGGGCTTTCTATACCAGAAGTAGTTGGAGTGCCCTTCTGCTCATTGATAGTTTCTTTGTTTTGCTCATCGACATAAGCTTTGCCTTCTTTTATCAGTCTGACAGCAAAATCCCACAATTGCTGAAAATAATCAGAAGCATAATAGATATTACCCCACTTGAATCCCAGCCATTCAATATCTTCTTTTATTGAATCCACATATTCTGTATCTTCTTTTGACGGATTTGTATCATCAAACCTTAGATTGCATACGCCACCCATTTTTTCCGCAATACCAAAATCCATACAAATTGCTTTTGCATGACCAATATGAAGATATCCATTTGGTTCTGGAGGAAAACGCGTCTGGAGACGACCACCGTTTTTCTTGTTCTCCAGATCTTTTTTGACGATTTCTTCTACAAAACTAATCGGTTCATACTTTTCATCGGTAATTGTTGTTTGTACCATAATAAAAACAGTTTAATTATAATTATATGCAAATTTAAACAAAAAAAATCAAAAAATGCACTTAAATCCTAATAATATTCTTCTATTTTTTTTGTTTATCATAAAAAAATAAAATTACCTCGTTTTCATTCAACATATAAAGAATAAAACATATTTAGGTTAAATATATCAAAAGAAACGATATAGTTATTTTAAAACATATTAAATAAGATTATTTTTATTGTTAATACAACTCTATATTGTAATCCACTTTTTATTATATATCACGTTGAAAGACATATTGTATAGTTATTTATAAATTATTTATTTTTAGTTAATTAGTAAATTTTACTAAAGATATACTTTACTATAAAAATATACATTTCTCAACTACCGAGGTAACATCACATTCAATAAATATGTTTTTTAACATAAAAAATTAATGTTATAAAAGATTAATAATTGCTAAATTTGCAATGTTATCCTGAAAACAATCTTTTTACCTTAAAAGCTAATACCTATTGAAAGTAAAGAAAGTGTTTCTCTGCGAAGAGCGACACTTTTTCGTTTCTTTATAAATATTTTATTGACAATCATATAATAACACAGTTTTATTAAACAATCTATTAAAAGAAAAAATGAAAAAAAAGATTATATATTTTCATGGTTTTGGATCATCGGGATCATCAGGAACAGTAGAAAACTTGAGAATGATGTTACCAGAAATAGAAGTAATTGCTCCAGACATCCCAATAGATCCTTTTGTGGCCCTTCCCTTCTTAACCGACCATTGTGCACAGGAAAAACCAGATTTAATTATTGGCACAAGTATGGGGGGGATGTATGCCCATCAAATGAAAGGGTACAAAAGGATATGTGTTAATCCAGCCTTAAACATGTCTAAACTAAGAACTGTTCTGAAGACAGGCACTCACAAATTTTTTAACCGTAGAAAAGACAATCAGAAAGAATTCAAAATTACAAGAGAGATTATTCAGCATCATAATCTGATTGAAAGAAATCAGTTTAAAGATATAACTGATGACGACCGAAATAAATGTTGGGGATTATTCGGCATTTACGATAAACAAGTTAATACTTACGACTTATTTCGTAAACACTATCCTAATGTCATAAGATTTGAAGGAGAACATAGACTCAACACAAAAGTTTTGAAATCCGTTGTTCTTCCATTAATACATCAATTATTGGACGATTAATATATAAAAAATCTTTTATAAATGGCACTGGATTCCGTAAAAAACAAATTTATTCCCATCTTATTGTTGAGGATGGACCTTTTATTGACATCAAAAAAGATGAGCCAAATATAACCAAAGATGACATCAACAAAACTCCCATATTAATCAGCAATATATATACCCAATTCATCTCAATAGGAACAGAATCAATATAATATGTTGAAGGATCCAACTTCACAATAGAACAATATTTTTGAATAAAACACAAACCAATTCCCCATATATCCCCGATTAATAGTCCTTTACCTACTATCATAACAG